>Ga0182016_10000199_pt1 | contig 73565 bp, 59 predicted proteins | sample 712S2MmetaG_FD_120491 | JGI IMG/M metagenome (GOLD analysis project Ga0182016, IMG submission 120491) | Permafrost microbial communities from Stordalen Mire, Sweden - 712S2M metaG | ecosystem: Environmental > Terrestrial > Soil > Wetlands > Permafrost | place: Sweden: Stordalen | collected...
CCGTTTGAAATTGCCTACTTCGACCGCGGACCGCTCGACGCCGTCAAGCGCGGCCTGGGCGGTTTCTGGTCGGTCTATTGGTACAACGGCTACATCTATGGCTCGGAAATCGCGCGCGGCGTCGATGTTTTCCGCTTGACGCCGAGTAAGTTCCTCACCGAGGAAGAGATCGATGCCTCGAACCAGGTGCACTTTGATATCCTCAACGTGCAGAGCCAGCCGAAGATCGTGTGGCCGCAGAATCTGATTGTCGGCAAGGCGTACGTCGCTCAACTGGAACGCAGCGGCGCGCTGGCCGCACAGCGGATTGCGTCTCTGAAGTCGGCGATCGCCAAGGTGGAGAGACCGGGCGCCAGCCGCAAAGACTCGGCGGACCTCAAGGCGATGGGCGAAACTCTCGATAAAGATGCTGCCAAGGCGAAGTCCACAGCCGATGCAAGCCGGATGCGCGCGTTGGCTGCCATCCTGAAGCGGAGTTGAGGGGCGGCAAGGCGGCGCGATGCACAGGGAGAGAGCATGAACCGAAGAGAATTCTTAACGGCGTCGGGCGCTGTGAGTGCGGCGTGGGGCTTGGCCCGCGGCGCGGAGGGCGCCGGCTCGGGCATGTTTGTGGCGCTGAACACCTCGCTGGTGGGCGGCAAAGTCCAGTGGCCGGAGTTCGCGCGCCTGGCGGCGAAGGTAGGGTACGGAGGTACGGACTTCAACCTTCCCGCGGCGGAAAAGGAAGGGCTGGACGCTACCAAGGACCTATTGGCGGAATTGAAGCTGAAGGTATCGTTTGCGAATCTGCCGGTAAACCCTACGCGCGGGGATGAGGATGCCTTCAAGAAGGGGATGGAAACGTTCGATGACCATGTGAAGTTCGCCGCCGGGGCCGGTTGCACCCGCATGATGGTGGTCATACCCCCGGCGAGCCAGACGCCGAAAGAGGAATTGCGGAAGACGCTGCTGGCGCGTTTTCGAACCATGGCGCCGGTGCTGGCCGAGCACAAGGTGCGATGCGCGTTCGAGTTTCTGGGGCCATTACATTTCCGGCAGGGAGTGCCGTACCCGTTCATCTGGCAGATGAACGAGATGGTGGAATTTGCCAAGGACTGCGGGCCGGGCTTCGGAGTCGTGCTGGACGTGTGGCACTGGTATCATTCCGGTTCGACGCTGGACGACATTCGCAACGCGGGGAAGTCGCGGATCGTGTTGGTGCATCTGTCGGACGCGGCCAAGATGCCGGCAGAGGACGTACGGGACAACGCGCGGCTGTTGGCGGGCGAAGGAGCGATCGACCTGGTAGGGATATTCACGACGTTGAAGAAGATGGGCTGGGAAGGGAGCGTGAGTCCCGAGCCGCTCGGCCGGATACCGAAGGAGATGTCGGCGGAGGAGGGAGCCAGGCTCGGTTTGCAGTCCGCCCGGGCGATCATGCGCAAGGCGGGAATCGAAGTCTGACGAAGCGCCGCGGTGGGCTGGGTCTGTGCGATTTGGAGAACCGCACGATACGGCCGGGCGCCGCGATTGGTTCCGGGGCTTCCTGGCGCGTGCGTCGCCTTCCGCTCGATTGTACGGAGACGTAGTCGCGGCATTCAAAACGACGGCCTGCATCGAGCATCGCTTTGGAGGAGGGGCTTTGGACCGGGGGTAGTTACCGAAAGCCCGTTCGTCCAGAACCATTCTCAGTGTGCGCCTTACGTTCCGGCGGGCTGAACTGCCAAGGACAGCGCCGCGGAGTCTTTCCGCTTGATCCGCAGCAAAGCACGACCCGCCTCGCGCAGCCTCCAGGAGGTCCGGCCACAACCAATGCCGCCTTCACGATGCCGCTTTGGCGATGCTCCAGGCCCATCAGTTGACCGGTCTCGTGGATTATTGAATAGGCTAGCGCTACCGGAACAAGTTGGGTTTACTTGCCGGATCTTTATGCGATTTTCATGTCCGGCGATCTATACTCTCTTGTGCTCACCCTGGATGGAAACCGAAATGGCTCTCGATGTTGGCAGCGGTTTTCCGTCTGAATCGCCCGCGAGGGGGCGATGGGCGCGTTTCTCATGCGGTCATCTTGGGAGAAAGATTCTAAAATCGTCGCCGTTGCCGTAGCTATGATAGCGGCCGCGGGTCACGCGGCCGGTCAGAGCCGGATGCTGCCGAAAGTGGCGGCCTTCCGCGTCGATTCCAAGCTGGTCGTAGTTCCGGTCACCGTGGTGGACCGCCGCGGGGCAACTGTGCGGGGACTTTCGAGTGAAGTATTCAACGTAACCGAGGACGGGGTGCGGCAGCAGATACGCTCGTTTAGCGAGGAGGAAGCGCCCGTCTCTTTGGGAATTGTACTGGATTTGAGCGGTAGCATGAAAAGTGTCCTCGGCGGCGCCAAGGAGTCGCTGCAGGCTTTGACGAGGGACGCCAATCCCGAAGACGAAGCATTCCTCAACGCGGTGTCCTCGAGCCCGCGGCCATACTCCAGTTTCACGACGAGGTTTGACGATCTTCTGCGCCTGGTTGCATTCGAGGACGCCAGCGGGAACACGGCGCTGGTGGATACCCTCTACGCGAGCTTGCAGGAGCTACGCACGGGCGTGAATACGAGAAGGGCGCTACTGGTAATTTCCGACGGAATGGACAACCACAGCCGGCGCTCCAAAGGGGAACTGCTGCAGCTGGCAATGGAATCCGACGCACAGATCTACACCATCGTAGTCAGCGACCCGGCGAAGCAGTATGCCAAACCCATGGAACGGACGGAAGAAGACCGGGGACGCCTTTTCCTGGATGAACTCTCGGCCAAGACTGGTGGATTGAGTTTTGCGGTGCGTAGCCGGGAGGATATTGGCGCCGCAGCCGCCCACATCCGTCAAGCGCTTCGGAATCGATACACCATCGGATATGTTCCCATTGACAATGGCCGAAGCGGCCGGTGGCGCGCGATCAAAATCACGGTCGCCCGGTTGGGGATCCGGGCGTATTTCCGCACGGAGTATCGCAGTAACTGACCGACGCTTTTTACGCCGCCGGAAGGAGGGGGTATCCCTTTTTCCGATGGTCCGCGGAGTCTGAAGTGTCCTAAGACTCTTCCGGGCACGCGGCGACGTCGTAAAATCAAAGCGGACCGCCGCGGTGTAGTTTCCGGAAGCCCGTTTTCCCGCCAGTGGGGAGACGTGCCGGTCCACGGCCTTCCTAGACGATCCGCGACTGTTGTCATACTCCTCCCATCGCGGGGCTAAACGAGCTCCAAAATGGTGTGAATCCGAACGGAAAAGGCATCTTCTCTTTTCCGCGGAGTGGGCGCATAATTATGCCGTACGAGACCATTCTTGGAGGTGTCTCATGCCGATTCCGGAACTTCTCGGATTGACCCGGCTGGCTAAGCCTTTGACATCTGCGGAAGGTAATCGGATTCTGGAGCGCGATCGGTATCGCTGCCAGTACTGCGGGCTGGACGGTCTGGCGAGTTTCGAGAATTCGCTCATCATGACAGTCGATTTTCTTCATCCGCGGGCGCGCAAAGGGAAGAAGGTCGCCGACAACCTGGTTACCGCGTGCCGGCCCTGCAACGTCATCAAGGGCCACCGCACGTTTGGCAGCTTTGAAGACGCCAAAGCATACGTCCTGAAGCGCCGTACGGAACTCCTGAAAGAATGGGAGTCCAAGACCGCCAAACTCCGGAGTGAATCGTCGGCCGTTTGACCCTGGCCAGTAAAGGCAACTGGAATCGGCATGCCGTCTCCGAGAACTCCGGCACTTCGCCGGAGGAGGGAGAGAAGTATGGCAAAGCAAATGAAATCGTCTGCCGGGAGCGGTGGCAGCGCGCGCGAAGCCGCGAGATCTGTCGCCCAGCCCGAGGAGGCTAGTATTGCGGCACTGGCCTACCAGTTGTGGTTGGCTAGAGGGTGCCCGATCGGATCGGGAAGATTGGTTTCTGGCGGAAAGCATGCTCAGGAGCCAAGGTGAAAAAGAACCTCCAGTTGCGGAGTAAGGACCTTACCGAAGGTACGAATGTGGAGCGGGAAACTATGTTTGACAGCCTTGAGGATCGGATCAAGCTCGACGAACATATCGAAATCTCTCGCACCGAGAGCATCGTAAAGATTCTGGCCATTACAGCCCTTTCGATCCTGGTATTCGGCAGACTGTATCTGGCGATCCGAACGATCGATTAGCCGCGGCCCCGCACGGCCGGGAGAGATGTGATATACGTATGGCGGATCGAAGCTACGTGTGTCTTCAAAAAAGGAGATTTTGAATGTCCTCGGGCCCCTGGTGGAGGTTTTTGCGTTGCGCCGTAGCGCTTTCAGCCTGCTCAAGGGTCTCTCTTGCGCAAAATACCGAGGCCAAAGCTCCGCCGGTAATCGATGTTCACGTCCATGCCATGGACGGAAGCTTTCCGGGCGTTGCACCCATGTGTCCCAACACTTCCGGCTTCATGGCTTCCGACCCCAAAGGGAAGGAGGACCCATTCGGCTGGGTGAAAGAGCCATGCACGCCGGCGCTCTACCCGTCGGCTCCGGGCGAGTATATGAAGGACGTTCTGGCGGAGATGGAGCGGCTCAACGTTACAGCGGTTGTTTTTGGCGATCCGAAGAGCGTGCAGAAATGGAAAGACGCGGCGCCCGCGAGGATCATCCCCGGCACATCCTTTGAAGACGGGATGGCTCCCGGCCAGCGGGTGGCGCTCGACGAGTTGCGAAAAGATTTCACCCGCGGCGGCTTCAAAGTAATGGGCGAGATCGGCCTCCAATATGAGGGCATCTCACCGAGCGACCTCTCGGTGGATGCCTACTTCGCTCTCGCCGAGGAGCTGGATGTTCCGGTGGCTATCCACATGGGCACAGGCGGCTCGGGCCGGGCAAATCTGACAACGCCGAAATTTCGCGGCTCCATGGGGAATCCGCTCCTGCTCGAGGAACTCCTGGCGCGCCACCCGAAACTGCGGGTTCAAGCGATGCACGCCGGCTATCCCATGATCGACAATATGCTCACCTTGTTGCAGGCGAACTCGCACGTTTACGTGGACGTTGCGGGACTCATCTGGAGCTATCCGATCAAGGAAGTCAATCGTTATATCGAGCGACTGGTGGACGCGGGATTCGAAGACCGCGTTATGTTCGGTACCGACCAGCTGATCTGGCCCAAGCTGATGAGCTATTCGATCGGCATCATTCAGAACGCCGATTACCTGACAGTCCAACAAAAACGCGACATCCTGTACAACAATGCGGCACGCTTCCTTCGGCTCGATAGCAAACGAGCGAATTAGCTTCCAGCACCGGCCGGGCTGCGGCGAAGGATGGATCGGCGATGCTGAAGAGGACGAGGCCTCTACAATGTGGACGGCGTTTATAGGGCGCATGGGAAGATTCTGTGCCGCGCTTTTCATAGCTGCGGCCGGACTGTACGGACAAGTTAGCGCGCCGCCGCCTCTGGTTCATTTGTACCCGGTCATATTGGACTCCAAAGGGCAGCCGGTGACGGATTTGACCGCCAGCGACTTTAAGATCGCGGATCAAGGCAAATCCCAGACGATCCTCCTATTCCGGCGCTGGCTCACGTCAATTTCCCGGGCGCGCCGAAACCCCGGAGGCGACCTCAGGAGTTCGGAGCCTTTCACTTTCGCGGGTCGAAGCGCACTTCAACCTCGGTTCTCACCTTGACGGGGTGGCCGGCCTTGACTAGCGGCTGATAACGAAACTTAGACCACGGCACACTCTCACAGAGCTGCATGCCGGTTTCGAGGCCGGAGATTTTCCCTTCCTGGTCGATGAGAACTTTGCAATGAGCCGTTCCCCCGGCGGGTTGCCAAAGGGGTGCGGCTTGCACGGTGGGACCCTCAATCAGGGAAGCTTGTTGTTTCTCCGCCGCAACCTCGACTTCAGGGATGTTTTTCCCCTCGGCTGCGGTATCACTCTTCGATTCCGCGGAAGCGCCGCTGCCCTCCTTAGATGTAAGGAGCTGTATCCGCGAAACCAGAAATATCGGCCTGGCGGGATAGCGTTGCACCATGGTGCGCAAAGCCGTGGCATCCGACTCCAGTTCATCCATCGCCAGGTTGTGCCAGACCTTCCTGACGACTTCCTGGCAGCTTGCTTGGAGTGGATAGCCGTTCTTGCCCTGGTCCGGATCGCCAATCTCGTCGATGGCTTTTTGGGCATAGATGCCCTCGGCAATATACCGCTGCCCGTGGATCAGCTCAACGGCCGTCCTCAGGAACAGGCGGTAGCGCTGCGTGCCTTCCCAAACGTACAAGGAGGGTCCACCGGCGTTCAGAGCGGCATCGGCCGCGCCGTTCGATCCCGCCATAACCTGGGCTTTTCCCTCGATTTTGTCCAGCACGACCGCGGCCTTCTTGGAATCTTTGGCCGGTGGTCCGCTGGAGCAGCCGCTCAATGCAGCGATCGTGAGTGCGAGAAAACAGAAAACGCGTGTATTGCTGTTCATCCGTCGTGGCCTCGCTTTCAAGACGTTTTCGTCCGAATCCGAAGGTATCACGGGGCACAATCGCTTACAACGGGGTTGACTACTCGCTTAATTTGCTGTCAGAACGGCGGAAGTGCATCCGGAGCACCAGGGCGGCGAACACACCTGCGGTCCACAGTGCCAGGTTCGCGGCCGCGGAGACAGGCCACGCGGCATACGGGAAGCGATCTTGTCCTGCATCGTGCTTCGCGTTTCTTTTCTGCGGCGACGAACTAATATACCCCCATATTGCCACCGCCCGTGTCAGTCGCAACGGAGCGCGCGCATGGGATCGAGGCGGAGCGCCCGCCGGGCCGGCAACCATGCGGCCAGAGCGGCGGCGAGGGCGAACAGCACGATGGCGGAAAGATAGGCGGCCGGATCGAGGCCGCTGATTCCGTAGAGGACGCGTCGGAGAACGAGCGACAGGCCGGCGGCAGCGCAAACGCCGAACGACAGTCCTACCGCGACGGGAAGCGAGAACTGGCGCAGAATGGCTGACAGGACATGCCGCGGATTGGCGCCGAGGGCCACTCGGATGCCGATCTCCTGAATCCGTTGCGAGACCGTGTAGGCCACGACCCCAACGATGCCGAGGCACGCCAGGCCAAGCGCGGCAATACCCAGCACCGTTACAGCGAGGGCGCCGTATCGGGCCGTTTGCAGCTTGCGGCGCAGCGCCGGCTGCAGCATCTGGACCGATGGCAGCACCTGCGGGTCGATCGTCTTGGCGATCGATGCCGCGGCCGTGACCACGCTCTCCGGTGCGCCGGCTGTGCGGATCACCGCGGTCATGCCGGTTAGTTGGTCGGGGGCGGCGGGAAAGTAGATCTCCGACACATCGGGATCTTCGAGCATGGCAACCCGGGCATCGCCGGACACGCCGACGACCGTGCATTTCACCGTGTTGCTCGCGTCTTCGCCTACCGGGAGCTGTTGCTGCAGCGGGTCGGACTGCGGCCAGAAACGGCGCGCCAACGATTCGCTGACGATGACGGCATTGCTCTCACCGGCCATGAACGTTCGCCCGCGCAGAAGGGGAATCTTCATGGTGCGGAAAAACTCGGGTTCAACGTTATCGCTGAGGGCCCAGACCGCGCGACCGTCGATTTCGATCCGCTCCGTCCTGATCACATTGCCGAAGGGAGGAGTGTTGGTGAGCGACACGGATTCCACGCCGGGAAGATGGCGGAGGCGTTCCTGCAGGGTGTCGAAATACGTCCGTGCGCGGGTTGGCGTGTAGCCGTGCATATTGAGTTCCGGCTCGACGGCGACGATGCTGCGGTATGCGAAGCCGGGCTGGGCGGCGGTGGCGTTGTCGAGCGCGCGAACCAGAAGTGCCGCGACAATCAGCAGCACGCTGCTCGCGGCTACCTGTGCTCCGATGAGGATTTGCCGCACGGCGGTTACGCGATGGCGCTGCCGGGCGATCTGCAGCGCGGGCGCCAGTCCGAACAGCAAGGCTGTGGCGCCGGCGACCCCGATGGCGAAGGCGATCACGCGCCAATCGGGCGTGGGATCGAGCCACAAAGGAGATCCGCTCGACACCATCAACATCCGTAGAAGAAAGTGGCCCAATAGCAAGCCCACGGCTGTTCCCAGCACGGCCAGCATGAAGCTTTCGGTCAAGAACTGGCGGACCAGGCGGGCGCGGCCGGCCCCCACGGCGATGCGGATGGCGATCTCCCGGCTGCGCGCGACGCCGCGCGCCAATAGGAGGCTGCCCAGGTTGGCGCACGCCACCGCCAAAATCAGAAGCGTCAGAGTGCCGACGAGCGCGGCGACCGGGTAGATATTGTCGCGCGCCTCCGCGCCTGTGCCGCGCCTGCCGCCGGTGAGCAGGCTCTGCGCGTATCCGCTGGGCTCGCCGGGAATGCTCTCATGCTCCCAAATGTCGTTGGGATGCTGCCGGTGCAACTCCGCCGCCAGCGACTTCAACTCCTCCTGGGCCGCCTGCGGTGTCACGCCGGGCTGCAATCGGCCCCACATCTGCACCCAGCCAATATCGATGGAGAAGTCCGTCAGCAGGCGGCTTCCGGGCGAGAAATACGGTTGTTGCGCGATCGGCGCCCAGATATCCGGCTGCGCCAGGCTCAGGCCCGAAAATTCGCGCGAGGCGACGCCGACGACGGTGGCCGGCTTGTTGTTGAAGAGGACGACCCTGCCGACCGCCGACGGATCGCCGCCGAAGTGGCGCCGCCAGAATCCGTAACCCAGAACCACTACCGGTTCGGCATGGACCGCTCCATCGAGAGCGGGCTCCAGCAGCCTGCCCAGCGCGGCCGAGGCACCCAGTTCCTGGAACCAATTCTCAGATACGAAGTGCGCCTTCAGCGGCCTTTCTTCTCCGTCCACCGCCAGGTTGGTATAGTCCAACGCCAGCACGGCCGAGAGCGTCTTGCTGTACTCGCGGAAGAAAGCTATTTCCGGGTATGGCAAAACGAACGAGTAGGCCTGCGGAGAACGTCGATGAAAGCGCAGGAGCGTGGCCGGATTGCGAACGTTGAGCGGCCGCAATACCATGAAGTCGAAGAAGCCGAATGCGGCGATGTTGACACCGGTGCCGAGGGCGAGCATGAGCACCGCCATGACGGTGAAGCCGGGCGATTTTCGTAGCGTCCGCATGGCGTAACGAAGGTCCTGCCCGAAGCGGTCGATCCACGTCCAACCCCAGGCGTCGCGGGCCTCTTCGCGCAGGTGCAGGGTGTTGCCGAGGGGAATACCGCCCTGGAGTGCAGCCATTTCCCGATGGGCCTCGAGATCGGCGGCGAGCTCCTCATCGAAGCGGCGGCGGTTGAACAGGTATTGCAGGCGGCGAAGGAGTTCTTTCATAGGATGCCTCTCAGGCGGTGCGCAGTACGGCTTGGATGGCCTCGTGCACCTGGCCGTAGGCCGACATCTCGGCTTCCAGCTGCTTACGCCCGGCGGGAGTCAGGCGATAAAAGCGCACCCGCCGATTGGTTTCGGACGTTCCCCACTCGGAGGTCACCCAGCCTTTGAGTAGAATTTTCTGCAGCGCCGGGTAGAGCGCTCCTTCCTCGACGTGGAGAGCTTCCGACGAGAGGGAGTGAATGCGCTGCGCAATGGCATACCCGTGCAGAGCGCCGGAGCGCAGCACCCGCAGGATCAGCAGCACGAGAGCGCCCGAAGGCATATCTAGCTTAGGCATAAAGATATTAGGGGTAGGATATCAATCGCTGAGGACGGCTGTCAAGCTTCGGGCAGATTGCCCTTGACACGGAAATCGAATTCGGATTCGGCTTCCATGAAGTCAGCTTCCGCCTCCCAAGTGCGGATCGTCATGATTTCGTCAAGTTGGCGCGACAGACCGATATTTGCCACGTTGAGGACTTGGGCGGCGGTGGTTGAGGTCTCGATCCGCAGGGAGGCGATTTTGTTCGGCCCCAATGCCTGAGTCTGCTGCCTGAGCGAGGCGTCGACGACTTGCAGCTCATGGAGTTTGCCGCCCAGTTCAGTTTCCTTTTCCTCTTGGCGGTCGTCGCCTCGACCTCTTTGGCGCACGCCGCGGCGCGGTCAATATCCGCGGTGAGGGTTTGCACGAGCAGATTGGCGACGTCATCGCAATTCTCGAACACGCTTACCAGCTCGGCGCGCGCCTGCTCGATTTGAACGATGACTTCGGAAACTTTCGGGTCGAGATGGGTTTGTAGAGGGTCCTTTGCCAAGTCTCGATCTGGGCGTTCCCGGCGAGCGCCTTCTCGGCCACACGCCCTCCGATTTGACTGACGGATGTCGCTCTGGCCTTCATTTCGCCGAGCGGCTTGTCGCCCTTCTTCTCTCGATTCCGTCGCCCAAAATGATCTTCACGGTATTATCGACGGTGTGATCAGCTTTTGCATGATCGCCAAGAACGAGGAGCGGGACCTGCCAGCGTGCCTCGACTCGGTGCGTGGCTTGGCGGGCGAGACGATCGTTGTCGACACGGGGTCGACCGACCGGACTCGGGAGATTGCCGCCGAATATGGGGCGGAAACGATACCGTTCGATTTCACAGCCGTAGATTTCGCAGGCGCTCGCAATTGCGCCATCGGGCGGGCGCGGGGCGAGTGGATTCTGATGCTCGATGCCGATGAGACGCTGGCGCCCGGGGGTGCGGCGGGTATCGGGAAACTGGTCGCGGAGGGGCGGAATGCCGGGTATTTTCTGGAGCGCGTGAACCGGTCGCCGGAAGCGGAGAAGCCGTTCACCGATCATGTGGTGCGGCTGTTTCCCAATCGGCCGGGCATCCGGTATCGCGGGCGGGTTCATGAGACGGTGGATGCATCGATTCTGGCGGGCGGAGGGAAGCTGATCCGCACCGGTATCCGCATCGATCACCGGTTCCGCGCGGATGCGGAGGCGCGTCGACGGAAGAACCGCTGGTACATCGAGATTCTCCAGGAAGAGATTGCCGCCGATCCGGCGGACGATTCCCGGCTGGATTTTCTGGCGGCGGAGTATCACCAGCTCGAAATGTACGCCGAAGCGGCGGAAGTGGCGGAGAGAATCGCGGGGGTGCGGCCCAACGATGCGCGGGCGCACTTGTTCGTGGGGGTTTATCACTTGCTGTATCGGCCCGATCTGCCGAAGGCGCGGGCGGATTTCGAGCGGGCGCTGGCGCTTCAGCCGGGATATCCGGAGGCGGAGTCGTTTTTGAAACTAGTAGAGGAGAAGGAGCGAGGCTAGACTGGAAGGGTGGCCGCTCCTTACATATTGTCGCTGCCGGAACGGGTGCTGCGATCGCTGGGGGCGCTCTCCGGTGGATTGCTGCGCGAGATCGGCGAGGTGGTGGTGCCAGGTAGCCTGCGGCGGACGACGCTGTATCGCACGATGGTGGAAGTGACGCTGCGATTTCTGATCGAAGAGGTCGGACAGGTGGAAGGGGTTTATCCAACCGAGGGTCATCTGGCCGAGAATTTCCTGCTGCAACGCACGGCGAGCCATGGGATCGAATTGCTGGGCATTCTGAGCTTCCACGCGTCGCCGGTGTGGGTGCTGGCGGCGCTGGCCGATGTGACGGGCGCGGGGACTACCCTCATCCGGGAGATTTCGCAGGCCCTCAAAGACGAAGGACTGCTGGAACCGGGGGCGCGCTTCGAGACGATGGAGCAGATGCTCGACGGGCTGGAGAAGACGAGCTCGCACCTGGCGCAGACGTTGAATTTGCCGCCGGTGGATATCGCCGGCCTGCGGCGCGAATGGGATCACTTCCGGCAGGAAGTGCAGGCGATTCCGCCCAAGCGCGTGCCGGCGCCGGAGCGATTGGAAAGCATCTGGAGCGAATTGCGGCGGACGGCGAAAGAACAGAAGCGATCGGTATTCACGGTGTCGTCGCTGATGGCGGTTTCCGCGATGAGGCATGTGCCGGGAAATGTGCTGTGGCTGTCGCGGGCGGCGCATTCGGCGGCGCGGCGCACAGGCAAGGTGCTGGGCTCGGCGATTCTCGATGACTATGCGCGATCGCTGGAGGAGATTTCACGCACGGGCTTCGTGGCGTATTGGACGCGGGAATTCCGGCCGTACCTGCACGGCGCGGCGGTGCAGTTCGCGCCCGGGCACGGGACTCTGACGGAGAAGCTGTGGCATAAGAGGTTTCGGGGCCCGACTGGGGCAAGCTGAATCGAGCCAAAGGCGCCGCTTGCGGCCGCGGCTCATCAACCGGCATTGAACGGTGGTAATCGCGCGCGCCGTTCTAAAGAGCCGCGACCGCAAAGGAGCGGTGCTTCTTTGAACTTGGCGGTCACGATGTTCGCGATGTAAGCCGTGAACGCGCCGAAATTGACTTGCCCGCCGAACGGCGAGGGAAGGCGTGGGGGCTGTCGAAGTGCCGGATTCCGCGCGGGCCACTCCGCCCTGGTTCACGGCAGCGGTTATCTCGATCTGCCAGGTTCCGGAGGGCGGCAGATAGGCGAGCGCCGCCGCGGGCACAGTGAATGTGCCCAAATTGGCTGGAACCACGCTGGTAACCTGCGCGTGGTACACCGTGGTGAGCTCAAATTGGAGGTGAAACTATTGGGAAAGGCGCCGGCCGCCGTAAACGGGCCGGCCTGTGTGCCGCCCGCGCCAGTCAGAGTGTAAGTCCGCCGCCTTGCAGAGCTCCGCTCGGCAGTGCGCTGTAATAATTCGGACCAGTGGGTCCGTCATCGCTAGCAGGAATAATTTGTGAAAAGCCAAAATGCCTGGACAAGCTGAAGCATGTCCCACATTTGTCACACATGCGCCTCGTCCAAATGACTGCTAGCCAACTTTCACCTACTAACTTACGTATATCATCCTCTGGGTAATGGCTACACTCCGATCCGTGTGATATAAGAGGCCATGCTATCGTGCCGTAGTGTCCGTACCGCACTCCTCATTTGCCTGTTTACTTCGGTGTTACCGGGCCAGCAGGACCGTATTCGCGGCCCGATCGATGGCCGCAATTCAGTGGTTGTGCGCGGGAGCGTTCCCGCCCAAGCCCGATCCCTGCCTGATGAGGGAGCAGTGGCGGGAGACTTCCCACTCGGTAACATTACCTTAATGCTGCGGCCATCGGCGGGGCAGCAGAGCGCGCTCGAACAGTTGCTGCGCGAACAGCAGGATCCCTCATCGGCTGACTACCACAAGTGGTTGACGCCGGAAACTTACGCCGATCGCTTCGGAGCGAGCGCCGCGGATTTGGGGAAACTTACCGATTGGCTGACCTCGGAGGGATTCGCGGTGCGATTGACGGCGCGCGGCCGCGATTTCGTCAGCTTCAGCGGTACCGCGAGGCAGGCGCAGTCGGCATTCCATACGGAGATCCATCGTTACCGGAGAGGCGCAACGAATCATTTTGCCAATGCCGGCGATATTTCCCTGCCGGCGGCGATCGAACCGATGATCGCCGGCGTTCTGGGACTGCACGATTTTCACCCTAGGGCCCCGCGGAAGACGACTGCGCCGAATTATACCGACGCCTACGGGAACAACTATCTTGTCCCCGACGACTACGCGACCGTCTACGATCTGGCGCCACTCTACCAGTTCGGGTACAACGGCGCGGGGCAGAATATCGCGATTGTCGGCCAGAGCGACATCGACCCCACCGATATCGCGGACTTTCGTAGTTCTTTCGGACTCTCGGCAACTAACGTCACGGTGATCCCGGTGGGCACTTACCCCGGTTTCACAGGCGATGAGATCGAAGCGGACCTGGATCTGGAATGGTCCGGATCGGTGGCGCGGAAGGCGAACCTGATCTACGTATTTGGCGAAGATGCGAACTACGCCGCTTTTTACGCCATCGATAACAACCTGGCGCCGGTGATCAGTGAAAGTTTCGGGCTGTGCGAGTACTTCGTGGCGTCTAATCGCCTCGGCCTGGCCAACTATCGGGTGGAGGCGCAGAAAGGCGCCGCGCTGGGGATTACATGGCTTGCTTCCTCGGGAGATTCGGGCGCCGCCGGCTGCGATTACGATGCGGTGACGGCGACACAAGGGTTCGGCGTAAGCCTGCCGGCCAGCGTTCCTGAAATTACCGCCGTAGGCGGAACCGAATTCAACGAAGGAGCTCTGAGTTATTGGAATGCGGCGAATAATCCGAACGGCGCGTCGGTAATTTCCTATATTCCCGAGACAAGTTGGAACGATACGCTGGTGAGCGGAGGGTTGGCGGCCAGCGGCGGAGGGAAGAGCTCGGTCTATCCGAAGCCGGCTTGGCAATCCGGTCCTGGAGTTCCGAACGATGGGGCCCGCGACATGCCGGATGTGTCTCTGGACGCATCCAACGCGCACGACCCGTACGTGGTGTTTTCGGAGGGCGCAACGGTCCTGGTGGGCGGAACGTCGGCCTCGGCGCCATCGTTCGCCGGAATGATTGCGGTGGTCAACCAGTACCTGGTGCAGAATCAGGTTCAGACAGGTTCCGGATTGGGTAACATCAACATCAAGTTATATAGTCTGGCCGCGGAGAACGCTCCCGGCGTGTTTCACGATATTACAAGCGGGAGTAACATCGTTCCATGCACGGGGGGGACGCCGGACTGCTCCAAGGGTCAATTCGGGTACACCGCGGGCCCTGGCTACGACCTGGTAACCGGCCTGGGTACGGTGGACGCGTACAACCTGGTTACCGCCTGGGGCGGAATTCCGGTTGCTGCCACCACGATGATCCTTACGCCTAGCGCGGCGACGATTTCCACCGGCGGTTCGGCGGTTCTCACCGCTACGGTGACGGCGGGCAGCGGCACGCGGACGCCCACGGGACCGGTGCAGTTCACCCTGGGCGGCACGGTGCTCGGATCGGCGGAATTGTCGGGATCGGGAGCGACAAGTACGGCAACGCTGACCCTCTTCGGAGCTCAGCTGACGGCCGCGAGTAATACCATTGAGGCGTCGTATGCCGGTAGTCCGATATTCAGCGCTTCTTCGGCGACTACGAAGTTGACTCTGGGCACGCCTGCCATCTCGGCGGTGACCTTGTCGGTGACACCGAACCCGGTTTATCGGACGGCGCCGGATGCCAATGGGGCCACCTTCTCGTTCACCATTCAACTGCAGGAGACGGCTGGAGTGAGCACCACGCTGACGGGCTTCACATTCGACGGCATGAGCTTCGCCCCGTCAATCGCGAAGTTCTTCGGCTCGACGACACTTCCGGCGGATGGAAAGCTGACCGCGACCTTGAAAGCCGGCAATCTTGCCGTCCCGGCGACGGTGCCGATCGTGTTCACCGGCCGCGATGCCAGCGGCGCGGCATGGAGTCAGCAGATCAACGTGCAGTTCCTGCCGGCGCAATAGCAGCTTGTCCAAGCGAGCCAAGGCGCCCGCGCTAGGAATGGTATCCTTCGAAGCATGGACGCTGACAATCTATTCGGAAGCACGGCGCTAAGTGCCAGCCGGGCCGACACCATCCGCAAGACTTACATGCTGTTGGGCCTCAGCGTGGCCGGGGCGCTTTGCGGCGGATACCTGGGCTCACAATCGGACACGTTGGCCAACCTGTTCACAGGCTGGATCGGCTGGATTCTCGCCATGCTCCTGCTGAACCTGATTCCACGCGTGGCCATGGCTGCCCGCCACAATCCGGTGCTCGGCGTGACGGCGCTGCTGGCCGATGGGTTCGTTTCCGGACTGGTGCTGGCGCCGATTTTGCGGCTGGCGAGCCGCTACTCGCCGGGGACGACGGAAATCGCGCTGGTGATGACACTGATCGTGTTCGGCGCGGTCACAATGTTCGTGATGGCGTCTGGGCGGACGTTCTCCGCGCCGCGAGGATTGATGCTGGGAATTTCGGTGAGCATCGTTGCCGCCATCGTCCTCAACGCCTTCCTGAATATCGGGCTGTTGGGAATTTTGATTGCCGCTGGAATTGGCGTGCTGGGCGTCTGCATTCTGGTATACGCCACCAGCGAAGTGCTGCACAATCCCATGGCCGACAGTCCGATTCCCGGCGCGCTGATGCTGTTCGCGGGGCTGTTCAATGTCTTCGTGGCGATTCTGAATATCTTATTGAGGCTGAATCGGAGGCGGTGAGCGGACAAGCTAAAGCAGGTCCCACACTACTTGCGTTTGAAGAATTTCTGCTGCACGTCCGGCCAGAATTCCGACATCAGATTACCCACCGCGCCGCCCATCGTGCTGGTCCAAACACGGCTCACCATCACGGTACCGTTGCGGCTGGCGGCGGGGTAATACAGGTTGGAAGCGGCGATTCCCATCGCCATCCCGCCGATGTTCGAAGCGTTGAAGCTTTGCCGCCCGGAATCCTGACGGGCGATGACCAGTTGACCGATCGAGTAAAAGAAGCGGCGAACCAATTTGGACTGCGGTCCTCTGCGAAAGTAACGGGGATCCTGGTGGAGCAAGCTGGCTAAAACGCCTGCGCTAAAGAAGTTCTGCGACTCGAAATCGAGTTGCGCGGCGCCCACGCGACGGCCGTAATTGGGCCACCCCTCGCCGTATTTCGGAGTTTCGTTGCCGGCCTGCGACTCGGCGGCGGTGAAGAACGCGGTGGCGATGTTGACAGGATCGATGGTTTGCTTCACTGCCAAGATCCACTTCTCCTTGACGGAGAGGGGCGCAACCCAGCGGGTGGTGTCGCGGACGGTCTGGTAATCCGGTAGGACCCCCAGGATGCGGTCCCGGTTGAAAACCGGCTCCGCCGGCCTCACCGGCTCGATACCCCAGGGATTCGGCCAAACGCTCTCCACTTCATACGCTACCGACCAGGAATCTTCAGCGTATTCAAGCACTTGGGACTTTGCGGGGAACGAAGCCAATAGCACGCCGGCCAACAGGAACCAGCCTCGCAGACAGGCGCGGACGTCGAGACGTGGACTCACGTTCCTGGTACGACGGAGCTCCCGCGCTATCGGTTACCACCATCGTCGTGGCCCTAGAGAGTCATTTTATTCAGCCGATTACGGAACATTTTTTGGAACTCGCGCGTATGGGGAACTAAAGGAGAAGCCAATGATAGCCAGAGGCTGGTCCCCCATTCTCGGGTTTTTGTGCCTGACCGGTTGCGTGGTGGAAGTCCATAGCGGCCCCACCCGCCACGAATCGCGCGAGTTCGAGCGAAAGGGCATCGAGCGCCTGCGCATGGAATTGCACATGGGCGCGGGTGAAGTGAAGGTGCGGGGCGACGCGACGCAGTTGGCTCATGCCGACTTCACTTATAACGTGGATGCCTGGAAACCCGAGATCAGTTACCACACCCTGGGCAGCACCAGCGATCTGACTATCGAGCAGCCGCGAGGCGGCCATACCCATATTGGCGACACCACCTACATTTGGGACATCCAGGCAGCCAACGACATTCCGCTGGAGCTCATCGCTCACCTGGGGGCCGGCGACGCGCGACTGGACCTCAGCAGTTTGACGATGCGGCGCGTCGAAGTGGAAATGGGGGTGGGCCAGCTGAACATGGATCTGCGCGGGACTCCCAAACACGACTTCGACGTACGCATTCAAGGCGGAGTGGGGGAAGCTACCATTCATCTGCCGAAAGACGTTGGCATTTATGCTACCGGCAACGGCGGCATCGGCGAAATTCACACCGAAGGACTGCGCAAGCAGGGGGATCATTGGGTGAATGACGCGTATGACGATGCCAAGGTGCGCATCCACCTAAGCGTGGAAGGCGGCATCGGGCAGATCAACCTGCTGGTCGGTTGACGGCGGAATCTTCCAGTAGTTTCACCAGCGTTACCAGGGTTTCGCTGACCGGCGTGGCGATTCCCAGGGTGGCGCCGCGGCGCACGACATAGCCGTTGAGCGAATCGATCTCGGTGAGCCGGCCGCGGGCAATATCCTGCGCGGTAGAAGAGGTGGCGGCGCTCATGTTTCCGGCCAGCCGATAGACCGCTTCCGTCATGGCGGATGCAGAGAGCGGGACACCCTCGGCACGGGCGACCGCCACGGTTTCCGAAACCGCGCGGTCCATCAGGCTGCGCACCGCCGGGAACGCCACCATGCGGCCGTATTGCGCCCGCGTGAGAGCGGAAATAGCGTTGTAAGCGCAATTCATCGCCATCTTGGTCCAAAGCTCGGTTTCGATGGTATCCGACACGCGGCACGGGATTTCGGCGCTTTCGAAGATGGCGGCCAGAGGCGGGAGTTGGACGTCACGCGGCCATCCCGAGCGGTGGCCGATGACGAGATCGCCGCGTCCGGTGTGGCTTACGACGCCCGGCGCGGTCATCTCGGCGGCTACATATACCGCGGCCGGAATAGCGTGCCGGCCGATCGCGGCATGAATGCGGTCGACATTGTCGACGCCGTTTTGGAAGCTCAGAATGGCGGTGTTGGGTCGAAGGAACGGCTGCATTTCGCGGGCGGCGGTTTCGGTGTTTACAGTCTTCACGCAGAAGAGGATTACGTCACCTTCGCGCAGTCCTTCCTGCAAGCTGGATGTGGCCGCGATGGGGATACGCTCGTTGACTCGCAGACCGTCGATGCGTAAGCCCTCGCGCGCGATGGGATCCATATGCACCGGGCGGCCGATCAAGGTGACGCGGGCACCGGAGCGCGCCAGCATTCCTCCGAAGTAGCATCCGACGGCGCCGGCGCCGACAACCGCGAACGAGGGTGGCATGGTATTCAGGATCGCACTCACTCCGCGGCTTTCGCCGCCAGCACATCCACGCCAGTGCCGCTGTATGCCTGGAATAACTCTGGCGGCAGTTGGTGCCTGGCTTGGATGTAAGCGGGAGCGTTGTAGGAAATCCGCACCTGGCCCTCGGCATCCTCCGCGATCAGCAGCTTCAGCGGAAGATCGATTGCGATGCTGGGGACGGCGACCATTAGCGGGGTTCCGGCCTTGGGATTGCCAAAGATGAGGAGCTTGGTGGGCCGCATCTCGAGACCCGCCTTTTCCGCCTCGCCGCTGTGATCGATCAGTGCAAAGAGCTTAACGCCCTTGGCTTCCAGCGCCTTCTTGACCGTTGCCACGGTTTCGTCCACCGAGTGTCGACTCAGAATCGTAATCATTCCGTTCTCTGTCATGGCATTCTCCTCCCTGGTTTCAATATATGGTTTCCGAGAACACTCCGGCGGCCGGCGAATGAGCGCGCGGCGGCATAGGTTGAGTTCATAGGGCGTAACTCTTTTTTCGCCGCGCTACTGCCGGTAAGTGCAGAATCCACAAAACAGGCGACAGGAGGTAGGACCCATAGGGGTCCGAACAGTAGCTGTTCGGCCTCTTTTTTGGAACTTTCGGCCTGTTGGCCTGTAGACAGCGGATTTCAGGGCCTGTTTCAGTCTATTATCGGCGCCATCGGACTCTTTAGTAGGATTTCTCCGCCGCCGCCACTTTCCCGCCCTGGCATTCCACCTGAACCCGGCCGGTTTTTCCGGCGTAGCTCATCGTCTTAGCGTCATCCTCGCCCGCGAATGACATCGCGGGTGGACCGAAGCGGCGCGTCACTTCCTCGCAGCTCATGCCTTTCCGGATGCCCATCGCGTCTTCGTAGCTCGGCGGCGGAACGGCGGCTGTCGCAGCCTCTTTGATGGCGTCCCGCTTGGGCTTGGCCGACTTCGTGGTTGCAGGGCGCCCGTTGGTGGCTGGTTCGACCTTCCGCACCTGATCCTGCGACTGATTGAGCGCTTTGCCGAGGCTGTCCAACACTCCGCCCACGCTGTTGCCAACTCCCTTCGACGCGCTGGCGGCCGTCGCCGACGCGCTGCTGGCGGCCCCATACTCCACCATCGTCTGTGCCGACGCCGGACCCTGGCAGGCCAACAACCCCAGCACGCACCCCGAAAACAGACAGAAACTTCGCATGGTCTTCACCTTCCGCCGCTAAGTGTGGCAGCAAGCGGCGCGGAACGGAATGCTTACCAAGGTTTACAAGGTCCCATGTCCCAATCGGGATAGCGGCCGGGCAGGGCTCGGGAAGTTGAGTTGAGCTAGTTTGGCGTCACGCATACGCTCCCTTTGGTCGCGGCTCAGTATCGGCACGTTGCATTTCCGAGCCGCGACCACCGGGTGGTTTTCGGGCTCATGGCAAATTCCACAACATCGGAAGATCGGAGTCTCGGCGCTGCAGGCAAGAGCGCCGGCAAGAGCGCCTGCGCCACGAAAGTACCAGGACCGCTGCCATTGGCGCCCCGCATGGGAAGCGCTATGTTGTCCTTTCATGGCGTTATTTGCATTTATCTGTCTCCAAGTAATGGACACGCTGACCACACTGCTGTTTTTGCACCGCGGTGTACACGAGGCGAATCCGCTGATCGGGGTGGCGCTGGCCACCTCGGCAGATCCCAGAACGGCGGTGGGGATTCCGAAAGTTCTGGCGATCGTGTTGGCAACGGTAGCGTGGTATTCGGGCCGCAAAAGGCTGCTGCCGAAAGTGAATGTGCTGTATTCGGTGTTGGTCGCCTGGAATCTGGCGGCCGCCTGGGCAGGATAAGCCGTGCTCGGATATACTTGCCCTCATGAAGGCGCCCGTTACCATTGCGTTGACGATAGGTCTTGCGTTCGCTGTGCCGTCGTGTGCAGGTACGCGTTTCGAAATCAGTTTTCCGGCATCGGCGCACGCCGCGCCCGTGACGGGTCGCGTGTTCCTGATTCTGGCCCGCGAACCTGGCACGGAGCCGCGCTTCCAACAGCCCGTGGAACTGTTGGGAGTGGATGTAAAAGCGGTCAAGCCGGACCAACCCGCGGCGATCGATGGCGACACTCTTGGGTACCCGGCTCGAACGCTCGCGGAAGTGCCCCCGGGCGATTATTTCGTGCAGGCGGTTCTCAATGTCTACAGCGAGTTCCACCGGTCTGACGGTCACACGGTTTGGGCCCATATGGACCAGTGGGAGGGCCAGCAATTTGAGTACTCACCGGGGAATCTCGTCAGTGAACCGCAGCGGTTTCATCTCGATTCGGCCGGCGGCAATCTCAAAGTCAATTTGAACAGGGTCATTCCGCCGATCCCAATGCCGCCCGATTCGGAGTGGGTGAAGCGCATCAAGTTCGAGAGTAAGCTCCTCACTCAATTCTGGGGGCATCCCGTCTATATCGGCGCGACAGTTCTGCTGCCCAAGGGCTACGACGCGCATGCCGGCGTTCGCTATCCCGTCATCTACCTCCAGGGCCATTTCAGCATGGACGGGCCGTTCGGATTCACCACCGAGCCCGATCCCGCGGGGTCCAAGAGTTGGGCGCGGCAGCGGGAGGAATGGGCCGCTCAGCATTTGCACAATATGCCGGAGCCGCCGCCGGGCACGCACTATAACGGAGCATTAATGAACGTGGAGAGCGGCTACGAATTCTTCCAGGCCTGGAACTCGGACAAGTTTCCTCGCATGATCGCCGTCACCTTCCAGCACCCGACTCCTTACTTCGACGATTCATACGGCGTCAACTCGCCCAACGCGGGCCCTTATGGCGATGCCATCATGAACGAGCTGATCCCCGCGGTGGAAGAGCGCTTCCGCACCATCCGCCAGCCGTACGCGCGCGCGCTGACGGGAGGCTCGACCGGCGGTTGGGGCGCCCTGGCGATGCAGCTCTTTCACCCCGACTTCTTCGGCGGCATCTGGAGCTTCTATCCCGACCCGGTCGATTTTCGACGCTACTATGGCGGCGTCGATATTTATAAAGACGACAACGCCTTCGCCGATAAGCCTGGCCGGTATTTCGCGGGCGGAGGGCGAGGGAATCGGCTCAGCAGCCAGCGAATTGCCGTGCTGGGCACGCAGGACGGCGCATTCGAGTGGGACAAGCTTACACCGGTGGGTGCAGACGGTCTTCCCAGACCGGTGTGGGACCTCGCTACGGGGAAGATCGACCGCGAGGTCGTCCAGTCGATGAAAGAGAATAATTACGACCTCAGGGAATTTCTAGAACGGAATTGGTCTGGCCTTGGGCCGAAGCTTGCGGGGAAGCTGCACGTGCTTTGCGGGGACGAAGACGGAGGTTTCGCCAACCTCGCGGTGTATCTGCTGGAGGACTTCCTGGAGGGCACGAAAAGCCCTTACTATGCCGGGTCGTTCCAGTACGGGCGTCCGCTCAAGGGCCATGGCTGGCAGCCCACCACGAATGCCGAACTGGTTCAGACTATGGCGACTTATATCGCCAGTCGCGCTCCCGCGTCCGAGAAGCCCGATCAATGGCAGTACAAATGACGATGTGGGGGAACCTTGGCCCCGTCGCGCCGAGAGAGTCTCCGAACTCCTGATCTCGTGAAATTTGCCATGAGCCCGCAAACCGACTCCTCACGGTCGCGGCTCGGAAACGCAGTGTGCCGACACCGAGCCACGACCGTTAGGGAGTGGTCCCGGACGCGAAAACGGGCTCAGGCCATTTTCCTCATCAACCGCCAATTGCGGGGACGACATCAGGAGTTCAGAGTCTCGGCGCTGCAGGCAATGGCCCGATGACTTGATGCGTGGGGGGCCTGTGTGCCCTCCTGCGGTTCCTTAAGAATCGCAGCCGGGGCCGTCAGGGGACCCGCACTCTTTCCACAGCTTCTCCCAGTTCCAGATCCCGCTCGTTACCTCGATCGGCAAGGAGAGCGCCAGCTGATGCGCGAGCATGCAAACCTGCCCGCGATGGTGGGCCTCGTGAGACAGCATGTAGCAGAGCATTTCCACCCCGGCCGGCCAAGGCTTGGCCCAACCGTCGCGGTGAAACTTCTCAATGCGGCCCCCACTACCGCCGAGCGCTTCGGCGAGCATTTCCGCGCAGCCAGCGGCGCTCTCGGCCAATCCTGCACGGGCCTGCTGTGGCGTGCAATGCGTGCGGTTAAGCTGCGGTGGAACTTTGAGGTGCGGAGCCGTAAGCCTGATCCACTTAGTGCGGGCGTTGTGCATGTGAGTGAAGATCGCGGCGATGGTGCGGGCTTTGCCGGGCGGCTTGGCGCTCCAGGCGGCAGGGTCAAGATGTTCGATAAGAGTCTGGTTCATGCGTTCGTTGGCGGCAAAAACACGGACTGCGGATCGGCCAAGCGTGGTCATAGCGCCCTACTCCTTGACTTATAATACTTCCGGGCCGTCTCCCAGCTGTTATCATTAGAGAGGATGAACACATTCGATCCGTACATTTCGGGCACGTCCTGCGTTCTGAAGGATGGCGGCCGGGCAGACCAGCGGATGGCAGAATTGAATGCGTTAATCGCATCCGCCAAGGCTAGCGGCAAAGTCTACCGCGGCGGTGCTCCATCGCGCCACATCCAGTTGCCGCGGCCGGTAACGCCCTTCCGATTTCTAAAGACTGCTACCTAAGACCGGTTCCAAACCGATGCGAATCACGTTGCTTGCTGGATTCCTGGCGATGGCGGGAATTTCGACAGCACAGGAACCACGCGCCGTGCGGATTTCCACCGGCTGGCTGATGCAGGACGCGGCGCATGTGACGCCATCGGGCGAGGCGATATCGAAAGTCGGATTCACGCCGCACATATATGTAGTGAAGCCGTACGTGGCGCCACCGACTGCCGGAGCCAATCCGCCTACCGCGTCGAAGGTCCCTGACGAAGTACGCTATCGCAACGCGCCGCGGGTGGAAGGGATTGTCTCGTGGCCCATAGATCCCGAGAAGAACCGGCCGAGCCACTCGTCGGAATGGCAGCAGGCGCCCGGCCCCTCATCGCCCGATTGGTATCGCGCCACCGTTCCCGGAACGGTCCTCACCACGCTGGTGAACAACCACATCTACCCGGAACCAACTTACGGGGAGAACAACCGGCCCAATATCATCCCCGAAAGCCTGGCGCGCACTTCCTATTGGTATCGAACCGAGTTCACCGTGCCGGCGGATTATGCGGGCCGGCAGATCTGGCTGAACTTTGAGGGCATCAATTATATCGCCGATGTGTGGGTCAACGGGAACAAAGCGGGGACCATCGAAGGGGCGTTTATTCGCGGGAATTTCAACGTTACGGCCCTGGTAAAGCCCGGGACGAAGGCGGCGCTGGCGGTGCTCATCGCGCCGCCGCCGCACGCTGGCGATCCGTGGGAAAAGACCGTCGCCAATCAGCGCGGGCCCAACGGCGGCGGACCGAACGGGCCGTTGGGACAGGACGGACCTACGTTCGTCGCCTCCATCGGCTGGGACTGGGTCGGCGGCGTCCGCGATCGCCAGATCGGCATCTGGCAAAAGGTCACGCTCTCGGCCACCGGTCCGGTGATTCTGCAAAATCCTCGCGTCACTACCGACCTGCCGCTGCCGCGCACGGACTCGGCGGATGTCTCCATAGAAGTGACGGTCAACAATACGTCCAACACAACCCAGACGGGGAGCGTGTCCGGTAAGTTGGGCGATATCGGGCTGCAAGCTTCCCCGGTCACCCTCGCCCCTAACTCCTCGCAGCTTGTCAAACTAAGTCCTCTGCGGGTCGCTAATCCAAAGCTCTGGTGGCCGAACGGTTTCGGCGAGCCGAATCTGTACCCTTTGCACCTGAGTTTCGCGGTGAACGGCGGCGTATCGGACACAATGGAGTTGAATGTTGGAATTCGCAAGGTAACGTATTTCGTGGATGGCTCGCGGAATCTCACGCTCTCCGTCAACGGCGTGCGCATCTTCGCCAAAGGCGGCAACTGGGGCATGGACGAAGTCCTGAAGCGCATTCCGCGCACGAGGCTGGAAGCGCAAATCAAGCTGCACAAACTCGCCAACTACACCATCCTGCGAAACTGGGTGGGCCAGAGCACCACCGAAGACCTCTACGACCTGTGCGACCGGTCCGGAATCATGGTGTGGGATGAGTTTTTCCAGGCCAACCCGGCGAACGGTTTGAACCCGCTGGATGCGCCCTTGTACCTCTCGAATGTCCGCGATAAGGTGTTGCGCTTCCGGAACCATCCATCCATCGTGATCTGGTGCGGGCGCAACGAAGGCGCACCGCCGCCCGAGATCGATCGCGGAATCGCCGAGACGGTCAAGGAACTGGACCTGGACCGCTATTACCAATCCAGTTCGACGGCGGGCAACGGCGTAGTGTCGGGCACCAGCTATAGTTGGCGCGAGCCGCGGCTGTTTTATGGAAGCTACCCGGCATTCAATACCGAAATCGGCAGCGCCTCGATTCCCACGCTGGAAGCGATCCAGGCATGGATGCCGCAGAAGGATCTTTTCGATCTCAATTTTCCCAACGACGATTGGGCCGGGCACTTTCTGGTGAGCGGCAACGGCAACCCGGTCGACAAGCCATTGCAGGCGACGATCGCCAAACGCTACGGCCCTTACAACACGCTGGCCGACTTCGTGCGCAAAGCGCAGCTTGCCGATTATGAGGCGTTCCGCGCGATGTACGAAGCTCGCATGTCGCGCCTGTTCAACCCCACGACGGCAATTATTACGTGGATGAGCAATCCCGCCTGTCCCAGCCTGGTCTGGCAGATTTACGACTATTCGCTGGAGCCGTTCGCATCGTATTTCGCCGTCCGCAAAGCCAGCGAGCAGGTTCACATCATGATGACGCAGGACGATTTCAAGATCATGCTCGTCAACCACACACCCGTGCCGCTGCAGGACATGAAGTACCGTCTGCGGATTCTCAATCTCGATGGCAGCGTCAAATTCGACGAAACGGCCGCGATTGCGGCGGCGCCTGCGTCTACGGCTTTGGAGCTGAGAACTCTGCCGGCTCCCGCCGGCCTGTCGGCGGTTCACTTCGTAAAGCTGGAATTGATGGATTCGAGAGGCCAGGCGGTATCCGACAATTTCTATTGGAAGGAAACCGCGCAGGACGATCTGCGGACGCTGGATACCATCCCGGATGTGGAGTTGGAAGGGCGCGTGGCCCACCGCGACGCGGGCGCTAACAGCCGCCTAGAACTGACGCTCTCTAATCCCACGCACAATATCGCGGTGATGGCGCATGTGCAGCTTCGGAACCAGCGAACCAATCAACGAGTGCTGCCGGTTTACTATTCCGAGAATTATGTTTCGTTGCTGCCGGGAGAGAGCCGGACCATCGCGATTGAAGCAGGTTTGCAGGATCTCGGCGGCGCGCGGCCTCTGGTGGTGGTTGACGGCTGGAACGTCACCGTGAGGGCGATGGATTTCCCGAAAGCGGGGGGCGCTCGTATCGCCACCAATGACAATTCTCACGTGATCCGCAGTCACGCCTTGGTAAACTGATCCGAAGGCTGGAATCGTGACGGGCCGTACACTAGGAAACTATCAGATTCTCGATCCGCTCGGTTCGGGCGGGATGGGCGAGGTTTACAAGGCGCGGGACACGCGTTTGAATCGGCTGGTGGCCATCAAGATTCTGCACAAGGAGTCGGTCGCCGGGGCAAGCCGCGAACAGCGATTCCTTCAGGAAGCGAAATCGGCGTCCGCATTAAACCACCCCAACATCGTCACCATCTACGACATCTTCCAACATGAGGGCGTGGACTGCCTGGTGATGGAATATGTCACAGGCAAGACACTCCACGAATTGATCCCGCGGGGCGGCATGCCATTGAAGGAGGCGCTGCGCATTGCCGGCCAGGTGGCGGAAGGGCTCGCCAAGGCGCACGCGGCTGGCCTGGTCCATCGCGATATCAAACCCGGAAACGTGATGGTGCCGGAGAGCGGTCCCGTGAAGATTCTCGATTTCGGGCTGGCGAAACTCGCCGCCTCCGAAAAGTTGACCGCCAACGACTCGACACGCACCTTAGGCCCACTCACCGAAGAAGGAGTGGCTGTAGGGACGGTCTCCTACATGTCGCCCGAGCAAGCCCAGGGCAAGCCCGTCGATTCCCGTTCGGATATTTTCAGCTTTGGCAGCGTGCTGTATGAAATGCTGACCGGGCAGCGCGCCTTTCAAGAGAGTTCGACCGTCGGCACACTAGCCGCCATCCTGCACCGCGATCCCGTTCCGCTTACTTCCCCGGCCGTTCCGCGCGCATTATCGCGCCTGATCTCGAAAAGTCTGCACAAAAATCCCGAGGACCGCTGGCAGAGCATGTCCGACGTCAGGCAACTGCTGGAGGATGTCGCCAGCGACTTGGAGTCCAATCCCCAGAGCGCACCCACGGGCCGCCGACACGGCTTTAGATGGGTGGCGATCGCTGGGGCGTTCCTGGCCGGCGCACTGTTGGTGTTTGCCTTTGTTCGTACACGATCGTCGCCGGCATCCGGCAGCGCGGTGCTGCATCAGGTCACGGCCGACGGTGGACTGACGGGCTATCCCGCCATTTCGCGCGATGGCAAACTGATCGCCTTCGCATCCGACCGATCCAAGGAAGGGAACCTGGACATTTGGGTCCAACAGATCGGAGGGCGCGACCCGATCCGCTTGACCAGCGACCCGGCCGACGAGAGCGATCCGTCCTTCTCACCGGATGGCACGATGATCGCGTTCCGGTCCGAGAAAGATGGCGGCGGAATATACGTGATGCCTTCGCTCGGGGGCACGCCGGTGCTGCTGGCGCCGCACGGCCGAAATCCACGGTTTTCGCCGGACGGCCGGTGGTTGGCGTATTCGGTGGGCGGGGAAGCTGTCTCCAACGCCGGTTCCGCGGGTGTCTTCATCGTAAGCTCCGGGGGCGGCGTCCCACGGGCGATCCATCCGGAAATGGCAACCGCCACTAATCCGGTGTGGTCGTCCGGTTCCGATCGGCTTTTGGTGTTGGGCCGCAAGGATGGGAACGCTCCGGCGCGGGCCGAGATCGACTGGTGGATTCTGCCCATCAACGGCGGCACTCCGCTGCGCAGCGGGGCGTATGCCCGAATGGACGCGCAAAAACTCACTCGCCCCCAATTTCCGCATGTGTTTCCTGTCGCTCTCGATTGGAGGAGTCAGGGCGGCGATCGAATCCTGTTCAGCGCTTATGCGGGCGAAGCCGCGAATCTTTGGGAGATTCCCCTGACGGGAACGGCCGCGGCGACGCGTCTGACTCTCGGTCCGGGCGTGCACGGGCCTGCCGGCTGGTCTGGCGATGGGCGACGTCTGGTATTCGCGGCCGAAGAGCTGACCTTCGCCGTTTGGCTCCAGCCGCTGGATCGGGCTACAGGCTTTGCGCGGGGCACAATGAAGCGTCTGACAGAGGAAACGGAGGAGGAGTTGACGCCCTCCATCAGCTGGGACGGAGGCAAGATCGCTTACGTGAGCCACCGCTCCGACATCTGGTCTGTGCGCGCCAGGGATGGCGCCTCGGGCGACGATCGGACGGTACTTTCGACCACGGCCGAACTGACAGGCGCCCGCCTCTCCGGCGACGGCCGCAGCATTCTCTATACCAGCGATCAGTACAATCTCTTCTCGATTCCCTCGGCCGGAGGCGCCGTGGAAAAGCTGTGCGGGCATTGCGGTGCGACGATGGGCGCCTCTACCGACGGCCGCCAAATCCTGTTTGAGCCTTTAGAAAACGAAGATGTGATGATGTTCGACGCGGCCGCCACGCTACCGTGAAATTGGCGCTGCGCCCGAGTCCGGACCTGATACTCTCCGGTTCGCGGTTTTCGCGAGATGGGAAATGGGTGGCATTTCACGCCCTTCGCAACGCCACCAACACGGCGCAAATCTGGATCGCGCCCACGGGACCAGCGGTGCCCGTACCGCAATCCGATTGGATCGCGGTCACCGATGGTTCCAAGCTGGAGCGCGATCCGGCCTGGTCGCCGGACGGGCGATACCTGTATTTCATCTCGGAGCGCGACGGGTTTCGCTGCATCTGGGCTCGTCCGCTCGATCCGCTGACGAAGAGGCCCTCCGGAGAAGCGTTTGCGGTGGACCATTTTCACACCGCGCGTTTCTCTCTCCGGCATGTGGGAAGCCAGGGATTCCTCACGGGGCTGTCGGCGGGTGAGGGAGCTTTAGTCTTTTCCATGGGCGAGCTGAAGGCCAACGTCTGGCTGGAAGAGAATGACAAATAAAATCAGCGTGGTGGTCATCAGCCGCAACGAAGGCCAGGAATTAAAGCGCACGGTGGAGAATTTTGACGATACCCTCCCGTCGGGAGCCGAGATTGTGGTGATCGACGACGGTTCCACCGATGGCTCGGCGGACCATGTGCCAACGCGGCGCGGACGGATCAAGCTTCATCGGGTAAAGAACTACGGCGTGGCGCGCGCCCGGAATTTCGGAGCCCGCGAAGCGCGCGGCGATGCGATCGTCTACGCCGACGCGCACCTTCGTCTCGATCCCTTTTGGTGGCGCCCCATGGTGGAGCTTTTGGAGAACCCCAAAGTGGGAGGTGTCGCGCCGGCCATCGTCGGATACCGCAATGGGCGGGTGGGCTATGGGCTGACATTCACCGGGTGTCAACTGGAAGTGCGGTGGCTCCGGCGTAAGCCGCGCGGTCCGGTCGCCGCGCCCATTATCCCCGGGTGCTGTTTTGCGACCCGGCGCGACGTGATCGAAGCCACCGGCGGCTGGGATGACAGCCAATTGCAGCGTGGCAACATCGATAACGAAGGCTGTGTGCGTTTCTGGATGCTGGGTTATGAGCTCCTGATCGCGCCGGATACGTTGGTGGCGCATAAGTTCCGCAAGCGCTCTCCCTATCGCGTCGGTTGGCCCGAATTCCTCTTCAACCGGCTCCGCCTGGCCTTTGTTCACTTCAATGCCGAACGGTTGGGGAAAGTGGTGGGCAGCCTGCGAAACTATCCCGGCTTCGGCGAGGCGCTCTCTTTGCTGGCGTCGAGCGACATCGCTGAGCGGCGCCGGGAACTCGATACCCGGCGAATTCATGATGACGATTGGTACTGCAACAGGTTTAAGATAAGCTGGTAACCCTCTCGGGGAAATCACCAACACAAGGGAGAATCGCAAATGACCACAAAGAAAGCTGTGAAGAAGCCCGTCGCAAAAAAGGCGGTGAAGAAGGCCGTCAAACCAGTCGCGAAGAAGGCCGTAAAAAAGGCCGTTACCAAGCCAGTGAAGAAAGTCGCCAGGAAGGCAACGACGAAGCACCACTACCCGCTCGCGCCGACGGGCACTATCGGTCACAGCTAAATCGCCGAACAGCCGCGGCCTGGTGTTCGCGCCAGGCCGCTTCTTGTTTGTCTTATGAGCAAGACTACACCCTCCCACTCCCGCGGAACCCAAAAGGATCGTGCGGTCTGGTTCCAACTGAACGCTTCGTTCCCCATGCGGGACGCGTCCCCTGTGGAGCTGGAAAAGTTCTGGGCCTCGCAACTACAGGCCGACATTGCTCCCGGGCACCGATGGGAATGTCTCGGTCCCAACAATATTGCCGGCCGCGTGACTGCGGTGACCATTCATCCGAACAATAAGAACCAGTGGTTTGCCGGCTGCGCGACCGGCGGCGTCTGGGTGTCGAATGACGCCGGTGAATCGTGGACCCCAACCTGGAGCCGCTTCGCCAACCAGAACATCGGCGCATTAGGCTGGCTGGCGCAGGATTCCTTGGTCGGCAAATTGTTTCTGTTCGCCGCCACCGGCGAGGCCAATATGTCCGGCGATGCTTACCCCGGCGGCGGACTGTACCAATCGACCGACGCGGGCCTGACCTGGCAACCGACGTTCGGACCGCCGCAGGGAATTGCCGGCGCGGTCGACCAGGACATCCGGACATTCCCGCGGCGTATCGGCAGCATGGCTTTCCGAAATTTTCGGATGGCATCCGGAAGCGTCTTTCTCGATAACAGCCTTCCTGCCGGCCTATATCTGATGGACCTCCAGTCCGGCGCAGGACTGACAGCCTGCGAATTCTGGGGACGGCGCAGCTACAACTGCCACGCGGTCCTGTTTCATCCTGAGGATGAGAACACGCTTCTCGCATCGATTGAACCGGACGGCGCCCATAACGGACTTTGGCGCAGCCCCGATTTCGGACAGAGCTGGGTTCACCTTACAAAAGGGCTCCCCTCCGCCGATCAATTCCGGCGTACCAGTCTGGCCTTCGCGCCATCGGATCCGGATGTGGTTTACGCGCTGGCCGCCGCAATCATGTATTGGGCGTCTTTCGCAGCACCAACGGAGGCAATTCCTGGCGGGAAATTCTGGGCGGCCGCTATCCCCGGGAACGGCAGATGTCTTATAACAACGTCATCGCCATTCATCCGCGCAAGCCCGAGTGCGTGGTGTGGGGCGGTATGCACTTATACCGTACTGACGATGCGGGACGCCATTGGCGCAGAATCAGCAGCGCGCAGCCCGGCGCCGAGGACTACACCCACTCCGACCATCACGCCTTGCTCTGGCCCGAGGATGACGTCATCGTCTCGGGCAATGACGGCGGCGTCGCCATAACTCGCGATGGAGGACGCACTTGGGCCGACCGGTCGCGCGGAATCGTGTCCAGCATGTTCTACGGTCTGGATGTTGCTCCCACCAACGGCAAGATTTTCGCCGGGGGCACGCAGGACAACGGCATCCTGGTCGCCGGCGTGGGAGACGCGAAAGAGGGAGACATGGTGCCGGCGGTTCCGGGCGATGGGGCCTGGATCGCTTTCGATCCCGCGGCGGCCGGCAATCTGTTCGGCTGCGCCAGCGGATTTCTGGTCTACCATCATCGCCCCGGCAAGCCGTGGAACTTCTCGGGCTGGAAGCTGATCAAGCCGCGCCAGATTTCAGAGGAGGAGGCTGACCAGCGGGTGTTTACGGTGATGGCCATCGAGCCCTCGACCCACAGCGGAGTCAAGCCTGTGTGGGCCGGATCGAACCGGCTTTGGCGCACGGATAATAACGGGCAGAGTTGGAGGGCGATATCGGGTTCGTTTGACGGAACGCCGATTTCGGCCATTGAAATCTCCCCAGCCAGGCCCCGGCTGATGTTCATAGGCACCACCGGCGGAGGAATTTTCCGCAGTACGGACGGCGGCCGTACCTGGTCGCAGAGCCTTTCGAGCATCGATATTCCGGCGCGCGCCATTACGGACATCGAGATCCATCCGAAAGATGCCTCGACCGTGGTCCTGACGGTAGCCTCCACCGGAATTCAAAGCTCCGGCGTGGATCTCAGCACGGGAGCCGCCTTGCCCTACAGCCACGTATTTCGCTCCGTAGATATGGGCAACACGTGGACCGATATCGACGGGGGCACGCTGCCCAACGTGGTCTTCTACGCGGCCGCGTTCCAGACCAAGCCGCCTTACCGGCTTTTCGTCGGGGGCGACGTGGGCGTCTGGGCCGAGACGGAAAAAGGCTGGTTGAATATCAGCGGCAATCTGCCGAGCGTGGTGGTGTCGGATCTGATCTACCACGACAAGGACCGCACGCTAACTGCCGCGACCTACGGGCGAGGCGTATGGCGCATCAGCCCCAATAATCTTGACGCGCCGGCGGCTGCCCTGGGCGCACCTTTGGAGCAAATCGAACTGGCCACAGGCCTGCGCGTGGATCCGAGCGTCTCCGCGCCGCTCCAAGTCGCTCCTGCCGATGGCGAGTCGATTGACGACCCAATGAGGCAGACTGTGGTGACGGTCCAACCGGTCGCAGGGGCGCTGGGATACCAGGTGGAATTGGCCGTCCAGGATACCAGTGTGGGCTTCAGTTCGAGGACACCCGAAATTACGTTCCAGGGTTTCGGAATGGGAGCGACGCGATGGAGGGTGTGGGCGATCCTCCCCGATGGATTGCGGTCAGCCGCCTCGGGTTGACGAAGCATCAACTATTCTCATTAGAGCGGTCTTAAGGGCGATGAAGGCCGGTCTGTCGCCCGGCTGGGCAAGCTGAAGCTTACCCCACATGGGAAACACCCGCGATTTGTGGGACATGCTTCAGCTATGCTTCAGCTTGTCCAGGCGAGCCAAGCTCGCCCCGCGCGGTTGCGGCTCATTATTTATGCGCCGCGCGCGCAAGCAAGCGGTGTCTTTACTGTTTCGGCGCGCCGAAGTCGATGCTCGAGTCCACCTCAAACTTGCGGTAGTCGGTAAACGTCACCGTGTTGGCGATTTGCCGATACGATTTTTCCATGTGGGAGGTGGAATGCGAGGGGAGCAGGTAACTGTGCCCCGCTACCTCCACGGAGTCGTAGTCCACCTCGACGGAAGACTGGAAGATCCCGGAATCCTTGGGGATGTCGTCGGCGGAAGCGGTGAGTCGGAGTACCCGGGATGTCTCGCTATCCAGGGATACTTCGCCGTGGTAGCCGGCCGCTGCCTCCACCATCTTTCCGTTCTCGGCGCGGTGGCCCAATATGTAATGCGAATTGGCGCGCGCGATGCGGAAAGTAAAGACGTTCGCACGTCGCTTACGAATGGTGGACGATTCCTTCCACTGGAAATCGGCGGACGACGATGGATCGAAGACACCCAATAAGAGGCTGCCGAATTCGCCGCCCGTGATGAGTCCTTCCAGCGATTCGAGAGGCTGCTGCGTCTTGTTGCCATTCATGGCGACGAGCTTTTGTTTTTCTTTCTGCCCGAAATACGTGAGCTGGATGGTAAGGCGGTCGACCTTTATATTGGTTTGACTGGTGCGGTCGGTGCGCTCCACCTGTCCGGTACAGATGAAGTCCGGCAGCTTGCCGGTGTAATGAATGGCGATCTCCCGGGCGGTATCGAGAGTGTGCTTTTGCTCGTCCGGAGTGGGCCGCTGGGCGGCCGCCGGCATGCAGAGGAGCGAACCGAGGGCAGCGAGAATCAAGTAGGGTCGCATGCGTTCATCCTCCACGGGCGAGTTCATCTTCAGGGTCCGAGCGAACAGGATCGTACAGTCTACCATAGTGGGGAATGTCTTTACGCCGTTCATGGCTCTGCGGGCCTGGGCGAGCTTGGCTCGCCTGGACAAGCTGAAGCTTATCCCACGTGGGGCATGCTTCAGCTTGCCTGTCGGGCGACAGCCCGGTTGGTTGCCATCACTCAATGACCAGCAGTAAATCCTTGGCCTCCACGTGTTGCCCTGGCTGCACAAGCAACTCTTTCACCTTGCCGCCGACCGGCGCGTAGACGGTGCTTTGCATCTTCATGGCCTCCATCACCAACAGGCGGTCGCCCTTCTTGAGTGTCTGGTTCAACTCGGCGGCCACTGTGGACACCACACCGGGAATCGGCGCGCCGATCTCGCCGGGGCGCGTGGGGTCTGCCTGCCGGCGTGGCTTCTCCTTCGCCTCCAGGCTGCGGTCGCGCACCGAAACTTCGCGCGGCTGGCCATTCAATTCGAAAAATACTGTACGGGTGCCGTCGGGATGCGGCTCGCCCACCGTCAAAAACTTTACCACCAGGGCTTTGCCCGGCTCGAGTTCGACGGCGATTTCGTCACCGCGCTGCATGCCGTAGTAGAAGGCCGGCGTGGGCAAAACCTCCACATCGCCGTAGGATTGCCGCGCTTTGGCGAATTTGAGGAAAACATCGGGGTACATCAGGTAACTCAGAACTTCGTCGTGCACCGGCCGCCGTCCGATCTTTTTTTCGATCTGCGCAGCTGTCTCATCCAGATCGACCTTGGGCAGATTCGCGCCGGGGCGGCCGCGATTCGGCTTGGCTCCACGCAGAACGATCTCCTGCAACTTCTTCGGCCATCCGCCGTCAGGTTCGCCCAGCGAGCCCATGAACATCTCGATCACCGAAATCGGCAGGGTCAGCGTGTGATCGGGTGTTAGCCGCGCGAACTGCTCCGTGGTCATGTTGTGGTTGACCAGGAAAATCGCCATATCGCCCACCACTTTGCTGGAGGGCGTCACTTTCACGATGTCCCCGAAGGCCATGTTGACGTCAGCGTAAGTGCGGGCGAGCTCGTGCCAACGCTGGCCGAGGCCCATCGATTCCGCCTGCTCCTTGAGATTGGTGTACTGGCCGCCGGGCATTTCGTGGAGGTAGACTTCGGCGGTGCCGCTCTTGGGGCCGGTATCGAAGGGGGCGTAGAATTCGCGCACCACTTCCCAATAGTCGGAGTACTGGTTGAGAGCTTCGAGCGAGACGCCGCTGGCACGCTTGGTATTGGCCAGCGCCGCCACCATCGAGTTGAGGTTGGGCTGGCTGGTCTGCCCGCTCATGGAGGCCACCGCGCCATCGGCCACGTGGACTCCCGCGTCCGAGGCCTTCAGCACGCTGGCGGCGTTGATGCCGCTGGTGTCGTGAGTGTGGAAGTGAATCGGAATGCCGACTGCCTGGCGCAGGGTCTTCACCAACTTTTCGGCGGCGTACGGTTTCGCCAGGCCGGCCATATCCTTGATGGCCAGAACGTGCGCGCCCATGCGCTCCAGCTCCTTGGCCTTGTGGACGTAGTATTCCAGCGGATATTTGTCGCGCCGCGGATCGAGAATGTCTCCGGTGTAGCAGACAGCGGCTTCGCACACGCTGCTGGTTTTGCGAACGGCTTCCATGGAGGCCTTCATATTGGGCAGCCAGTTGAGCGAATCGAAGACGCGGAAGATGTCGATGCCCTGCGCAGCTGATTCGTGAATGAAGGCCGCCACCACATTATCGGGGTACGCGGTGTAGCCGACGGCGTTGGAGGCGCGCAGCAGCATCTGGAAACAGATGTTGGGAATGGCCTGGCGGAGTTGGCGCAGGCGCACGAACGGGTCCTCATGCAGGAAACGCATGATGACGTCGAAGGTCGCGCCGCCCCACATTTCCAGACTGTAGAGTTGGTGCAGGCGGTGCGATACGAAATTGGCGATCGCCTGCATGTCATAAGTGCGAACGCGCGTGGCCAACAACGATTGATGCGCGTCGCGCATCGTGGTGTCGGTGAGCAGCAGGCGTTTTTGGCGAAGGGTCCATTGGGCGAAGCCTTCGGGGCCGAGCCGCTGCAGGAGTTGGCGGGTGCCATCCGGCGGCGTAGAGGAATCGTGCCGCGGTACGGGCGGAGTGCCCAGGCGGTGCGGCCGAGTTTTTCCAGCGACGGTGGGGTTGCCGTTGACGATCACCTCGCCCAGGTAGCTGAGGATGCGCGTCGCCCGGTCGCGCCGCGCCGAGAAGCGGAAAAGCGCCGGCGTTTCTTCGAGCCAGCGAGTCGTGACCCGGCCCGCCTGGAAATCGGCGTGGTTGACCACGTTCTCGAGAAATGGAATGTTGGTCTTGACGCCGCGGACGCGGAACTCGCGCAAGCAGCGGTCCATGCGCTGGCAGGCGTGGCCGAATTCCCGGCCCCAGGCGGTGGTCTTCACCAGCAGCGAATCGTAATACGGTGTGATCACCGCGCCCGAATAAGCCGACCCGCCGTCCAGCCGGATGCCGAAGCCCGCAGGAGAACGGTAGGTGGAGAGCTTGCCGTAATCCGGAACGAACCCATTCGAGGGATCCTCGGTGGTGATGCGGCACTGCAGGGCATATCCGTAGAGCGGGATCTTGTCTTGCGCCGGCAGATTCATTTCCGGGCCATGGAGCGCCAGCCCCTGCGCCACCTGGATCTGGCAGCGGACCAGGTCGATCCCGGTCACCATTTCGGTGACGGTGTGCTCCACCTGAATACGCGGGTTGACCTCGATGAAGTACCAGGTGCCGGTGTCGGCGTCCACCAGGAACTCCACCGTGCCGGCGTTGTAATAGCCGGCGGCGCGGGCGAGCGTGACTGCGGCTTGAGCCAACGCTGCGCGAATGGCAGGATCGAGCGACACTGCGGGCGCCACTTCCACAACCTTCTGATGACGCCGCTGGACCGAGCAATCGCGCTCGTAGAGATGCAGGATCTCGCCGTGGCGATCGCCCAGGATCTGGACTTCGATGTGGCGGGCGCGGCGCACGAAGCGTTCGATGAAGACCGCGTCGTTGCCGAAAGCCGCGGCAGCTTCGCGGCGAGCTTCTTCCAACAGGCCGGCAAAATCGGCAGGGTTCTCGACGACGCGCATGCCGCGTCCGCCGCCGCCGAAAGCGGCTTTGAGTATGACCGGAAAGCCGATTTCGCGGGCGATCTTCTCCGCCTGCCGGAGATGGCTGACCGGCTGTTCGGTACCCGGCACTACTGGAATCCCGGCTTGCTGCGCCAGGCGGCGCGCTGCGGTCTTGTCGCCCAGGAGTTCGAGAAGGTGCGCCGAAGGTCCGATAAATGTGATGCCAGCGCGTTCGCAGGCCCGCGGAAGCGCGGGGTTCTCCGCCAGGAAGCCGTACCCGGGATGAATGGCGTCGACGCCCTTCTCCTGAGCTAAGGTGACGATGCCTTCCACGTCGAGGTACGCATCTACCGGGCCCTTACCTTCGCCCACAAGGTAGGCTTCGTCTGCTTTGAATCGATGCAAGGCCAGGCGGTCTTCCTGGGAATAGATGGCGACCGTGCGCAGGCCCAGTTCGTTGGCCGCGCGCAGAATTCGAATGGCGATTTCACCGCGATTTAAGGCTAAGAGTTTCTTCATGGATGGAAGAGGAATTCCAGGCTACCGCGCCGGCAGTTCGAAAAGGACCACCCCCAGCGCGGGAACCTGCAACGGACCGCCGCCGTAAGGCTCCTGCCGGATGTCCACCACGCGAGGCGAGCCGGGATCGTTGTGCGAAAAGCGATTCGGGCCGGCGATCGCCCAGCGCATGCCCTTGCCGGTCAACTCCGCCCCCTTGAGGGCCAAGTCTATCGACTGTGCCTGCTCGGTAGGATTCACAATAGCGATCGTCAACGCCGACTTATCGGCGGTCCACGCGGCGGCGACGTCGAGCGGTGCCGGCGCCCCGGACACCTCGACTGGAGTGACGCCGAAGCGACGAAGATACAGTTCCAGCACCAGTCCGGTGGTTTCCATCTCGGCGCTGACCGGTGTGGTTTTGATGGCTCCGATCACGTTGACCGTTTGCGCGTAGTTGGCCATGAAGAAGATGTCGGAGTTCCGGAAGAACTCGTGCAGGCCGGCAGCTATCCCGAGAGCGTCCTGCATAAAGTAGCGCACGCCGAGCTCGCCGAAATCGTTGGGCCCATACCAATAGTTCCACTCGTCCATGGCGATGCGAATGTCCTTGCCGGCGAGGGCGGGGATTCGCTTGCGGTATTCGCGGTGGGCGTCAGCCACCTTCTTGATCTGGGCGGGGATCTGCGCCACATGCGCCGCCAGGTCGGGCCGGTTCTGCCAGTAAGCATGCTCGCTGATGAGGCGCATGAAATCGGAGCACTGGGTCAGCATTTGTTCGCTCCACTGGCCCATGGCGCCCACGCCAATCGGCTGTATGCCGGCGTCGACCCTGCGCATGGCCTCGACCACGCGATTGTGCTTCTTCACGTATTCGGCGAGTGGAATGTGGCCGAGTTGCCAATCGCCGTACATCTCATTGCCCACCGCGAACCACTTCACGCCGAAAGGCTCGGGGTGGCCGTTTTGCGCGCGCAGCTTTCCGAGCGTCGTAGAGGTCGAACCGTTGAGGTATTCCACCTCTTGCGCGGCGGCAGTTTCGTCGGCGAGGCCGGTGTTTACGGCGACGTACGGTTCGGCGCCGAGTTCGCGCATCAGCGCCATGTACTCGTGGATGCCGACGTCATTGGCCTCGATGCCTTTCCACGCGGGGTTCTTGCGCGGCGGCCGCTTGTCCGGGTCGCCGATTCCATCCCTCCAGTTGTAGCCGCTGACGAAGTTCCCGCCCGGCCAGCGGTACACCGGTGAGTTCAGCTCCTTGAGCAGAGTTACCGTGTCTGCCCGCCAGCCGTAGATGTTGTCGGCCGGCATCAGCGATACGGTTCCGATGCGGAACGAACCCAAACCGCGGGCCACGATCTCGAGCCTTCCATTGTCGGTCGAATGGCCCGCGCGGAAATGCAGCGGGTAGGTAGCATAGTCCGCCGCGATCTTGTCGATGACCACGGACTGCCTCATGGTCGCGCCGCCGCCCCATACCAGGCTGACCTCGACGGGCCCGGCAGAGGGCTCGCCGGATAGGACCACCCGGCCCGTGTATTCCCGTCCTGCGACCAGGCCCAGGCGCTCTTGCTGCAATCCTGTCAGAGTCCCCTTTCCGGGGAGCGCGATCTCGGGCGCTTGCTTCCCCGCATACGCGTGGGCTGTGTCCATGCGGACAGACTGTTTGGGCCCGACGATCATCCACGGAGAACGCACCAGCAGCTCGTACGGATGGCCTTCGCCGTCGTAGGAGCGGTCGCCGGGTTTATACATCTCCCATGCCGGAGCTTCCCCGTTCACGGGGTAGAAGAACTTACGATCCTCCAACATTTCGGACCAGATGCCACCGTAGATGCAGCGGCCCAGGTGCTCGATGAACTGTCCGTAGATGTACTTGGAGATCGGCGCTCCGCTTTTCGAAGCGTCCACTGTGACGGTGGCGGAGGCCGCCGGCAACGTGGCCAGCAACAGGCATGCGAGGAATTTCATAACAACCCATTCTAAGCTTTGGAAGCGGCAATCAATGGTAGTACCATACCGTTTCCATAGAGGAGGACCGCGCCATGCCTGTCGCCAAGGAACTCCCCCCAGACGCTTACACGCCGCTCCCGCCCGATGCGGTGTATCTGCCGGTGGTGCCATCCTCCGAAAATCTTCCTGAACTGACCACGCGCTCGATAGCCTGGGGGCTTGTGCTCTGCGTGGTATTCACCGTCGCTTCGGCTTACTCCGGGCTCAAAGTGGGGCAAGTGATGGAAGCGGCGATTCCCATCTCCATCCTGGCCATCGGCCTCGCGCGTCTGTACCGGCGGCGCTCCACACTGCTGGAGAACGTCATCATCACCGGCATCGGCGGAGTGGCGGGAGGGGTGGTGGCGGGCGCCGTCTTTACCCTTCCGGCGCTCTACATTCTCAAGCTCCAGCCGCACCCGGTAGTGACCATTCTCATCTGCCTGGCGGGCGGATGCCTGGGCGTGCTTTTCCTGATTCCGCTGCGCCGATATTTCGTGCGTGAAATGCACGGGCGATTTCCTTTCCCGGAAGCCACCGCCATCACCGAAGTGCTGGTGACCGGCGAAAAAGGCGGCTCGCAGGCGCGGCTGCTGCTGGAAGCCACGGCCATCGCGGGCGTCTATGACTTCTTCGTCACCACCTTTCATGTCTGGAAGGAGTATCTCGATTTTCAGTTCCTCGGCGTGGTGAAGGTGCTTTCCACACGCGCCAAAACGGTCTTTAGTTTCGATGCCATCGGATTCATCCTGGGGCTGGGCTATGTGATGGGCTTGCGCAGTTCGATGATCCTGTGCGCCGGCGGCGTGCTCTCCAACTTCGTGCTGGTGCCGCTGATCTGGATGATCGGCCGCCACATTCCCGATTTTGCCGTCTACCCCGCTCAGGCGCCCATCGCGCAAATGACCGCGGCGCAGATCTTCCGCGGATACGTACGCTTCGTGGGCGTGGGCGCCATCGCCACGGCGGGCATTTTCGGAATACTTAAATCGCTGCGGATCATCGCCGGTTCGTTCGGTGTGGCCCTGCGCGCCTTCCGGCGCGGCGAGGCGGTATCGAGCGAGCGCACCGACCGCGATGTCTCGTTTTTGTCGATGTTGATCGGCGTGATGGTCAGCGCCGTGGGGGTGGCGATTCTGCTGGCCAGCTTGCACGTGTCGCTTGTGGCCATGGCCATCGGCGTCGCGTTGACACTGGTGTTCGCGTTCTTTTTCGCTTCGGTGGCGGCCAGCGCCATCGCCACCACGGCGCGCAATCCGGTCTCCGGTATGACCATGCTGACTATCATCATCTCCGCTATCGTGCTGCTGCGTTTCGGAGTCTCGGGCACTACCGGCATGTTTTTCGTGATGGCCATCGCCGGCATGGTGTGCACGGCGCTCTCGGTTTCCGGCCAGGCCATCACCGATTTCAAAACCGGGTACTGGCTGGGGTCCACTCCGGCCGCGCAGGAGAAGGTGAAATTCCTGGGAGTGCTGGCCGCGTCCATCGCCGTGGGCCTGACCATCGTTTTGCTGGCGCGCGCGTTCCAGTTTGGCGAGGCCGTACCCGGCGATCCGCGGGTGGTTCTGCCATCGCCGCAGGCATCCATTATGAAGGCGTTGGTGGAGGGTTTCATGAGCCGCCAGCCGCTGGCGTATATCCTGTTCGGCGCGGGCGCGGCCATCGCCGTGGTTATGGAAATGCTCGAAGTTCCCGCGCTGATATTCGCTTTGGGCATGTATCTGCCCCTGGAACTCAATACGCCAGCGCTGGTGGGCGGATTCCTGGCGCACTATCTGGGCAAACGGTCGGAGCGGGTGGGCGGCGAGCCAGGCCATCTCATTCGGGAGCGCGGCGTGATCGTCGCATCCGGGCTGATGGCCGGCGGAGCGCTGGGCGGCGTGTTCGGCGCGGCATGCAGGCTGATTCCCCACTTTGACGAAGGTTGGATCCAGACGCCGTTCTATGGCAACGAACTGATCTCGCAGTCCGTCTCGGCATTGCTCTTCGTTGGGCTGTGCGGGTACGTGTGGTTCCGCTCGCTGCGGCGATCGTAAGGAACACCGCAAGAATGACTGCACATCTTCTGCGGCGATGATGTGGCATTAGCCTTCAGGCCACATAGATTTTGGTGCGGGGTGGCCGGAAAATGAGGCCTTTGAGCCGCAGACGGCGCAGATCGTAGGTCATCCGGCTGCCCGTGTATTCGCCGATGGTAACGCCGGGCAGAAAGCCGCCATGACGGAGAATGCCATCGCCAAAGAGATCGTGGACGCTGCCTTTCGGTGCACGCCTATGAACTTCCTCAGCGTCGACTCCAAACGGTCAGCCAGCAGGCAATCCCGGTGGTCTACGGAACGATGCGGATCGATATCGGGTTCCGGGCCGGCCCGATTGCCGAGGATCGGGCGATCGTCGAGATCAAGCCGGCCGAGGCCCTCGCGCCGGTTCACAGAAAGCAACTTCTCACTTATCCGCGGTTGCCAGATAAGCGGCTTGGTCTGTCGATCGACTTCAACCCGGCGCTCATTAACGACGGCATTTCGCGTATCGTCAATGGACTGGAAGAAGACTCTCATGCAAAGCCGCAAGGACGCCAAGAACACCAGTGAAGCTACGGGTTTCGAGGTCTCGCCGGTTTGAGGCCGAAGACCTCGCTAGTGAATCACAAACTCGTCGAGATCCAAAACTGCGCGGCCGCCATCTTCCACTCTCACCGTCTTGGCCTGCGCCGCTGCCATCTGTTCCGATTCCGGCATCTGGTAATCGAACGAGGCCAGCAGTCGATAGACGCCCGCCGCCAGGCCGCTCACCTCATAGCGCCCGTTGGCGTCGGTGTTGGTGAAACGCATCGGTTCCACGCGTTTCCGCGGCTCCGGATCGTAAGCCTCGACGAAGACCGGCACCCCCGCTACCGGCTCGCCGTTGGCATTCTTCACCGTCCCCTTGATGCTCGCGGGCGATAAAGAGAGTACGAACTTCACCGTCTGCGCGCCCGATGCCAGCAGGATTTCGTTCCATCCATCGGCTCGCCCGCTCGCCTGCGGCTCGATCCCCACCGCGAAGTAGGTCGACGCGAACGGCAGCGCCACTTCCCAGCGTCCGGGCAGCAGCGTCAGCTTGCCGGACGCTGCGACCGTCTCCACCTTGCCTTCGCCCGCCGCATCTTTGCGCCGCACCATTACCGAGCGCGCCGGCATATCGACCGGATGTCCGCCGCCGTCCACGAACGAAAACTGCACGGAGGGCAGCGGCGCCGGCGAAATCCGCAGATCGGTGAGGTCGCGATCGACGGTCAGCGTCTGGAACGCCGCCGACCGGCCGCGCACACGGTCCACGGGGATCACGGCGAGCAATTCGTACTGCCCCGGGCCCATGGGGTTGAAACTGAAATTGCCGCTGCCGTCGATGTTTGCGGTCTCCGTACCGGTGTCCGACGTCAGCGTCACCACCGCCTGCCCGAAGGCGGTGTTTACCCGCCCGGAGACGGTGTAAAGCCGCCCGGCCGCGGCGTGGAAGTCCATGTGTTCCACTTCCCGATCGAGCGCGACATCGATGGCGTGAGCCTGGTCTACCAGGACCGAGTCGCGATAGAAGGTGGGCAAATAGCTCTCATCGTCGAAGACCTTGGCCAGGCTGCGAATCAGATAACTGCCTGGCCGCAGACCGAACAACCGGTAGACACCGCGGTCGTCCGTGGAAGCGCGCGCCAGCAATCGCGGCGGGCGCGTATTGGTATACACCGCGACCTCGTCATCGGGCAGTCCGACATCGTTTTCGTCGAGCACCGTTCCCGAAATCGCGCCGTAGCGCGGCATGCGGATGGTGAGGTCCGCCGTGTCGCCTTCCGCCAGGGCGATCGGCATGCCGGGCGAGAACCAGCGCTTCTGTCCGTATTGCACCGGCGCAAACGCCAGCTTGGCGGCGGAGATCCGATACGTGCCCGCCGGGAGCGCGGTGAATTCGAAAATCCCCGACAGGTTCGTGCGCACGGATTTCGGATTGGACCCCGCTGCCGCCGGTTCCATCGTCACGGTAGCGCGCGCGATGGGATATCCCGTCTGGCTCTCGACTACCATCCCGCGAATGGCCGCGCCATGCAGCGTGACGGCGGCCACCACGAGAATCCACGCCCGCACCATTTCGCGCCTCATCGAATCACGTATAAATCCAGATCGAGCCCAAGATCGGAGCGCACGTCGACCTGCAGCTCCCTGGCGCGCGCTTCCGTCATGATCTTGGAATCGGGCATCTGGTATTCGAAGGAACTGAGCACACGATAGTGGCCCGGCGCGAGATTACCGAAATTGTAGCGGCCATGAACATCGGTGATGGTGACGTAGGTGTCGGTAATGCGCCGCGCCGGCTCCAGATCTACCGGCTCGAGAAATACCGGCGCGCCCACGGCGGGGTCGCCCGTATCCGTCACTGTGCCGTGCAAAGCTGCGGGGCTATTTGAAAAGGAAAACCGTACGAAGCCGCCCCAGGACTGAATCGTTTGCTCATTCCATCCGTCGAACCGCTTGAGGTTCCGGTATCCGCTGCTTCCGGAGAAGCCCGAAACGTAGTATCCGTCGATGGGAACCACGGCAAACTCCCACGGCCCGACGGTTAGCGCCGCGTAATGGTCCGATAGCTGAATCGCCTGGGTGTCGTGCGAGCCGGCCAGATCTTTGCGCCGGCCGAGCAGCTTCACGGTTCCATCGTCGGCCGCCTTGAGGGGCAGGCCGGCGAAATCGAAGCGCACCGGGTCCATTTTTCGCAAGACCAGGTCCACCACGTCGTTCCGGGCGAGCGAGATGCGCTGATAGGCCCCCTGCTTTACCCCGGGCGTCTCCGATGGCGCCTCCGCAAAAATTTCATAGTCGCCGCGAGGCAGACCGGTAAATATGTGGGATTTCGAGGTCACCGCCACCTGGCGGCCCATCTCGGAAACCAGGGTCAAAGTCACCGGGACATCCATCGGCAGCAAGGTCTTAACTGTCACAGTGAGAGCGAATAATTGCCCCGGCAAAGCTCGCAGTTTCACCTCTCGTGCCTCCTGTTCGACATCGACATCCACCTGGCGGGCCTCGTCCACCGACTCCGTTTCGTGTGCGAAAGTAGGCTTATAACCGGTGCCCTCGATCTCTTTGCCCATGCTTCGAACCAGATAACTCTCCGGCAAAAGGCCATAAATACGATATACGCCGCGTTCATCGGCCGCGGCATGGGCGATTAGCTGAAGCGGACGGGTATTCCGGTAGGCTGACACCTCGATTCCCGGCTGTCCCACATCGTTTTCGTCGACCACCGTGCCGCCGATGGCGGCGAAGCGCATCATGCGGATGGTCACGAACTGAGTTTCGGAATCCGTCACGTTGAGCGGCATGCCCGCCGAATTCCAGCGCTTCTGCCCGTAATACGCCGTGACGAAGGGTACGCGGGTCGCTTGTAAGATGTAGAGCCCAGGGGCCGTGCTGGAAAACTCGAAGAGACCGTAGCGATTGGTATGCCCCGTCATGCGCACACCCGACGACCCGGGCACCGGCTCCAGCAGGATGCTCGCGCGAGCCAGCGGATGGCCGGTCAGATTCTCGACGACCGCGCCGCGCAGGGTCGCCGCGGGTATGGCGCCGGTAGCCGTCAGGAGCAGGGAGAGCAGAGTCCGCATAGCTCTTGGAGTGATGACGCACCAACCGTCCCCGGAGTGCAGGATAATTAATTTAGATGAGTTCGCGCGATTGGAGTACCGTCGGCGCGCACGCTGCTCTGCCCCGATGGGTCCGGTGGGCCATCCCGCCACTGCTGATCCCGCCGGCCGGCATCGCATGGCTGATACTTCGCTGGAACGACATTCCACTCCGCTTTGGCCACCCATTGGTCACCCGGACGCCGCTCCACGTTTTCGGCTTCGTGATTTTTGCCGAAGGGCTGGCCGCGTTGCTGGTCGGCATGGTGCTCGCGATCTGGTACGGTTCGAACCGCCCGACGTTCCAATCCCCCATGGAGAAAGTGCCGCTGGCATTGGCATATTTGCTGAGCATCGTATTTACCGGGGTGGGGCTGTCGGCGGTGGCGAATATCCCCGCGTGGCTGGTAGCCGCTTTCGTTCCCCTAGCCGCTCTCGCCACCATCGTATACGTGGTGAAGCATCAGGGCGACCCGGACGATGTCCCCGACACCACGCCCGACGAGTGTTGGAGCTTTGCGGGCGTCTACCGTAACCCCAACGACCCCTCGCTGTTCGTGCGCGCCCGCGTGGGCTACGGCTACACCCTTAATATGGCGAATCGGTGGGCATACCGGATCATGATCGGCTTCTTCGTTGGGATCGCGCTGCTGGTCGGATTTCTGATCTGGGCGCTGCAATAGTCTTGACAACGGCCTTCCTTAACTGTACGCTGTATGTGTACAGTAGACAGTGAGCCGTATGCCGCCACTCGCCAAGATCCGCATCGATTTGACCTCGCAGGTTCCCGCTTACCGTCAGATTGTGGACGAGCTCCGCGTTCTTCTGGTGGAAGGCTCGCTGCCGCCCGGCAGCGATCTGCCGTCCGTGCGGCGCCTCGCGATGGAACTTGGCATCCATTTCAACACCGTCGGCGAAGCGTACCGGACGTTGGCCGAGGAGGGTTGGCTCGATCTCCGCCACGGCCGGAGCGCCAAAGTAATTGCGCGCGGCGCACAATCCGCCGCCTCACCCGAGCGCGTGCAGGAGTTCCGAACGCAACTTCGCAATCTGGTGGCGCAAATGCGGGCGGCCGGTGTGCCGCGTTCCCGCATCGCCGCCGAATTGCGTTCCACACTGGAGGGCTTAAATCCATGAACAACGATCTCCCCGTCTCCCTTCTCGTCGCGGCCTTCACGGGAGCCGTCATGCTGCTCCTCCCGCACATTTCCCCGCGACGCTACTTCTTCGCCATCACCGTACCTCCGGGATTCCCTTCGAGCCCGGCCGGCCGCACATCGCTGCGCCGCTACTACTCCGCCGTGGTCTGCTCGATTGTGATCTCGGTGGTAACCCTCCTCGAACTGGATCGCTGGAGCGGCCCCGTGCTGCCCGCGGTGGCGATGCTGGCGCCCTCCATCCTCGGGATGCTGGCTTATTTGTTCGAACGCTACCATGTGGCGCAAGTCGCTCCGCGGCCCGATCCGGTGCGGGTGGTAGAACTATCCTCCGACGACGATCGCCTTCCGCGTTGGATCGCCCTGATGCTGCCGCCATTCGTTTTTCCGATCGCCACCGCAGCCTGGCTGCGCGCCCGCTGGAACGAGATTCCCACGCGCTTTGCGATCCATTGGAACGGTCACGACATCGCCGATCGTTTTGCCGGCAAAACACCGCGCGCGGTCTACGGACCGCTGCTCTTCTGCGGTGGCATGATGCTGGTGATGATTCTGCTGACGCTCGCCACGTTCTACGGCTCGCGCCGCGGCCGCCAGCGCACCGCCATCGTGAAGATGATGGTGGCCACCATCTACGTCATCGCCGCACTCTTCAGCGTGATCGCGATCCTGCCCATCGCGCCGTTTAGGCCTTCGATGCTGCTGATACCGGGCGTGCTCTTTTCGGCCCTACTTCTGATCTGGGTCATCAGAGTCTTGCGCGATCCGAGCATGCCCGTGGATCGAACTCCGGACGATTGCTGGTACCTGGGCAGCATTTATATCAATGCCAAAGACCCTGCGATCTTCGTTCAAAGGCGCATCGGTTTCGGCTACACTATAAACATGGGGAATCGTCTCGCCTGGATGCTGATGGGAGGCTTCGCGGCGGCGTTCCTGGGATTGGTATTCACATTGCCGCGGTAAAGAACCGCAAACCGGAAACGCAGCCTGCCGATACCGAGCCACGACCGTGAGGGAGTGGTTGCTGGCACGAAGAGACTCGTACCTCCGCAGACTTCCAAATCAGACATAATTGTCCCAATAGCGAACATTCGCCGGCTGGCGACCCGAACGATGCGTTGCGGCGCCAGTAAGCGTCACCAGATGTAAGGCACAAGTCGAAATCTCGTGCGCAGGCAATATTCGCGATACCCGGGCAGTTCCTTCGCCAGAAACTTCTCTTCATGGAGCAGCCGAAAGACATAAAACGGCAGCAGCAGCGCGAACGCCGGCCAGGCGACGTACGATCCCAGCGCCAAAGGCATGGAGAGAAACATCGCCACGCTCCCCGAATACATGGGATGGCGAACCAAAGCGTATGGGCCGCTGGAGATCACTCTCTGACCGGCTTCGACCTCAATTACGCGCGAAGCGAAGCTGTTTACCCTGACCACCCAGACGATGATCAGCAGCCCGCCCATGACGAACCCGTCGCACAGCAGCGAAAGCCACGGCGGCACGCTCGACCACCCCAGGCGGCGGTCCAATCCGGGCAGGAGCAAAACCGCCAGAAATGCCGGCTTAAACCACTGAATCGCGCGTCTCTGCTCGCTGAGCTTCTCCTTACCCCGCATTCTGCGTTCGAGCAGTTGCCGGTCGTGTCGATAAAGGTAGACGAACACCGGCAGGATGAAGGCGAAGATGACCGCTAAGAAGGCCCACGCTTGCCAATACCGCATAGTGCCCGCCGGAACGAACAGCATCGCTCCAGCCATCGGCAGGAAACCGGCAATACGAAGGGTCAATCGCGAACGCAGACTCATCTCACTGCGGTAGGCTACCGCAATGCAACTGCCGGCGCAATCCGAGCCGCAGCCTCCGTGCTCTCCGCCACCTCAGTGTGCTCGGCGTTTGCCTTTGACTTTGATTTCTCAGTGTCTCTGTGTCTCGGTGGTGAAGGGCCTTACCGCTCGGCGTCCAATTGCCGCACATCGTGCAGCAATTGCGGCATGAACCCGTCCTCGCCGTAAGTGTAGAATCCGCGAATCCGCCTTTTGCGATCCACCAGCACGAATCGCGTGCTATGCGTCAAACTTCCATCCACGCTATTCAGCTTAAAAGCATGCACCCCGAGATCGTTGAGCGTCGACTGATCGCCGGTCAGAAAGAACCACCGCGCGGGATCCTGCTTGAAGTGGCCCGCGTACTCGGCCAGCACCGCCGGGGTATCGTGCGCCGGATCGACCGTGATGGACACCAGCATCACTTCAGGGATTTCCTCCGTGGAATTCTGCAGCTGCCGCATGTGGGTGGTCATCATGGGGCAAGGGCCGGTGCATGTGGTGTAGATGAAATCGGCCACCCAGACGTGCCCGTCGAGCGTTTTGCTATCGAACGGCTGGCCGGTCTGCGCGGTGAGCTGGAACTCCGGAATGTCGCCGAATACCTGAAGTTCCTTGGGCTTGATGCAGGCCCCCATGGTGAGAGCCAGCGCGATCAAAAGCGCTTGTCTCATGCCGCGCTCTTGGTGCTTTTCTGCGACGCGAACAGCCCCGAGACAATCAGCAGCACCATCCCAAACCCGGCCGTCACGGCCGCGCTCGCCAGCGGACCCGGCGAAGCATTCGGCAGTCCCAGCAGTCCATTCAGCAGCGAGATCGAGTAAGTCAGCGGATTGACCCACATGATCGCGCGTATGACGCCCTGCGCCGTCGCCATGGGAAACAGAGAGCCCGAGACCATCCACATCGGCACCAGAAGCAGATTCATAATCGCGTGGAATCCCGAAGTGGAATCCATCTTCCAGGCGATGACAAAGCCCAATCCAGTGAGCGTGAACGACACCAGAAAAATCGCGCCGGCCGCGAGCAGCACCTGCTCGAAGCCAACGCGCACGCCCGCCAGCGGAGCGAAGGCCAGAAAGATCAGCCCCTGAATCCACGCCAGCGTAGCCGCGCCCAAAATCTTCCCGAGCACCATGCTGGTGCGCGGCGCCGGCGACACCATCATGGAGAGCAAAAAGCCTTCGCGCCGATCCTCGATGATCGAAATCGTAGAAAAAATTGCCGAGAACATCACCGTCAGCACCAGCGCGCCCGCATAGAATCGCGCCAGGTCGTTCGACCCGTAGCCCATCAGAAGCCAAAACACCAGCGGCGACGCCACCACTCCCAGAACGCGGCTCTTTTGCCGCCAGAAGCGTACCAGTTCGCGCTGCCATAAAGTCGCTGCAGGCAGGATGAAGCTATTCAATGGACGCTCCCGTTTGACGCACGAATACGTCTTCCAAGGTCGGCTTGTGCAGCCCCACCGAATTCACCGCGCCGGGAAACGCTTCCACCACTTCGGCGATGAATCGGTGTCCGTTCTCGATTTCCACGCGCACTTCGTCTTCCCGCGCGGCCGCCGTCAGATGAAACCGTTCGCTGATCTTCGCGGCGAGCCCCGCGGCATCCTCACTCGCCAGCACCACCACGTCGCCGCCGATGCTCGAACGCAGTTCATTCGGCGTTCCCTGCGCCACAATGTTCCCCTGATGCAGCAGCACCAGCCGGTCGCAGCGATCGGCCTCTTCCAGGATGTGGGTGGTCAGCAGAATGGTGACACCCTCGGTCTGGCGCAAGGTCTCCACGTGCCGCGAAAGGTCGCGCCGCGCCGCCGGATCGAGCCCCGTAGACGCTTCGTCCATCAGCAGCACCTGCGGGCGATGCAGCAGCGCCTTGGCAATCTCCACGCGCCGCCGCAATCCGCCGGAAAGCGTCTCCACCAGGTCCTTGCGCCTGTCCAGGAGACCGAGCCGCTGCATCGCGGCCTCCATGCGTTCGCGCAGCAACGCTCCGCTCAGCCCGTGCAAATGTCCCTGCGCTCGCAGATTCTCCTCCACGGTCAGCGCCTTATCGAGACTTTGCGTTTGAAAGACCACACCCACGTGCCGCCGCACCGCAGCCGCATCGCGAACCACGTCGTGGCCGGCTAAAATCGCGTGGCCCTCGGTGGGCACCATCATGGTAGAAAGAATTCGGAAGACAGTCGATTTGCCGCCGCCGTTCGGCCCCAGCAGGCCGAAGATTTCGCCTTTTTTCACTTCGAAGCTGACGTTCGAAAGCGCGACGCGGTCACCGTATCGATGGGTAAGATTCTGAACTTGGATCACAGACCGGGCCTGTCCAAAAGCATGAGGCCGTAAATCAACGGTAGATACAATACCGATGTTACCAGCACCCCACGCGCCCGCGACAGACTGCGTTCCAGCGCCACCCGTACACCCGAATACAGAAACCACAGCCCGAGCAGCACCGCACCCACGAAGTAAATGCGTCCCGACATCCCTAGGAAGACCGGAATGAGGCTCACCGGAATCAGGACGATGCCATAAAGCACAATCTGCCGCGCAGTCGACCGGCAGTCCGGCTCGACCACCGGCAGCATGAGGATGCCGGCGCGGGCGTAGTCTTCTTTATACATCCAGGCGATGGAGTAGAAGTGCGGAAACTGCCAGATGAAGAGGATGGCGAACAGCACCCACGCTTGCGGTGCGATCGCGCCCGCCGCGGCCGCATACCCGATCATGGGCGGCATCGCGCCCGGAATCGCGCCCACGGTGGTGGACCACCAGGTGCGTTGCTTCATCGGCGTATATAAGAAGAGATAGCTGGCGAGCGTGAAAAATCCGATACCTGCGGACAGCAGATTCACACCCAACCACAACTCGAGGAACCCTGCCACCGAAAGTGCTGCGCCGAACGCTAGCGCGCCATTCGCCGAGATCCTTCCCGAAGGCAGCGGACGCCCCGAGGTGCGCCGCATATGCCGGTCGGCCTCACGCTCGTACCACTGATTCAGCGCCGCCGTGCCGGAAGCAATCAGGCCGGTGCCGACGATGGTATGGAGCAGCGAGAGAAGATGGATGCCCCTCAGGAATTCAAGCCAGTTGGGAGCGGCCGGGAGTCCGAAGAAATACCCAATGCCGGTGCTCATGAGGATGAGCCAGGTGATTCTCGGTTTGGTCAGTTCTATGTAATCGCGCATCAGGGCGATGGTCTGGGTGCTCGTGCCAGTATACTATGAGATGCCGCAAAAGGGGGATAAGGTTCATCGCGTCTCGGCGGTATCATGAAATTGTCGACGCTATGGCCAACCTCAATCCGCGGATCACCGTAGAACCGGGCAAAATGGGCGGGAAACCCTGCATTCGGGGCTTGCGCTTTACGGTTTACGACATGGCGTCCTATCTGGCCTCAGGAATGTCGGAAGACCAGATTTTGCAGGACTTTTCGTATCTGGAGAAGGAAGATTTCCAAGCCGTCTGTGAGTTTCTTCGCCAGTATCCCGGAAAGGATCACCGTCCTTGAAGCTTCTCGTTGACGAGAACCTGGCGCCTGGACTCGCCACTCAACTCGCCGACTTGTTTCCTGGTTCGATACACGTTAGCGCGGCCGGTCTCGGCAGCGTATCCGATATCGCGATATGGAAATTCGCGGGAGCGAATGGATTCGTCTTCCTCACGAAGGACAAGGACTTCGTGAGCCTCAGCCTAACGCTCGGCCCGCCGCCGAAGGTGGTCCTGGTACAAACTGGCGATTGTTTCACCTCGCAGATTGAACACATCGTGAGGTCCAATGCCATTCGCTTCTCGGAATTCGACGCAGACGCCAAACGCAGTCTGCTGCTTCTCAAGTAGCGGCCTTGGGCCGCAAGAGGGGATACGGATGGGCGGCTGTTTGGGTTAGGCTAGGAAGAACAGGTAAACGTTTGGATAACGAGCTGAGGCAGCACCTGGAAGCGATGGAGCAGCGCCTGAATGCTCGCATCGAAGAATCGTGGAAGGCGTTGGAAGAGCGGCTCATCGCGCGCATCGATGAATCCGGGACGATGCTCGAAGAGCGCGTCGGTAGGCGCCTCCGAGAGTTCGAGACTAAGCTCGTCGCCGAATTCCGCAAGTGGTCCTCACCCGAAGATCTTCGCGATCTCGAATATCTGCAGGAGCGAATCAAGAGGCGTGCAAACCGACCTACCGGGACGTAGATTCCACTCCCCCAGATGTCATCGCCAGCACAATCGCCGCCCCCAACGTCAACGCCCCCAAAACCACTTGTGCGACTGTGGTCCACATCGTCAGCGGTACAACTGCGGATCGCCCGCCCCCGCGCGCACGGAATAAGCCACTCCTGAGAGAATCTGCACTGCTGTAAAACCCAACAACGCGGCCGCGGGACGAGTGACATCACCACCACCATTACGACCGACACGGCCGCGTTTTATGGTGCAGTACCTGCTATTCAGCCAGTGGGAGAACCGATAAGTGCTTTCCACTAAGCGCAACGGCCCATGCCATTGGAGTCGCCGCGCCTCACTCGTTGTGGCACTTTGCACCGTCGCAGGTACTTCGACGCCAGCTCACGCCGACGGCCCCATTTTCGCCGTTCGATTGGGCGATACCTTTCAAAGTTACGCCAGCGCCGTCGTGCCGGACGCGCAAGGCAACACCTTTATCGCCGGAATGACAGCCGCTCCGGACTTCCCTGCCACGGCCGGAGCTTTCCAACCCAGCTATAACGGCGACAATGACGCATTCGTCGCCAAGCTAGGTCCGGATGGCAGGATCGTTTGGGCCACGTTCCTGGGCGGATCCTCTCAGGATTGGGCAACCGGCATCGCTCTCGATGGCTCAGGCAATGTGTGGGTGACCGGCTTCACGGAATCTGCCGGATTTCCGCTCGTGAATCCCATCCAGACCTGGGCTGGAACTTATGGAGGGGTTTACCCTTTCGCCTTCGTAGCGGAATTGTCCCCCGATGGCACGAAGCTCCTCTTTTCCACCCTTCTGGGAAGTACCACGGGTTTCGGTGCTACCGCCAGTTCAGCCGGTATCGCCGTCGATTCTTCCGGCAACATTTACGTTGCCCTCAATGTGTATACGGCCGCTGGCTATCCCGGCACGCAAAATGATTCCGACCAGGCCGGCATCTTCGTTACCAAGCTATCCCCGCAAGGCACGCTGGTCTATTCCTACTTCCACGCGAACGGCGCGGCGAACGCCATCGCGCTCGATTCTTCAGGCGCGGTCTACGTGGCGGGATCGTCCATCGCCAATGACCCCACCACGGCATCCCTAATTGGCCCGGGCCAGCAAAATAACCCTTGGACAGGCCAGGTACAACAGGCGATCGCCTTCAAAATCTCGCCGGATGGCTCGACAAAAATGTGGGAGACGGCGCTCGGGATGAGCGCGCAGTCGGCCGCCGCGGCCATCGCAGTGGATGCGGCCGGCGAGGTTTGGATCGGGGGCAGCACTTCATCCGCCAATTTCCCCCTGGTACACCCCTTGGAGACAACGCTGGCCGAACGCCCCCTGTGGATGAGCGCCAACTTCGGCGCAACGTGGACGCCGATCGACAACCTTCCTTTCGCTGTGCCGCAAACCATGGTGGTGGACTCCACCACCCCTACCACCCTGTATCAAGCCACTGGCGATCTGGGAATCTTCAAGAGCGTCGACGGAGGCGCAACCTGGACGGCAGGTTCGAACGGCATCGCGGCCCCGGACGTATCGGCGCTGGCGATCGACCCGGCGCATCCGCAAACGCTGTACGCGGCCGCCTCGACCACAGTCTATAAATCAACCGACGGAGCCAACACCTGGACCGCAATCGATTCCCCGCCCTCCGCCGTCAGTCAACTTTTGGTCGATGCACAGAGTCCGAATAATGTGTATGAGGTCGGGGAATGCGTGACGGAATGCCCGCTCGGTCCCATCGGGCCTCTGAATGTTCGAGTGAGCGGCTGACGGCGGCGCAACCTGGAACACCCTGACAACCACCGGAGAGGTGGCCTGGCTGGCCTTGGACCCGCACCTCAGCCGTCATCTGTTCGCCCTTTGGCTAACGCCCGGCCCGACGCCGTCCATAGCGCCTCTCGTTCTTTACGCCAGCACGAACGGCGGCGCCACATGGACGCAATTCGGGAATGTCTCCGGGTACGCCGTGGGGATCGTTGTGGATCCTTCGACCAATCCTTCGACCGTATACTACGGTCTGCAAAATAAGAGCGCCGACGGCGGCGTGACGTGGACGGCGCTCGCTCCGTTGCCCGGTGCGACCGCCTCGGGCGCCAGCGCGTTCGCGGTAGATCCCAGCGGAACGATCTACGCCTCCGGGCCGTGGCCGACCAACGGCATGTTCGTCTCGCGCGACCGTGCGCAAACCTGGACGGCTACGGGTTCTCCCACAGCAGCAGCGAACTGCGAAAACGCCTCGTTTTGTTCGGCAGTCAGCAGTATCGTCCCGGCGGGGTCGAGCGGGGTGGTCTATAGCGTCGTGACCCCGGCGATATTCGTTCCCGGCAGCCAAGCCGCGGTCGCCACTGCCGGGTTCCTTTCCAGAATCAGCGCCGATGGCTCGACGCTGGAGTATTCCACCTATCTGCGAGGACATGAAGTGCTGGAAGCATATGGCGCCGCGAACGAGCCCACGCTCATGTTCTTGCAGAACTGGATCGCCGGCCTCGCGATCGATTCCGCGGGTGACGTGATCGTCACCGGCGGCACGCGCGCCACCGATTTTCCCACCCTGAATTCCTTGCAATCGGCCAACGCCGGGCTCGCCGACGCATTCGCCGCGGTGATCTCCGCCGATGGCGGCACGCTGAAGTACTCCACTTATCTCGGCGGATCGCAGGACGATGGCGCACTCGCCGTGAATCTCGATCCGCAGGGCAACATCGTCCTGGCGGGTCAAACCTGGTCGAGCGATTTCCCCATCACCAACGGCGCCGCGGTATACCCCGGCTCTGGCGGCGGTTTCGTGGCGAAGCTAGCCGTCCCCGTAACGCCCGTCATCACCGCCGTGCTGAATGGCGCGAGCTTCCAGCCCGGCATCGAAGCGGGATCGTGGGTGACTATCGAGGGGACGAATCTCGCCAACACAACCCGCACATGGAAAACTTCGGATTTCACAGGCAACGATCTTCCCACGTCGCTCAGCGGAGTAAGCGTCACCATCGACGGCAATCCGGCCTTCGTGGAATACATCAGCCCCACACAGATCAACGTGCAAGCGCCGTCCGACAGCGCGACCGGCGCGGTGAACGTCCTGGTGACAAACAATGGGCTGCTGAGCGCACCCGCTACGGCCCAATTGCAAACCTACGCGCCGGCGTTCTTCCTGAATCCGGGAACCAATTCCACGGTCGCGACAGTGATTCCCGGCTATACGCCGGTGACCAGCGCCACACCCGCGCGGCCCGGCGATCTGGTGGTGCTTTGGGGCACGGGTTTCGGCCCCACAACTCCGGCGACAGCCGCGGGCTCAGTGGTCAGCGGCGCGCCCGCGACCGCCTCCACACCAGTCGTCACCGTTGGCGGCATGCAAGTGCAGGTGATCAGCTCCGGGCTTACGACCGGCACGGCCGGCCTTTACCAGATCACCATTCAACTTCCCGCCAACGTGCCCACCGGCACGCTGGCAGTTGAGGCATCGATCGGCGGCGCGCAAACGCCGGCGGGCGCCACCGTCGTCATCGCCAACCCGTGAAGAGCTCAACCGGCCCCGCGACGCGGTCGTAAGATTTCCGTACAGTGCCCGCGCTGGCACATCGGAGATCCGGGGCGGCGTCCGGCTACTCTCGGAATACGGACTAAACGCGTTTGCAAAGAGATAGACCGAACTGCACCGAACTCGTCAGTCTGGGCAGCACATCCGACATCGCGATATGGGCCTCAGCCTGACACCTCGGAGCGACCTCGAGGGTGATCCAAACTGATAATTGTTCCACTGCCGGCCATAGGAGGTTATCCTAGAAAGTACAGGCGCCTGATGGACAACGAACTGAAGCAGTACCTGGAAGCGATGGAAGAGCGGCTGATGAAGGGCACGGAAGAGCGAATCACCGCCGCCGTGACCGCGTCGGAAGAGCGACTCGTCGAGCGCATCCGCGATACGGAGACCACTCTTCTCACGGAATTCCACAAATGGGCATCGCCTATCGACACACGCGTTCGCGGCCGCTCGTCTATGCTTCGAGCTGTCGACGCCGATCTGGAATATTTTCAAGAGCGCCTGAAGAAGCTCGAAAACCGGCCTACCGGGACGTAGGTTTCCCACCCTCCGACGTCATCGCCAGAACAATCGCCGCCCCTAGAGTACCCGCCCCGATCACCAAGTGTGCGACCGTAGTCCACACCGTCAGCGGCATAGGCTGCGGATCCTGTACCGACGCCGCGCGCACGGAATAAGCCGCGAGCCCTGAGAAAATCTGCACTGCGGTGAAAACCAACAGCGCGACAGCGGGACGCGGCATCTCGCCCTGATCGAGGTGCTTCATCATCACACCCAACGATGCCCACATGGCGACTCCAGCGGCAATTACCGCCCCCACGATGTGCGGGGCCACTCCGAGAGCGCCGTGCCGTACCGCCGCGCCCAGCACCGCCTGAAGAAATAACACCGCGGCCGCCAGGCGCGCCACCCAATTCCCCGCCCCGCCAGCGCCGTAATACCCCGCGACGATCGCCACCGTCAGCCCGAAACAAATCTCCGCCAACGATGCGTGGGCGATGGCGAGCACCTTCGGGTCGATCAGCTTCACCAGCGCCCCGCCCAGCAGCGCCTGCGCGACGACTGCCGCGAAGGCCCACCATGCCAGGCGCCGCATCCAGGGGCGCGGCTCGCGCCTTTGCATCCACACCGCTAGCCAGGCAGTCAGCGCCGCGACCAGCAATGCCAGCACTCGGTGGGCGAATTCAAAGCGAATGCCGCCCTCGAGCGGCGGCACGAGCCGGCCCCAGTTGAGAGGCCAGTCCGGCACCGCGAGGGCGGCATCGTTACTGGTTACCAATCCGCCGGCAGTCACCAGTGCCAGCGTGCACGCGGCGACCACCAGCGAGAAACGGCGCAGAAGCTATCCCTTGAGCGTGAAGTCTTGCGTCTTATTGTCCTTGGCGCCAACGGTGATCGTCTGGTCCTGGGGCTGATCCAACCAGTGCTCGTGCACCATTTCGATGGTATATGTTCCCGGAGGCAGTCCCTTGATGGTGTAGGTTCCGTCGTCTCCGGTCACCGCGTAGAAAGGATGACTTACCACGCCGATATAGGCGCGCATCCACGGGTGAATGTTGCACTTTACCGGCACCAGCACTTCCTCGCGCGGGAAAACGTGTTCGATGTCGGCCGCGCCCGGGGGCTGCGACTGGTTGAAGTCGGCGTTCACCTTCGGCATGGGGTGAATATTGTGGTTGGTCGGATCGCCGTTCTTGATGTCGAGATTCTGCCCGGCCATAATGCCGACAACATGGGGCGTGTACATGCAGCCCTCTTGCGTGATGGCAACCGCGGTAGTCGGCACGGCCCACGTCTTATCGGCGGGCAGCCCCGATTTGATCCAAACAAATGCGTTCTTTACGCCCTTATCGGCCCCGACGATGAGCTCTTCCGACTTAGCCGGTGTCTTATGCGCCGCGGTGCACGCCGGCACCGCCGACATATCCAGCGTCTTCCTCGCAGGCGCTGTCCCGTCGAAGATCACTTTGCCGGTAATCGTCGCGCCGTTGTCCATATCGGGCGTCGCGGCGCCGCTTGCCGCCGGTGTGGCGCCGGCGTCCGCCTTGGGGGCCGGCTTCTCTCCCCCGCCGCATCCGGCCAGGGTCAGCACACAAGCTACTCCCGCTGTAATCCAAATCTTTCTCATCCTAGTTTTTCTCCTATGCTTGAACATGATAGCTCTACTTGCCCGCGCTTGCTCTCAGCCGCCCCAATTCATCGGGCGTGAGTGAGAACATGTAACGGACAAGCAGGTCCGCGTGGTCCTTGGTGTATCCGTTGAAACTCGCCGGCGTGGGCCCGGCGAACACCCAATGGTCGCCGTCGCGGCGGAACAGGCCCGAAGGCATGGCGGTTCCAGGCGCCATGAGCTTCGGATCGAGAATCCACCGCTTTACCCAACCGGGTTGTAACCGGTCTTTGGCGACCGTGAAATTGGGCGCCGTAGCCCTGGCATCGTGCGCTGGATCGCCGTCCATGTGGCACTTCAGGCAGGGCGCGCCTTCACTGGTGAAGAGCTGCCGCGCCATGGTCCGTTCCTGGTCGCTGATGGGTTCCACTTTCTCGGGAATGAACGGTTCGGCCTGCGCCGAAAGCGCCGCGAAGAAGCGCACCAGCTTGCGCAACTCGCCTTCCGAGAAGCTGAAGGTCGGCATGCGTATTCGCAGATACTGCCGCACACCGTCGCGATTGGTATCGGTGTCGCTGAGCGATGGATTATTGAGGAAGCGCATCAACCACTCGGGATTGACGCGCGCGCCTTCGCCGATCAGCGTGGGCGGTTTCTGCTCCACCCAGTCGGGATCCTGGTATTTCTTCATGCCATCGATAATCGAGTTCTGGCCGACATGGACTTTGTGGCAACCCATGCAATTGTACTTACGCACCACCCACCAGCCGTCGATGATGTCCTGCCGCGCGTCGGTCGGGTTGTAGAAGTACCGCGACGGCACGCTGGCATCCACCGATCCTTCGAGCAGCGTGGTGACTTCGTCGATCTCCGGCTTCGAGAAGTTGAAGTTCGGCATCTTCAGCCGATCCTGCGGAGCCTTCTCCTTGCCTTGATCGTAGATGTCCGGCTGCTCCAGCTTATGTTCGAAGAAGCCCTTGTGATTCATCCAGCTTTCCGCTTCGGCTTGGTGGCCGAGCATCGCGAAATCCAGGCGCTCGGTCGGTTTCGAGCCTTCCTTGGTAAGTTCGGTGCCGATGCGTTGTTCGTCTTCCAGGCCGGCGATTTCATGACAACCCGCGCAGCCGTAGAAGCGAACCTTGGAGCGGCCGTTATCCATCAGCTTGGGATCGTCCATGTAGCTGGCGTCTTCATAAGTCGCGTTGCCATGCTTGCGAGTCATGAGGTAACTGGCGATATCCCGAGCTTCATCCTCGGTAAGCCGGAGGCTGGGCATCGGAGTCATCTGCTGCACCTGCAGGATATGGCCGTCGTTGGGGCACTTATCGTGATCCAGGTCGAAGACGTAAGGCAATCCGTGCTTCTTATAATCGTCTTCCGTCAGATCGCGCTTCTCATAAGCGCAATAGGGAGCGGTACGCTGGCGGGGATTATGCACCCAGCGCACGATGTAGTCGTAGTTGGCCTTTTCACCTTCCCGACTTAAGTTCGCGGCGAATGTCCCGCCCTGCTTCTGGCCGCCTTCGCCCATGGAATGGCACGCCATGCAGCCGCGGGTTTCGAAAGCTTCCTGGCCCTTCACGGGATCTCCGGGCTTCTGCTGCGGCAATTCGCCCGTTAGTCCGTCTTGCCAGATAAAGGCCGCGATGGCTTTGCGGTCGTCATCGGTCAGCCGGAACGTCGGCATTTTGGTGCCTTCGCGCCACTTGTGCGGATCCTTCAGCCATTCGGGAATCCATTCCTTGCGCAGCTTCATGCGCGCTTCCTTCAAGCTGGGACCGACCTTCTTCACTTCCCGCACGAGGCTCACCGAGCGCATATCGAGCTGCTCGATCTTGGCATCGAGGCCGCTCGAACGAACGCGCAGATCGTTGGCGTGCGCGTACAGCTTCTGCGCGTCCGCGTTGCTTGTCTTCGGGCTATTGGCTTTATCTTCGCTGAAGCCGATCTCGCGCGCCCATTCGGCCTTTTGCTGATCGGCCTGATGGATCTGCTGGTTCACCGAAGTGATTTCATCGGTTTCGCGGTCGAAACCTTCGTAGCGATGGCAGCCGGTGCAGCCGCGCAAACGGAAGATCTCGCGGCCGTCGTTGAGCGTACCGGCCATCTCGGTGACGATTTCCCTGGCGTGGCACTGCTGGCATCCGGCATCGACATTCTCCGGGTGGTGCATGGGCCAGAGCCAGTATTTGTTATAGCCGTGGGCCTCATTCACAGTAGAGAGATTCGCGCCGTTGCCGCCGTGGCAGGGAGTACAGCCGAAGACCTCCGGATCGTGGATCTTCAACAATTCCTTGTTCGGATGGCTGGTGAAAACTGCGTTGCCGCCCATGGCAGCCGCGGTCAGTGTCACCGGCTCACGCGTTCCCAGATGGCAGGATTCGCAGCGGTCCACCAAGTCGATATCCTTGACATGGATCTGGCGAATACGGATGTCGAAGCTGGAGAGCGACGTCGACACGGCGTCGAGCGTGACGGTGCTGGCGTCGGAGATGCGGTCGCTCAGGTACTGGTCGCGCTGCTTGCGCAACGTGTTGGCCTTGGCCATCACTTCCACATTCTTCTGTAGCAGGACGGCCTTTTGCCTCTTCCACTCCTGGAGTGTCGCGTCCATCTCCGGGAATTTCATTTCCTTCGTCCCATCCGGCAATTTCACCTTGCGAGACTCAGCCTTCAGCTCGTCGATCTGCTTGCGCATACCTGGCTTGCTGCTCTCGCTCGAGATCTCCGTCTGGTAGGTGAGGGCGCCGATGTGGCTGCGCACTTCCTGGAACGGGTCATTGAGCGCCGAGATCCGGGCTGTCAGGGCGTCGACCTGCTTCTTGATATCGTTGGCTTGCGGCATCGCGGCTTGTTCGGCGGCTCTCATCTCGCTGTCGAGCTGCTTATACTGCGGCGACGCCATGATCTGCGCTTCGCGCTGCCCTTCGGGCGCTCGCAGCGATTTGATGTAGCTCGCGTAGAGCTTCTGAAATTTCGCCTGGTAGCCCTTCCACGGGCGGATGCCGTATACCTCGTCGTACAGGCCCCAGATCATGGAGAGCACTAATACGGCCGACCAGATGAAAAGCGGCTTACTCAATGATGAGTGAACTACGGGATCTTTTTCTTGATCGCTCATACGTTAAACCAAGGCGTCACCCAGACGTATTTGATGCGGAACAGCAGGCGCGCCATGATCTTCACGGGCAGCGCCAGCATGATGATGAGAAACGTCTGCATCACCACGTACTGCAGCACGCTCATGCGCGCGTAAATCTTGCGGTTGAACGCCGTCTTGGTGATCAGCTTATGAATCCCGATGCCCGCCGCCACAAAGTACAGGCCCACCACTATGGCGCCGAAAATGATCTTTCCGACGCGGCCCGAGATGCCGAAAATGTCCGGCAAATCGCGGTTCACCTCGAAGATCAGCCGATTGTGGTCCCAAGTGGTTCCTGGCCAGAACCACATCCACCCGGGACCCCGAATCAACGTGCCGATCACAATCATCGAGACCCACAGCACGATAAAGCCGAAGATAAACGTCAGGATGGAAAACTTACGCTGCTTGAAAGTGTAGTAGCCGTTCCCCAGCGGATTGGTGTCGATATACGGAATCGCGATGAGACCTACGATGATCAGCGAGGGCATGATCACCCCAGCGATCCACGGGTCGAAATATACCAGCATCTCCTGCAGGCCGAGGAAGTACCACGGCGCCTTCGAAGGATTCATGGTCAGGGTGGGATTCGACGGCTCCTCCAGCGGCGCATTCAGCGTGATAGACCACACCATCAGGATCACGGTGACGATGATTGCCGCCAGAAACTCGATGCGTAACAAATACGGCCAGACATGAACCTCGCGGGCCCATCCGGTCTTGAACGGCTGAACCTTACGATGGTGCGTCTTCGCCATCGCCGGATCGGCTTCCAACTGCGCGATCAAACGGTCGTTGGCGAATGCCTGCCGCATGCCATACCACGTATAGAACGGAACCACGAAGAGCAAAAGCACGATGGGAACGTTGTCCGGCGTGCTGACGATCGTCCATAGCTGATGGAAATCCATATCACACCTTCTTTACGTCTTTGATCTCGCTTTCCAGCATCATCGGCGCCGGCCCGGAAATTCCGCCGTCCTTGCGCACGCGCCAGAAATGCACCACCATGAAGGCCGACGCGATGATCGGAATCGCCACGCAGTGCCAGATGTAAGCGCGCAGCAGCGCGTTCGAATCGACAATCGACCCGCCCAACAACCCGAAGCGCACATCGTTGAAAGGGGTCATGCCCAACTGCGGTCCGAATGGGCCCATATGGCCCAGCAGCGGCGTAGCGCGAGCCATGTTGGTTCCCACCGTGACGGCCCAGAATCCCAACTGGTCGTCCGGCAGCAGGTATCCGGTGAAACTCAGCAGCAGAGTCATCACCAAAAGCAGCACGCCCACCACCCAGTTGAATTCCCGTGGCTTCTTATAAGATCCGGTAAGAAACACGCGGAACATGTGGAGCTCCACCATGATCACCATCAGGTGCGCGCCCCAGCGGTGCATGTTGCGGAGGAGCTTACCGAACGGCACGTCGCTCTGTAAGTAGAGAATGTCGCGGAACGCCACCACCTTCGAAGGATGGTAGTAGAACATCAGCAGCGTGCCGGTGAAAACCAGCGTGATATAGACGTAAAACGTCATGCCGCCCATGCCCCACGTGTAGTTGTAGGCCACGGCATCGCGATTGATTTTCGCCGGGTGCAAATGCAGGAAGACGTTGCTGAGCACGCCCAGCGCGCGGCTGCGCGGGGTTTCATCGTGCTTCACGCGGAGGACCGATTTCCAGAGGTCGGTCTTCTCCGGCGCCTTGATGGTCTCCTTGATTTCCTCCGTGGCGCGGGCCTGCACGGCTTTGGCGTTGGCCAGGACCTTGGTGACTACACCGCCGTTGCCGCCATTGCCCGAACCGTTCCCGTCACCCGCGGGCGTAGCCGCCGGCGGATTTGTGTTGTGTCCGTTGGTTTCAGCCATGATGAGACCTCACACGTTGCGAAGAATGGCGCCGTCGTCGCCGAATTGCGAACGCTCGCCCTTGGGCCACGAATAAAGGTGGCTCAGGTCGACCAGAATCTGCCCTTGCGGGTCGACTTCCACGTGCGCGCGGTCCATGGGACGCGGCGCCGGACCCTCGAAATTGATGCCTTCGGGGTCATAGCCGCTGCCGTGGCACGGGCACTTGAACTTGTTCTCGCTGGGTTTCCAGTCGGGAGTGCATCCCAGGTGCGTGCAGATGGCGGAGATGACAAAAATTCCTTCCGTATTGCGGACTACCCAGATGCGGTGGTCCTTTTGGAATTTGGTGTCGACCCCGAATCCGAAATCGCCGGGATACCCGATGGTGAATTTGGTCTTCGGCTCGTACAGAGCGCGCGGAAAAAAGAAGCGCAGAAACATCAGCAGATTGACGCTCAGCGTTCCCAGTACGGCAGCCATGACGAAGCGCCTGCGGCGCGCCACGGTTCTGCCTTCGTCGGGGTCTTCTTGTCTGGAGAAAATCGACTTTAGCGCTTGGAAGAGGGACGGCTTGGAAGCGGGCTGCGCGGCGCTCTTTGGCGCCGCGCCGGGAGGCTCTAACGTAGTGTTCGCCATATTTCCCCACGGCCGCCCGGATACGGGCCGAACGGCCTTTCCTAAAACTTGATCAACAGCACCCACAGAGTGCTCAACGAACGTCCGGCCGGCAAGGGTGACGAACCTACTTTTTGGCGCTACCCGATTTCTGGAAATGTCTGGCCCTATGGTCTACCTGAAGAAGGTTCCCCATCTGCCGTGTCAGCAACTCGCATCCGCTCCGGGTGTAATTTGTTCATCGAATATCTTACACCCGATTGGTTCGAATGCAAGTGGGCCCCCGCCCAATATCGAGTAAGTGGGAGTATCAGATCTTATTATGAAACTTACTTGCCCGCCAGCCCTCGAGGCCGGCTAATATGCCTCCACCGGAAACCGCGAGGGCGAGCTTCGCTCGCTTGGACAAGCTGAAGCATGTCCCACGTGGGGCATGCTTTAGCTTGCCACGACGGGCGACAGCCCGGCCACACTTCCACGGAGCGTTCTCGCGTTGCCGGCAGTTAGCAGTAGCGGCGATACCGGAAGTTGGCGAAACGCGGTCCAGGACAGGGGACCAGGGATACTAGCCATACCTTATCCATCTTCAGTCTGGCAATCTGCCGTGAATTCGCCGAAATTTGATCAGTGCGCTCCGATTCGAGGAAATGGGCCCGGCTGGGGGTTTCTTTCATCCTCCTGGTGTGCCTGAGCCAGCTGTGTCTGGCGCAGCGCTACCCTTTCCAAATGTATGGGCAGGCTGAGGGATTGACGAACCTCTCCGCCACGGCCCTGGTGCAGGATACGGCCGGGTTCCTTTGGATCGGCACGCAAAACGGCCTGTTTCGCTATGACGGGGCGCGGTTTGACGTCTTCGACACGGCGCAGGGGCTGCCCTCGAGCGAGATTGTCAGCCTGGCGGATTCGGGCAGCACGCTGCTGGTGGCCACCACCCGCGGGATCGCGTTCTTTACGCACGAACATTTCATCCCCATCCCGTTCAACGGCGCCCAGGCGACCACCACCAGGCGCGAAGGGGTGGCGGCTGACGACGATGAAAACGTGTATCTGGCCACCGGCCGCGGCCTGCTGGTGCGGCGCCACATGGGGCCGGCTGTCATGCTCCGCGCGCCGGGTGGCGACCAGACGATTTACAGCGTTTATCGCGATGCCAATAGCAGGATCTGGGTCGGGTGCGGCAACCGTCTCTGCACAGTCGACCGGGGCGAGCTGGCGGTAGCCCTTTCCGATCTGCCTCCCGACCACTGGCGCTGCTTCCGCAACGACCGCTTCGGCAACTTATGGATCCTGGGCGACAAATCCATCTGGGTCCGCCGCGCCGCCACCGGAAGGCTCGAGCCGCTGCCACCGATTCCCTTTCCCATGGTGGACGGTTTTGCGCCGCTGCTGGGAGATCCGGTGCTCGAAATCGCATGGAACGGCGATCCGATCGTATCGAGCCCCGTCGGTCTCTGCCAGTGGGATGGACAGCGATGGCGCCTCATCGACCAACATTCCGGCCTGCCGAACACCGACATCACGGCCCTCCTGGCGGACCGCGAAGGGTCGCTGTGGGTGGGGCTCGCCGGTCTCGGATTGGCGCGCTGGCTCGGTTATTCCGAGTGGGAAAACTGGGGCGCTTCGGAGGGGCTGCCGAACGACTCGATCTGGGCAATTCATCGCGACGCCGCCGGCAACTTGTGGGTGGGCACGCGATCCGGGCTGGCTTTCGCGGGCGGCGGATCGCAGTCTCCATCGCATTGGACAGCTCGCCCGGAATTCGCCGGCCAGATGATTCTCTCCCTGGCTCACTCCGGCGATAATTCCGTTTGGGTTGGCACCGGAAATAACGGCCTGATGCGTATCGACGGAGCCACCGGGCGGGCCGAAAACGTCCTTATCGACGGCAAAAAGGCCTATGCACCGCAGGTTTTCGTGGATCGCGATGATTTTGTGTGGACCACCACTTTGGGCGGGCTATATCGCAGTGCCACGCCCGCCGGCCGTGCGATCCCGAAATTTGTGGCGCTCGACGTCCCCAGCCAGGCGAAGGATGAACACTACTATCAGTTCGGCCAGGATCGGCGGGGCCGCATCTGGATCGCCACCACGCACGGCCTCCTGTCGTACGATCGCGACGAATGGACTCGCCTCACGACCAGCGACGGCTTATTGAGAAACGTCGCCCGCCCTATGACCCTGGGCGCGGACGGCAGCGTATGGGTGGCGTTTGACGATGCGGTGGGAGTCTCGCATATCGTGCCAATCGGATCGGGGTGGAAAGCCGACGGGACCGTCACGCCGTCCGGCCTGAGCTCCGACTTCCTAGGCACGGGCGCCGACGGATCCATATGGTACGGAACCGACAAAGGCGTGGAAGTCCTCAGCGGCGGCAAATGGCGGCGCTACGGGCAGGTCGACGGGCTGGTCTGGGACGACTGCAACAGCCGCGCCTTCCTGGCGGACGCCGATGGCAGCGTGTGGATCGGGACCAGCCGCGGCATCTCGCATTTTCGGCCGCAGCCGCATGCCGCAGGCGGGGCTCCGACTGTGACGGTGACGGGTGCGGAGTTGGGCAATAAGGCGCTGCCGTTCAGTACCGCTTCGACCGTGCCGTACACGGATCGCTATCTGGTGGTGCGGTTCACCGCTCCGGTGCTGTTCGACAATCGCGAACGAAGATTCCGCTACCGGTTATCCGGCATCGATCGCGACTGGGTGGAGAGCTCGCAGGGGGAAGCGCGGTATGCCAATCTGCCGCCCGGCCAGTACACGTTCCAGGTGATGGCGCGCAATGGCAGCGGCACATGGAGCACGGAGGCGGCCACGCTCCGCTTCGGCATTCAGGCAGCCTGGTGGCAGACATGGTGGGCTTCCGTGCTGGTGGGCGCCCTGATGGCCTGGTCGTTCCGCGGGTGGTGGCATCGCGTCAAACAGCGGCACAAACGTGAGCACCTGCGCCTGGAAACGGCCATCCAACAGCGTACGCGTGAGCTGGAGCTGGAGAAAGCGCGGGCTGAAAAGGCCAACCGGGCGAAGAGCGAATTTCTGGCCAATATGAGTCACGAGATTCGAACTCCCATGAACGGCGTAATCGGCATGACCAACCTGCTGTGCGAGAGCGACCTGAACCCGGAACAACGGGAATGGGCCGATGCCGCGCTGCTTTCGGCCGAAGCGCTGCTCGCCGTCATCAACGACATCCTGGACTTCGAGAAGATCGAAGCCGGCCGCTTGGCGGTGGTCCGCGAGTCGTTCGACCTGTGCGCCACGGTGGAGGAGAGCGTGCGGATGTTGGCCGGGCGAGCGCTGGCGAAAGGACTCGGCATCAGCTCCGAGTACCCGCCCGGGGCGCCGCGCAACGTGATCGGCGACTCCATGCGTGTGCGCCAGGTGTTGCTCAACTTCGTGAGCAACGCGGTCAAATTCACCGACAGCGGGTGCGTGCAAGTCCAGGTGGAATACCCGACGGAGAACGCCCACGAATGGAAGATCAGTGTGATCGATACTGGCATCGGCATCGACGCGGAAGCGCAACCGCGGCTGTTCGGTAAGTTCGTGCAGGCCGATTCCTCGACCGCGCGGCGGTATGGCGGCACCGGGCTAGGTCTGGCCATTTGCAGGCAATTGGCGGAACTCATGGGAGGGACCGTGGGATTCCGGAGCACGCCCGGAGCCGGGTCCACGTTTTGGGTGACGCTGCCCATGCAGCCGGCGGTGGCGGCGGCTCCGCAGACGCTTGCACCACGGTTGCAGAGCGGCCCCACGCCGGAGAATCGCTGGTTGGTTCTGCTGGCGGAAGACAATGCGGTGAATCAAAAGCTGGCACGGCACGTCCTGGGGAAACTGGGATGCGAAGTGGATGTCGCTAACAACGGCGTGGAGGCGCTGGAGCGCTGGCATCAGCGGCCGTACGACGCGATCTTCATGGATTGCCAGATGCCGGTGCTCGACGGATACGAGACCACGCAGCGAATTCGCGCATCGGGCGAGCGCGGGCGAAAGATTCCGATTGTGGCCATCACCGCCAGTTCCATGGTAGGTGACCGCGAGCGCTGCCTGGCAGCCGGAATGACGGACTACATCAGCAAGCCGCTCGATCCGCGCGATCTCCGGCGGGTGTTGCAGGCGATGTTGCCGCAAGGCTCGGCAAGCACGGGAGTGTCGACGGCTGGGGCGTAGGCGGAAAACGAATGCGGTCGCGACGTGCGTTACCGAGCCGCGCGCGTCAGCAAGCGGTTTCCGGAAATTCTTGCAAGTGCCTCTAAACACCGCCTCTGGCATCACTTCGCAGCGGCCGGAGCCAGGATCATGGTTCCCCACGGTTTCAGGGAAACGGTGGCCTTGCCATCGTGCGACACCACCGCCGGCCTGGCGCCGGAAATCGCTTGCATCAGCGGCCGTCCATCCGGGACTCCTGCCGGGGCATCCTGAACGATCGCCTCGGCCGGATCCACGGGCGTTGTGAGTTCACTGAATGCATCCCGATCATACTTTTTCACCTCGAAGGATCAACTCGACTGTAGCCGATGGTGTCGCGTCTGCCCACTCGTGGGCCTCCCGGCGTTACACTCGGATTATGAGAGAATACGCAATTGCAGTTCTGATTCTCTTGAATCTGCCGCTTGCCGCACAAGTGGCGCCAAGCGGCTGGCAGATAGTCAAAGACTCCAAAAACGCCTGCCAACTCGCCGTCCCGCCTGATTGGTCGCTCTATGGCGAAAGCCACAGTGCCGCCGTTCTCCACGACGCCTCGACCGCACTGGTGGTGGTCACCAGCCAGCCCGGACAGGCATTCGCCCCGCTCAGCGAGCGCCTCAAGTCGATCCTCAATATAAGCAAGGAAAAGCTCTTCGAGAACACCGCCAATCGTATTTTTTATGAGGACAAGTCGTCGGCCCACCCCGCGGACCCGAAATGGTATACGTTCAGCGTCCCAGGGAAGAGCGGCACTTGCAGCGGCAAACTGACCTTTCTGCCGAGCTTACCGGACGATTTAGCTCGCCAGATTGTGTTCAGTCTCGGACCGGCCCCGGAAACACATAAAGGAACCTTTTAGACAGGAGTATCTTAGGGTGCCCTACCCGCGCGTTATGCGATCCTGGCGAATACGGAACGTTGCGATCGGAATAGCGATGGCAATGCTCATCGGCGCGAATGCGCAGGAGATCGCCAGGCCGATCCTCACTCCCGCGCCCGGACCAGAACCGGCGATTCATGGCCCAAGGGTGTATGGAGCGCGCCCGGGGCGGCCGTTCCTCTATCGAATACCCAGCACCGGCTTGCGTCCAATCCGATTCTCGGCCACTGGACTGCCCCCTTCGCTACAACTCGACCCTGCCACGGGCATCGTAACCGGTAACTCTCCGCGGCAGGCGGGCGAATATTCGATCACGTTTCAGGCTGCCAATGCCAAAGGGAAAAGCAGCCGCGCCTTCAAACTCGTGGTCGGCGATACCCTGGCGCTAACTCCTCCGATGGGCTGGAACGACTGGTATTCGCACTACAACCGTATCACCAGCAAATTGATGTGCCAAGCCGCCGACACCCTTGTCGCCTCGGGGATGGCAGACTTCGGTTATCAGTACGTCAACATCGACGATTGCTGGATGGTCAAGCGCGATCCGGCGTCCGGCGAAGAGCCTCGCACGCGGGAGGGGACGATACGGCCCAACCGCGACTTCCCCGACATGAATGCGCTGACCGCGTACATCCACGGGAAAGGACTGAAAGCGGGGATCTACACGTCGCCGGGGCCCCTCACCTGCGCGGGATACGAAGGCGCCTACCAACATGAAGAGGCCGATGCGCGACAGTTCGCCGCATGGGGTTTCGATTTCCTCAAATACGACTGGTGCAGCTACGGCAAGATCGCCCGGGACAACTCTCTCGAGGAGGCGCAGAAGCCCTACCAAAAGATGGGGGACTTGGTGCACCATCTCGATCGCGACGTGGTCTTCAATCTCTGCCAGTACGGCCGGAACGAAGTCTGGAAGTGGGGCGGCGACGTGGGCGGCCAAAGCTGGCGCACCACCGGCGATCTAGGGATGGAGAAGGATACCGACCTTCCCGGCTTCTACAGTATCGCCTTCAAGGATGCCGAACACTTCGAGTACGCGCGGCCCGGACGCTGGAACGACCCGGACTACATCCTGATTGGTTACGTCGGCGACGCGCACAGGAACGATGCGCCGCCGCAACCGACCAAGTTGAACGCCGAGGAACAGTACAGTTACATGTCGTTGTGGGCTCTGATGGCATCGCCGCTGATCTACTCTGGAGACATGGCGCACCTCGACAAATTCACCTTGAACGTCTTGTGCAACGCCGAGGTGATCGATCTCGACCAGGATCCCTTGGGCAGGCAGGCGCGCATCGTGCGCAAGACCAGCGACGAGTTTATTCTCGCTAAGCCGCTGAATGACGGTTCACTGGCAGTTGGACTTTTCAATCTCACGAATGCGGCGCGCACAATCGACGCCGGCTGGGTCGACCTTCACCTTCAAGGCACGCAACTGGCGCGCGACGTGTGGCGCCACCAGAACATCGGCAATGCATCCGGCCACTATTCGGCAACTGTCGGCCCGCACGGAGTGTCGTTGGTCAGGCTATTGCGGCACTAGGACTGCTCGCGCCGAGGCTCGCGAAGTGCGAGATCCGCCAAATCGAAGGGAGAATCGGCAGGCACAGAGGCGGCTGAAATCACAGAAGATCGAGATTCTCGGATCTCAGCTCTTTAGTTGGCTCCGGCTCGAAAGCCGCTTGGATCACAATGATCCGAAAATTTCCACTAACTCTTTTGTTTTCAATCGAGACGGCCTGAAGTTTCGGACCATTTGGTCCGCCGTGTCACGACTTCTTCTTGCGGACCAGCTTTGGCGCGGAGACTGCACCTCGCGTCAGCGCATCCTCGACGATGGCGGCTTGCTCCGCCTGGTGGCGTTTACCGGAGCCAGTCGCGGGGCTGGCGGATTCCGGCCTGCCGACGTAGCGGATTTCACGGTTGGTCGGGTCGAGGACGGAAGCCATCTTGTCCTGTATGAAATGCCACGCGCCCATATTGCGAGGCTCTTCCTGCGCCCAAATCACTTCGGCCGTTTTCGCGTACGCGCCCAGGATTTCGGCGGCCTGGTCGGCGGCGAAGGGGTAGAGTTGCTCCACGCGAACCAGCGCGATGTGCTCCGCTTTGCGTTCTTCGCGGGCGAGCAACAGATCGTAGTAAACCTTGCCGGAGCAGAAGACCACGCGGGACACCGTCTTCGGATCGTCGGTGGTGTCGGGAAGGATTTCGATGAAGCCGCTGCCGGTGAAATCGTGGATGGTCGAGACGGCGCGCGGATGGCGCAGCAGACTCTTGGGCGTGAAGATGACCAGCGGCTTGCGCGTGCCGCGGCGATCGGGACCGCCATACATCTGGCGGCGCAGCAGGTGGAAATATTGCGCCGGCGTAGTGCAGTTCGCGACCAGCATGTTGTTCTCGGCGCAGAGCACCAGGAACCGCTCGATGCGCGCGCTGGAGTGCTCCGGGCCCTGGCCTTCGAAGCCGTGCGGGAGCAGCATCACCAGGCCGCTGGGCTGGCCCCACTTCTGCTCGCAACAGGAAATGAACTGGTCGATCATGATCTGCGCGCCGTTGGCGAAATCGCCGAACTGCGCTTCCCAAATAACCAGCGTGAACGGGTCGGCCACGCTGTAGCCGAATTCGAAACCGAGAACGGCGTACTCGCTGAGGGAACTGTCGAACACCTCGAAACGGCCCTGCCCGGGTGCGATGTGCTGCATGGGCACATAACGCTTGCTGGTCTCGAAATCGTAGAAAGCCAGGTGGCGTTGGCTGAAGGTGCCGCGGCCGGAATCCTGTCCGCTGAGGCGAATGGGAGTTCCTTCCAGCGCGAGCGTGCCGAACGCGAGAGCTTCGCCGAAGGCCCAATCGATACTTCCGCCCTTGGCGATCACGTCGCGGCGCTTCTCGACGAAGCCTCGCAGCTTGGGATGCAGGTGGAACGATTCCGGGAAATGCGTCGATCCGCGGATCACGCGATCGAGCACATGCTCGTTGACCGACGTGCGCGGGCAGGATGCGGCGTAGTCCTCGCCGGTCACCAAGCTGAGGTCTTGCAGCTCGAAGCGCTCGGCCTTCTTCTGGACGGTGTCGAAGGCCTCTTCGAGACGGCTGGAGATGGAGCGCTTGATGCCATCGAGCTCTTCGGGAGTCAGCACGCCTTCGCGAATCAAGCGGTCGCCGTACTGCTTGGCGGTGGAAGGATGGTCCTTGATTTTGCGATAGAGAATGGGCTGCGTATAGCTCGGATCGTCGCCTTCGTTGTGGCCGTGGCGGCGATAGCAATACATATCGATCACCACGTCTTTGCCGAACGTCTGGCGGTAATCGAAGGCTACCTGCACCACGCGGATGGCGGCTTGCGGACTGTCGCCGTTGACGTGGAAGATGGGCGCCTGAACACCGCGCGCCACGTCGGTGGAGTATGGCGTGGAGCGCGATTCATCCGGCAGGGTGGTGAATCCGATTTGATTATTGATGATCAGATGGATGGTGCCGCCGGTGGAATAGCCATCGAGCTGCGAGAGATTCAGCGTTTCCGCCACCACGCCCTGGCCGGCGAAAGCCGCGTCGCCGTGGATGAGGATGGGGATCACGCGCTGGCGCTCAGTGTCGCCGAGGCGATCCTGCTTGGGACGCACCAGGCCCTCTACCACCGGATCGACAGCTTCCAAATGGCTGGGATTGGGCGAGAGCGAGACGGCGATCCGGCGGCCCTCAATCTCCCGGACGCCGGTGGCGCCGAGGTGGTATTTCACGTCGCCGGAGCCTTGCGTGCTGGAGGGATCGATATCGCCTTCGAACTCGGAGAAGATCTGCTTGACGTCTTTGCCCACGGTGTTGGCGAGGACGTTGAGGCGTCCGCGGTGCGCCATCCCCATCACCACTTCGGCGACGTTGTTTTCGGCGGCGCGATGGAGGATTTCTTCCAGGATGACGAGCGCGGTCTCGCCGCCTTCCAGCGCGAAGCGCTTCTGGCCAACGAAGCGGGAATGCAGGAAATGCTCGAACTCTTCGCCGGCAATCAGGTTGCGAAGGGCCCGCAAGCGCGTAGCGGTGTCGAGCTTCCACTGGTTGGCTTCGGGCTCCATGCGCTGCTGCAGCCAGCGCTTCTGCTCCGGGACCTGGATATTCATGTACTCGATGCCGATTTTGCCGCAGTACGTTTTGCGTAGCGTTTCGAGGATGTCGCGCAGGGTGGCGACATGCTTGTGGCCGCCATCGCCATGCTCGCCGAGCGTGCCGGTGAGGAATTCGCGGTCGAGATCCCAGATGGTGAGGCCGTAAGTTTCGGGCTGCAGTTCGGGGTGGATGCCGGGCTCGGCGCCGAGCGGGTCGAGATCGGCGATCAGGTGGCCCCGCACGCGGAAGGCGTTGATCATTTGCATGATCGCCGCCTGCTTGGCGATTTCGGCGTGGCGCGCGCCGGTCATGCCGGGAATCAGCGGGTGGCTGTCCACTTCCCAGTGCACCGGCTGGTGCGGCATCTTGAGATGTTCGAAGATCTCTTCGTAGAAGCTGTCGTTGCCGTCGAGGAGGTCCTGCACCTTTCCGAGGAACGAACCCGATTCCGCCCCCTGGATAATGCGGTGATCGTAGGTGCAACTCAGCGACATCACCTTGCTGATGCCGATGACGGCGCGGGTTTCGGCGGCGGCGCCGCGATATTCCGCCGGGTAGTCGATAACGCCGGCGGCGATGATGGCGCCCTGTCCGGGCATGAGGCGCGGGTTGGACGAAACGGTGCCGACGGTGCCCGGATTGGTGAGCGAGATGGTGGTGCCCTGGAAATCGGCAGGCGTCAGCTTACCCTTGCGGGCGCGGGCCACCAGATCGTCGAAGGCGTTGAGATATTCCTGGAAATTGAGCGCGCCGGCGTTCTTAATGTTGGGCACCATGAGACTGCGCGCGCCGTCTTTACCGGCAACGTCGACGGCGATCCCGAGATTAATCTGCTCATGGACGACGCGGTAAGGCTGGCCATCGCGCTCGGCGTAGGCGTGGTTGAGCGCCGGGATTTCCTCCAGGGCTTTGACGATGGCCCATCCGATGAGGTGCGTGAAGGAGACTTTGCCGCGGGCGAGTAAAGTGCGGTGATTGTTGATGATGCGGCGATTTTCGTCCATCACCTTGACGGCGATGGTGCGCTGCGAGGTGGCCAGCGGAACGGCGATGCTGGCGGACATGTTCTCGGCAATCTTGCCGGCCACTCCACGAAGCGGCTGCAGGGCGGCCAGATCGGCGGGCGAAAGATCGGGGGCTGGCGCGGGGGCTGCCGGTTTGACGGTGACGCCGTTGGACTTTTCGAAGACCTGCTTCCAGCTTTCGTCCACCGCGGACCGGTCCCGCAGATACTGATGATAAAGCTCGTCTTCGAGCCAACTGTTGATACCCAATTCCGGGTCGGATTTCAATGCCATGGGAGAGAGAGGATGTCCTTACTCCATGATACCGTAGGCGGGA
>Ga0182016_10000200_pt1 | contig 73456 bp, 65 predicted proteins | sample 712S2MmetaG_FD_120491 | JGI IMG/M metagenome (GOLD analysis project Ga0182016, IMG submission 120491) | Permafrost microbial communities from Stordalen Mire, Sweden - 712S2M metaG | ecosystem: Environmental > Terrestrial > Soil > Wetlands > Permafrost | place: Sweden: Stordalen | collected...
CGCGGTAGAGGAGGGCACGGTCGTGGCGGGTGACGGCTAATGCCTCGCGGAAATCGGGGGAAATGCGTTGCCAGTTAGCGATGGTATTGCGATGGATGCCGGCTTGGGCGGCGGCGTCGGTCATGGAGGCGCCATTAGACAGGGCGTCGATGACCTTGAGTTGTGGGGGATTCAGAATATACATAAAGATCGCTTGCGATTACACGATAGCGGGCGAGTGGGGAAAAACGGGGGGTGGGGTGGGTGGGGAATGGCGGTAAGGCGCTGGGAGGAAAGGGGGTAAGAAATATTTTGAAAGTTTGTGATGGGGGCGCCGCCGGTTACACTGCGGGCGGGCCGAAGAGCCGATCAAGCCATTGGACGAACTGCTTGCACTCGGCCTCGATGTTTGCGAAGACGCCGCGCTGGATCGCCAGGCCGAGGTACTGTACGTCGGGAGGATCCTGCCATGCCATGTATGTGCGGATCACGGCCTTCGAAAGGTGGGCGTCTTTATAGAGTACGGCAACACTTGAGCCGAGCCCTCCGACGTAGGCCAGGTCCTCAATGCGATTGTCCAGCATGCGCAGCCAATCGAGAATGAGACCCTCGCCAGGGCTTTGGACCAGCATGTCCCAGCTCGATGAGGCCTTTTCGACCGAAAAGCCGGCCGCAGGAACGAATGCGACGCTGGGTGCGGGCCAGCTATCGGTCGCAGCACCGCGCAACGGCAGCATGTTGCGCGTAATCAGCGCTACTCGTTGCGTGCCGCGATACACGTCGAGAGCCTTCTCGGGCTGCTCGGCGGTGATGTCTCCGTTCCGCGCCGGAGCGTAGTGTCTCTCCCCCTGCTCGCCGGTGAACGGCCGATAGAGGTTAGACTCCATCCGTAGGGGCCGTTCATCGCCAACCTGGCCGATGGCGATTTGCGGTACGGAGAGAGATGGATTGGGTCTATGAAACAGGTCGAAGACGGGATGCCTCAGTCCCGTGCTCTCCGTTGTCAGGTCCAGCGGTCCCCAGGGAGTCATCTGATCCGCCGCCCTTAACTAACGGTCGGCTGGCAGGCGGAACCGCCTGCCCCACCCTGGAACGTCGGCTCGACAACCGACGCTGCAGAGCGGAGGTCCGCGCCACGAAGACCAGACGCTCGAAGCGTGGAGAGTGGGTGAGACAGGCGCCGGGAGGAGTCCCGGCGTGGCGGACTAAGAGTCCGCTCCACAACAAGAAGTCGCTATCGCGCCCGGCTCAGGCCTAGGGCACGGATGCGTTTGTGCAAATTTGTGCGTTCCATGCCTAGAGCACGGGCGGCGCCGGAGACGTTCCAACTCGATTCTTCCAGGGCGCGGAGGATGTGCTCGCGTTCTGCGGATTCCCGGGCTTCCTGGATGGTCGATTTAGGGCCGGCTTCGCGCTGGACGCGGATTTCGACGGGGATGGCGTCGCGGGTGAGGCGGTCGCCCTGGGTGAGGATGGCCATGCGCTCGACGACATTGCGGAGTTCGCGGGCGTTGCCGGGCCAGGGATAGGTTTCGAGCAAGGGGAAGACGGTGTCGTCGAGCTTCTTGGCGCGGAAGTTGTTGCGGACGCAGAAATCGTCGAGGAAATATTCGGCCAGGAGGCGGATATCGTGGGGGCGCTCGCGCAAGGCGGGGACGCGGATGGGGACGACGCTGAGGCGGTAATAGAGGTCCTCGCGGAAACGTTCCTGCGAGACCAGGGAGGCCAGGTCGCGGTTGGTGGCGGAGATGACGCGGACGGCGACGCGGATGATCTGCTCGCCGCCGACGCGATGGAATTCACCCTCCTGGAGGACGCGGAGCAGCTTGGCCTGGGAAGCGGCGTGGAGGTCGCCGACTTCATCGAGGAAGATGGTGCCGCCGTCGGCCATTTCGAACTTGCCGCGGCGGGTGGCGGTGGCGCCGGTGAAGGAACCTTTTTCGTGGCCGAACAATTCGGTCTCGAGCAGCTCGGTGGGGATGGCGGCGCAGTTCACTTTCACGAACGGACCGCCGCAGAACGGGCTGGAATTGTGAATGTGGGCGGCCAGCAGCTCTTTGCCGGTACCGGATTCGCCAATTAAGAGGACGCGGGCATCGGAGCGGGCGGCCATGGAAGCCTGTTCGACGGCGCGCTGCCAGGCGGGCGAGGAGCCGATCATTTTGGGCGCGTCGGATTTTACCAACTCGCGCAGGCGCTCGTTTTCATGCTCCAGATTGGAGCGATCGAGGGCGTTCTTGACGGCCACCAGAACGCGGTCGCGGCTGAGCGGTTTTTCGAGGAAATCGAAAGCTCCGGCGCGGGTGGCTTCGACGGCATCGGCGATGGTGCCGTGGCCGGAAATCATGATGACGGGCGAGGCTGCCACGTTCTGCCGGACGGTGCGCAACAGGTCGATGCCGTTGCCATCGGGCAGCTTCATATCGAAGAGGTAGGCGTCGGCGCGACCGCCGTCGGGATGCCGGTTGAAGTCCGCCACGGAGCGGCAAATATTGACGGCATAGCCTTCCCGCTCCAGGATCAAACGCAGGGAGCGGCCGATATTCTCTTCGTCATCCACGATCAGAAGGCGTTTGGATACCATTGGTTGCGACTGGGAGCAGCACGCGGAAACCGGCGCCGCCCAGCTCTCCTTTCGTTACCACAATGTCCCCGCCCGACAGCAGCGCGCTTTTGCGGGCGATGGAAAGGCCCAGCCCCATGCCTTTCTTTTTGAACGAAATGGTGGGTTGAAACAGCGAGGCGCGGGCGTCGCGGCTCAAGCCGGGACCGGAATCGTGCACTTCGATGGCGACGCGGCCGGTTTCGGCGGCGGTGACGCCGAGGATGCGGCCGCCCTCACCGGCGGCTTCGGCGGCATTTTCGAGGAGGTTGGTGAGAATGCCGCGGAGCAGGTCCTGATCGGCGACGACCTGTGGCGGATGGTCGGCGAGGCGGGTGTCGTAGGCTACCTCGGGATGGGCGGACTTCAGAAACGCGATGCGTTCCTGGAGCAGGGAATTGACATCCACGGGCTTGGGACAGACGGGCGGCTCGGTGGCGAATTGCGAGAAGGCGCGCACGCGGCGCTCGAGCGATTCCACTTCTTCCACCACGATCTGCGCGGCCTGTTCCAGGAAGGCGGGGTCAGGTTCGGCTTGCCGCGCCACCATTTCCTCGACGGTGAGGCGGATGGGGGTGAGGGAATTCTTGATCTCGTGGGCGGTTTTCCGGGCGAGCACCTGCCAACTGGAGAGTTGGCGCAGATAGACCAGGCGTTCCGTGCTTTCCTGCAAACGGCCGGCCATGTGGTTGAAGGCGCGAATGGCGGTGCCGGTTTCATCGTCGCCGGAGACGGGGACGCGGGCGTTGAGGTCGCCGGCGGCAAGTTGGCTCAAGCCGGCGGTCAACTGTTGAATGGGCCGGCTGATGCGATGGGCGAGGTAGACCATGAGGGCCATCGAGCCCAGCCAGAAGACGGCGGCTAAGAGAAAGTAGACCAGGGCCAGGCCGCGGCGGAGATCGTGGCCACGGGCCCATTCGACGGCGTCGCGGGCGTCGACGATTTGCCTGGCGACGCGGTCCAGGCCCACAGGTCCCAGGCTTTCGGAATAGACGCGGATGGCGCCGTTGCGGCGGGTGAGGTAGTCGAGGCGGTTGCCGCGGTCGCCGGCGAGAACGAAGCGGTCGGGGTCCGGGCTGGCGGCGAAGCTTTTCACCTGGTCGGGCCAATTGGCCTGTTCGGAGAGCGGGTATTCGCGCGGTTTGGCGTGGCCGGACTCGGCGCGGAAGCGGAGATCGTCGCAGGCATGGCGATAGAACTCCTTGCCGGTCTGCTGCAAGGATTGGGAGATTAGATCCAGCTCGGAAGTGGAGGAAAAATCGACGCTGCGGCGGAGCAGGGAGGTGGTGAGCCAGGCAGTGGCGGCCAGCGGCGCCAGGGTTGCGGCCACAAAGATGAGAATCAGTTTGTTACGAAGCCGGTTCACTCGTTCCGGATTCCTCGGGAAGGCGAGCGGTGAAGATCGGCCAGCCGCAGGCGGGTTTCGAAACCCCATTGGGGTTGGCCGGGGCCGGGCCTTCGGCTGAAGAATTCAATCAGGCTGGTGAGGCTGATGCCGGTATCGCCGACGACGCTGGAGAGCTCTTTGGGATCGGCGGTACGGAGGTCGAAGCGAAGCCAGAACGGCCTATCGGGCACCATGCCCAGGGCGCTGATGGAGATATTGTCCAGGCACCAGGACTCGGCGTGGGCGGCGGTGAGGCCGTTCATGGCCTCGGGGTTGGCGCCGGGAATGGTCACCCGGAAATGCTCGTCATCCCACAGATCGCAGCTCACATAGAACCGCTGGGCGCTCTGGCGGAAGACGGTGGCGTGATCGTCCTCGTACAGGGTGAGCTTGGAAAGGAAGACTACAGTATGGCCGTAACGCAAGCGATCCAATTGTTTACCTGCGAGGAAGTGGAAGCCGGGAGTGACCGGGCGGAGGGTATCGCCGTCGAAGACAGTGGCGAGGGAGCTGGATTGAGCGTCGGCCCGCAGTCGGAACAAAGGGGTAGCCAGGCCGGCCAGTAGCCAGCTTCTTCGGCTGATGCCAGATTTCCGCGCGGGCGGGGGCATCAATAATTCATGCCTAACATGAAGACCGGATCCATTCTGCCTTCTCTGACGGGAAAGGCCACCGCCAAGGAAAACAAACCCTCCCGAAGACCCGTTCCGAGCGAGTTTCGGGCGACGGCGCTGGCGCCGCTGTTCCAGACGGCACCCGTATCGTAAAACAATTCGAAGGCTCCGTACCGATATTCGACGGAATTATTTACCATGCGGTTTCCCCCGATCGGATCGATGTCGTACTTATTCCAACCGCGCAAGGACCGGCTATCTCCTAGTACGAAACGCTCAAACAAGGGTGCATTTCCGAGCAAAATGCCGCCGGTCAGCTCGTCGGCGACGGTGTGTTTGCCGTGCGTCAAGCTGTAGCGCATACGCCAGCGCTGGCGGGTGTAGGCAAAATCGCTGCCCAGCGAGCGCATGCCGGCGCGGAGGCTGTAATCGCCTTCCACGTCCTGCAAGAAATCCGAGCCTTCGAAGCCGTGTTGATAGCGGGCACCGGCGGCCACCGAGTTGGCGGCCAGGGAGTGGGCGGTGGGCTCGATTTCCTGCATTTGTTCGAAGCTGGTTCCCACGCTGAAGGAAAGCTGGCGGGAAGGGATGAATGTGAGCATGGGCTGGACGTTCTGGCGGGTGCGGTAAAGCTGGTCCGCCGGCGCGACGGCGAGAGTCGCGTCGTTCCACTTTTCGTGATAGCGATCCACCTCCAGATCGAAGCGCAGACGATCGGTGCCCAGATGGGCGTCTTCGTAACGGCCTTCCACTCCAGTGTAGCGCTCGATCAGGACGTCGCCATCGCTCACCAACCCCAGGGTGAATCCCTGCTGTTTGACGGCGGCCGTGCCTTCGACGGTGCCGCTCCAACCCTGCTCCCCCTGGTAGAGGAATTTGGGTACGGCGACGTCGAAGCGGGTGGGATTGAGGCGGACGTCGAAGACGACCTGGACGTATTCGGGCGTTCTGCCGCGGAGGATGCGGTGATCCACGGTGCGGGCATGGAGCTCGCGGCGGAGGCGGTGGGCAAGATTGTCCAAGGCGACGGGACTGAATTTTTCGCCGATCAAGGAAAGGATGTCCTTGCGAAGGCCGGAGCTGAGCTTTTGCAAGTTCTCGGAAGGGACGCGAGCGGTCCAAGCGCCAGTCGAAACCTGGACATCCTCCACGGTATAACGGGTATTTATATTAGTTTCCGAGTCGGTCGTTCCCGCCGCCAGCAGGCTGGCACAGATGAGGCCGCCAAGCCACACAGATTTCATACGCGCGCAGGATGCAAGCGAACTGCCAGTTATAAATGCTTATAAATAAAGGAAATACCTACCTGTGCGATGTGACGTTCCTTCACAGGTGTAGAAATCCAGTGAGGCGCGCCGGCGGGCATCGAAGCGGGCCAAGAAGCGGTTACAGTACCTTCGCCAACTCGGTTGCAAATGCGCTGCGTGGCGTCTGTTCGCGGTCCCTGCCGCCGCGTTTCCTGCGGTCGCGGTCGCGCTGCATGGGGCGGGGTGAGTTCGCCGGCGCGGCGGCTGTCGGGGCGCCACGCGGTGCATCCTTACCCTTAGGTGGCTGCGCCGGATTGGCGCGCAGCAGGCGGTCTTCCAGAGGGGCGCGATCGAAGCGGCGGATGATGGACTGCATCTCATCGGCGGTTGGCGCTTCGACGAAAGCGAAACCCTTGGATTCTTGTGTTTCGTGATTGCGGATCACCTTTACGGCATCGGCCACAAGATCTTCTGCGGCGAGCCATTGTTTGATGTCATCGGCGGTGACCCACGTAGGAAGGTTGCCAAGAAATACGGTAAAGCTCATTCAGTTGGTATTTTGACTCCGTTGGTTGGAATGGCGGACTTCAAGGGGGGAATCCGATCTGCCAGAACGATAGTATCAAACACTGTAAGCCGATTGCAAACAAAACCAGCGGACTGGGTGGTTCCAGGACGAATTCTTTTGAAACGGCCGCCATTTTCGGTGCGAGACGTCTTTTAATCGGGCGAGAGCGGACGAAAGGGGCTTTGGGGGGCGGGGGGAATGCTTGCTCCTTAAGCCGAGGGTTGCGTCCAGTCTTCGATCTTCAGCTTCTTGATCCTGGTGAATGCGCGATCGCCGGTCACCAGTACCAACCCCAGCGCCAGGGCATGAGCGCCTATCATCATGTCTAGGTTTCCCATGGGCTGGCCGCGGCGTTCGAGCGTGGCCCGAAGTTGCCCGTATTGCCTCGCGGCGACCGAATCCCAAGCGAGAACCGCGACCCGCAGGAAAAAGCTGTCGAGGAGGGCTCGCAGCCGGGTAGCGTGGGGAAGTCGCACGACCCCAAAACACAACTCGCCTTCCGTAACGGCGGATACGGCGAGCTGCGCGACGGGGACCTGTACCAGACGGCTGTCCACGGCGGGATTGTTCCCTTTGAGGATGTAGCTGGCGATGTTGGTGTCGAGCAGGTAGCGGCTCTCCATCAGAACAGCTCGCGCGTCTGCGGGACATCGTCGCGGCGATCAGACAGAAATCCGTCCGGTGGGTTCGCTTCGCGTCTGAGATCGAAGAAGCTATCCCAGGATTCCGGCCGTTGGGAGAGGATGACGTCGCCGGTAGACGGGTCCCGCCGGACAAAGACCTCGGGGCCTTCGAAACGGAACTCGGAAGGCAGGCGGACGGCCTGGCTTCGGCCGTTGAGGAAGAGCTTTGCGGTACGCGGCATGGCGGTCTCCTTGCAGGTGATATATACCAAGGTATATCACAAAGAGGCCGGCAGCGCAGCGACGTCTTAGGATCGATTTGCCGCGTGCTTCCGGCAATCCTATACTGAAGAAGGCCGGCGCCGGAAGGCGTGGGCATTTCAATTCAGCCATGGAAGGTGGGCCTCGCATGAGAAGCTATACGGCCGTGGTGGAGCGTTGCGCCGACACCGGCCTCTTTGTTGGCTACGTTCCGGGCTTTCCGGGGGCCCACAGCCAGGGTGAGAGCATGGACGAGCTCAACAGGAACCTCCAGGAGGTGATTGAGATGCTTCTCGAAGACGGCGAGCCGCGGCTGGACTCCCAGTTTGTCGGGACTCAAACGGTCACGTTGAGTTGACCGTGGGCAAGGTCCCAGTTCCGAAACCACGGGAAGTCGTCGCCGTCTTGGAAGCCCTGGGATTTCGAGAAGTGCGCCAGCGGGGTTCCCACAAGCAGTTCCAGCATGCTGACGGCAGGTGCACGACCGTGCCGGTTCATGCCGGCCGGGACATCTCACCGATCCTGTTGCGGCGGATTGCAAAGGACATCGGACTGACGATTGAGGCATTTGCGAGGCGGGCATAGCCTACCTCAGATCCGCGAAGGCTCTCCTGAATGGTCAGGCTACTGCGCTTCGCTGGCTGCGGGGATGGGCTTCATGCCTGGCGGCAGAATCGGCCGCGGGCGCTCGACGCGCCACTGGACGGCGCCGCCGGTTTCGCGTTCGGTGCGGGTCACGCGCAGGTCGCCTTGGGCGAGGTAATTCAGGTGAACGTAGTCGAAGGCCAGGCCGGCGGCGGCCATCAGCTTCATATAGTCGCCGTGGGCGGTTTCGTCGGGGGCTTCGGTGTAAGCGGCGTCCCAGGTCACATCGGGCGATAATCCGATCACGCCGCCGCTGCCGGGTGTAGCGGCACCGGCGCCTGCTTCGCCGCCGGGCGCGCCAGCGCGTCCGGGTACGGCCGCACCCTTGAGGGACATATAAATGCGGATGCCATCGACGATCGGCTGGAACATATCTTTCGGCTGCCAGCGCTGGCCGAACCGCTGGTAGCGCGCGTTCATGCGGTCTTCCAGCGGCAACAGGCCGGGGACGGCGCGCTCGGCTTCCACGATGCGGTCTTGGATGGCGAAGGCGACCGTTTTGCTGTACGGGTGCCCGTCGTCGCGCAAGTAGCCCATGCTGGTGAACCAGCCGCGCGGAATCCACCAGGCGCGGCCGGGATTGGCGCCCTGGCGGCTTTGCACCCAACCGGTGTACCCGGAAAACGGCTGCACCCATTCGTGCGAAGGGTAGCCGTGGGGATTCAGGAAGGCATCGGGCAGCCAGGCGTCGCTCAACTGCTTGCGGGTGCGCGACTCCGGGTACATCGGGTCGGCGGCGGTAGCCTCGTTCGAAACGTCGGCGGAGAGCGCTCCGTGATAGCCGGCGTGCAGCAGGTTGTCGGGCGTAATGGCGGCCAGGTCCACCGAAAGCTGCGCGCCGTCGGGGTTGTCGATGGGATGGAGGACCACGTTGACTTTCTTCAGCAGCTCTCGCCGGGCGGTATCGGTGGCGAGTTGCTCGGCCAGCTTATCGATATGGCTGGTGCTGGAGACTTCGTTGGCGTGCTGGCGCCCGGAGTAGACAATGGAGGCTTTCAGGGTGGTCTCTTTGGGCCAGGAGCGCAGCAACGCGGGAGAAGGCAGGGTGACATCGGCGGCCCAGAGGTTGCGGCCGAGGTAGCTGCGTCCCATCCAGTAGACGTTGACGCCGGGATACTGCGCCAGGCGGGCGAGGATGGCGGTATTCTCGTCAGGCGAAATCGGCTCGTTCCACTGCACGATGGGGTTGGAGGAGACCGGCTGAAAATCGCGGATCATGGGCCGCGGCGTGGCGGGCGCGGTGACGGGAAAGCTCGAGAAAAGGCGGGGCGCCGGACTATCGACGGCGGCGCGGGCTTCCCGAGGCAATTCGAATTCGACGGCGATCTGGCCGAGACGCGGGTAAGCCAACTCGTCGGGATAGACGCCGGCGGCGTGCATGCGGGCGAGCCAGTCGAGCATGGCGCGGGCGCGCTCGGCGGGGAAGATGGTGCGATCCACCTGGTCCTGGCCTTCCAGCTTGAGCCAGTCGTGATAGCGGTCTTCGCGGAAATCGGCGGGGAGGAGGAAGGTGAGGCGGTCGATGCCTTCTTCGCCGGATTGGACGCGGGCTTGGATGAGGCGCGGCTGAAAGTCGCCGGTCATGGGCGGCAGGTTACGCTCCTCGGTATGGCGCTCGCCTTTCGCATCGGTCCAGGCCAGACGCACCAGCGGATTGGCGGCGGCCTTCAGGTAGAATTCGATGTGCACGCGGCCGTCTTTGCCGTCTTCGGAGGGGTGCACGATGGGAATGATGCGGCCGGTGTAGGCGATGGGCCGGCCGGCTTCGAGATCGCCCGCCATGCTGACGAAGTTGGCGGTGGAATAGAACGTGTCTTCCTGCAGGGCTTCCAGGGTGGAGATGCGTTCTTTGTCCAGATCGAGGTTGTAATCGGGCTCGGACATGTGGATGTCGAGCGTGAGAGTGTCGAACGGCGGCAGGTACTCGGGGCGGATTTCGCCGTGGGCCTGCGCCATGACGAGCCGATAAATGCGCGGCAGGGTCTGGTTCTGGTAATGCTCCCAGAAAGTTTCGATATCGGTCTTGACGCGTTCGTCGAGCAGGAGTTTACCGGCGGCGGCGAGCCGTACCCAGCCGGTTTCGACTTCGACCTCTTCATAGCGCGGCAGTACGCCGTTGTAGGGCTCGACCACGGTTGCGACGCGGAAGGAGCGCGCCAGAATCTCTGTGCCGGCGGCGTCGAAGGCGTGGACGCGATAGGTGGCGCCATTGGGCGGCGGGTCGATCCGGTTGAGCGAAATGCGGTCGAGCGGGATATTCAGCTTACGCGCCAGCATTTCATCCACGGGATAGAGTTCCTGCACCCAGCGGGCGTCGGTGTGCATGGCGCGCATGTTGGTGGGGTCGACGTCTTTGGCGAAATCGATTTTGACGGAGGCGACCGGCTTGCCGGCAAGGGCCGGCGCGATTTCGTCGATCAGCCAGCTATAGCCTTGTTTGTAAGCGCACAGGACTTCCACCGAGAGCTTGTGGGGATCGGCGCCGGCTTTGGCCAGCATGTCGCGGAGCTGGGCTTCGAGCTTGTGCCGCTGGCCGGGCCCTTCGCTGAGCCTGGCCGTTAGGGTGACCTCCTGGCCGGCAACGATCCTGGCCGCGGCGGCGCGCACCCGATCGAGCAGGCGCCGGCCTTCCCACGGAATCGGGATGTCTTCGGTGAAGGTGGGCGCGGCCTGATGAAACGGGTAGCCAGGCGATTCGAAATGCAGGCTGGGATTGGTGGCGCAGCAGGCGGTGCCGGCGCGCAGGCTAGCGGTCTTCACGTCGGCGGCGACGTGCCATTGGCGATCGATCTGGCGGCGGATGAATTCGGCCAGGCGGGGGTCGGCCAGGTCGGTGTAAACCTCGGCCTTCACGTCTCGGATTCCGGCTGGGGCGGCGGCTTTCATCCAGCGATCCAGGTGATAGAGCGCGGCGGCAGCCTGGCCGGAACCGGAGTGGAGGGAGAAGAACCGGTGCAGGTCGTAGCGGATTTCTTCGATGGAAAGGAACTGCTTGGCCTGTTCCCAGAGGTTGGGGAAGCGGTCGGCGAGGGCGCCGATGGCGGCTGTCTGGCCGGGGGTGTCGCCCAGCGCGAGAACGGCGGAGCGGCGGCCAAAGGCGCCGTCGACGATGCGCACTTCACCAACGCCCGCGGCGAGCGGCGTTTCGGATTCGGCGGCAGCCGTGACACCTGTATCGTTCGCGCGCATTTTTCGTTCGGCTTCGCGCGCTAGCGGGGAGTCGCCGGCTAGCAGGGCATGGGTGCGAACTTCGCGTGGCGTGGCCGAATCGGCGGGAGCGGCGATAGGCAAAGTGATGCCGGTGGTTTCGAGGCCCATGCGGGCGGCCAGGTTGGCCAGGGCGATTCCTTCGCGTCCGGCGGGTACGTAGAGGCGGGCGCTGCTCGAGCCGGGGACGGGGATGCGGCCGGCGGGTCCGAAAAGGCCGCGGCTGGTATAAAGTGTGGCCAGGTCGAGGCGGGTGGGGCCAGCGGCGGCGCCAGCGCCTTCCGCGCCGGACCCGGATTCCGGAGCGGCGGGGCCGGGCGTGGGCGCGGGTGGTTCCGGATTGGTGCTCTCCGCCGATTCGCCGCCGAGCGCGGCGAGGCTGTGGACCGTGGCGAGACGGGGTGACGCCAGCGCGCCGTTCAGGGCTTCCGCCGTCAGGCCGGCGGCGCGAAGGTAAGCCCGGTGCACGCCGGCTTTGCCGTGGAGATACGAGACGCCCACCAATTCCACGCTGGCGCCGGGAGCGGCTTCACGCAGAACTTCGACGATGGCCGTCAGCTTTTCGCCCGACGGCCGCCAGAGGGAGGGAGCGCGGGCAGAATACGCGTCGGCTGCGGCTAGCAGGCCCGCGTCGTCGGCGCCGATCACCGCCAGGTTGCCGGCAATGACAAAAACGCCGCCCTCATCAGCGGCCAGGGGGAAGGCCGCCAATTCGGTGGCGGCGGATGCGGGTACGGCTTCTTTGCCGACCCAGATGCGCGGGCCGCCGGCGCGGTCTTCGTCCGCGGACACCACCAGCGGCGGTGTCAACCCTGTCGAGCCGTAGGCTGCCCGCGCGGCCAGGTTTGCGGCGGCAGCGTTCTGCGCCGCCGAAGGGCTGGCCGGGACGACGATTCTGCCGTTCAGAATATCGGCGACGCCGTCGCCGTTGGTATCTTCCAGGAACCATCCCAGGGCGAAAGGGTCGGCGAGATGATTGGAGGGGGCTGGTTGGAAGGCGAATGCGGCGGCGGCCAGCAGGAGGATGAGGCCGGCATGAGACCTTGCAAAAAAAAACCGAATCGCAGGCGGAACCGCCTGCGCCACCCAAGCGGGTAAACTCGTCATCGTTTCACCACCGTCAGCGTCACTTGCGAGGCGTATTGGCGCGAGTGGTGCACGGAGTTGTGCGCGACTACGCCTTTCGACTCGTCGTAGTTGTTGCCGCCGGTATTCAGGTTGCGATCGAAGCGGGGGAAATTGCTGCTGGATACTTCGATGCGAATGCGGTGACCGGTCGAAAAGTAGTTGCTGGTGTTCATGGGCTGGAGGGCGACGCGGTACACTTTGCCGGGTTCCATCCATACCGGCGGCTTATCGTAGCCTTCGCGATAGCGCACGCGCTGGATGGTTTCGTCCAGGTTATAAGCCGTGCCATCGGGATAGACGTCGATCAGCTTGACGGTGAAATCGGTGTCTTTGGCGTCCGACGATACGAACAGGGTGACTGAGATCGGGCCGCTCACTTCGGTTGCCTCGCGCAAGGGCTCGGAGCTGTAGACGAGAATATCGGCGCGGGTTTCCATCTTGCGCTGGTCGAATGCGCCGCCGGTGACCGCGTTGCCGGTGCAGCACACGTTTCCGCCGTAGGAAGATACCGGGTTCATGGGGTCGTAAGTGAAATTGTCGGGAGCGTCGGCGGCGGGCGCGGCGGGGCTGAGCGCGCCATCGCCATTGAGGGTGTTGGCCTTGCCGCCGCTGGTTAGATACAAGTTCATCGGCTGTGCGCCTTCCGGGGGCCAGGTATCCGAAGACTGCCATTTATTCAACCCCATGGTGAAGTAGCGCACGCGCGGCATTTTTTCCAGAACACCGTTGTCTTCGCCCTTCAGAAAATGGTCGAACCATCCGTAGGTGAGCTCGTCGTAATCGAGGCGCGCATCGCCCATGCCGCGCTCGCCCACGACGGTATTTTCGGTGGCGCGCTTGTACTGGCAATGCAGGGTGGGAGCGATCACGGCGTATTGTTCGCGGGCGATTTCGGGCCGCGCGGTTTTGCGTACCTGGTTATAAGCCGCCAGGTTCGGTCCGATGGAAACGTCGTACCAGGACATGAACCAGAAGCCGGGCACGTCGATCTTCATGTCGTCGTGCCAGAGGCCGCCGCGGTACCAGGCCGGGTCGTCGGGCGCGCGCTTGATCATGGCGCCGCCGGTGGAGACTTCGGCGCGGTCGGCGAAGATTCCCTTGGGGCCTCCGACGGCTTTGATGATGTCGGCTTCGGGCAGATGGGTGAGGGCCTGCGACCAATCGACAGGCGGCATCCGCGGCGACAGGTCGAACATTTTCGACGCCGCAATCAACTCCTGCTGGGTAGCGTTCGCCGGAAACATGGGGCGCACCTGGTTCTGTTCGCCGTAGAGCCAGGCGATAAACAACATCTGCACGGCGCCACCGCGATACCAGTTCCCCTGTTCGTAGTAAGGGCCGACGCGGCCCACCCCGGCGCCGAAGCCTTGCGGGATCATGGCGGCAAATGCCGGGCTGCCCTGCGCGGCTACGCCGAGCTGCCATTCGGCCGTGGACGAGCAGCCGATGGTGCCGACCTTTCCATTCGACCACGCCTGCGAGCTCATCCACGAAATGGCGTCGGTGCCGTCTGTAAGGGGGGCGCCCAGAATGTCGTAAATGCCTTCCGAAAAGAAGTGCCCGCGCTCGTTCATTTCGACGTAGGCATAGCCGCGCTTCACCGCCGCCAGTTCCGCCGCCATGTCGCGCGGGGCGCCCAGGCGGACGTCCCAGAAGTTGAAATTATAGGGCGTGCGCACGAAGATGATGGGGTATTTTTTCGAAGTGTCCTTGGGCCGGCAGATATCGGTGGCCATGCGTTTGCCGTCGCGCATGGGAACCATCACCTTGCGTTCCACGATGGCTACCGATTCCAGCTCGGCTTCGGTGCCGTTCCGCTTGGCGATCAGCTCCTTGTCGGGCGCTCCGCGCTGCTGCGCCGGAGCCGGAACAATCGGGCTGACGGCCAATAAGAGGTAAGGCACCCACCGTGTCGCTTTCATTTGAGACTTCTCGCTTTCACCGCCTGAATGGCGTGGGAGATTTTTAGAACAGTGTAACGTTTTTGCGGGTGGGGAAGGGCGGCGTGAAGGAAGTGTCGGGTTGTCAGCTCGCGATGGGCCGTTGCAGGTCGCGGCTCAAGTACTCGAGGATCTCCTGCTCGCGTTGCTGGACTTCAAGCAGGATTGGCGCCGACATGCGAGCGTAGTCCTGGCGGGAATGGACCTTGCGGGCCTGCAGGAGGATTCTGCGCAGGTTGGCGACACATTGCTGGGCGAGCAGCATCTCTTCGTCGGTTTGAATCACGGCAGCTCCAGCTCCACGATACCGCGCTGCGCCGGTTCGCGCCCTGCGGGGCCTGTTCCCGAAAGTACCGATCGAGCGGAGCCGATCCACTCGAGAATCGCGAGCGGTCGTGTGCGCCGGCCGTGGAGTGTCCACGAAATAGGTGGGCAGGCGCGCGAATGGAGGAGCCGCCTGGAAAGGCGGCTGCAGCCATGATTGGCTGCCCCACGGAGCAGCGTGGCCGCGACAAAAAGCGCCGGGAGGAGTCCCGGCGTGGCAGACTGAGAGCCTGCTCACGAAAACGTGGTTGCGGCGGGAGAAGAATCCGACGGGTTGTAATACTGTGGCCTGACCAGTTATTTATTGGACACTACACTGAGCGGCTCGATACGAAACTGTTCCGGCACGGTCAGCTGGCGATCAGCGACTTGGGGCGTTTGAGCGCGCGCCGTAGCGCGGCCGACGGCGGCGGCGGATCGAGCAGCAGCGATACGAATTGCTCCTGCGCCTCGCGCGAGAGCCGAATGACCTCAACCTCGGCAACCGTCTTCCGGGCGGCCTCTTGCGCGGCCGTCGTCACAAAATCGCCGATCGAACGGCCTTGAATTTCCGCGGCGCGGCGCACAATGGCGAGGGCTTCGGGCGCGATGCGGGCCTCGACGCGGCGGTACGGCTGCGCTGGTACTCTTTCATAAGGCGCCTTTGAGAGCTATCCGTAAGGTAAGCCATTCCACCGTACATGTAAAGCTGTGCCGATCCCGCGGATCTCTCTTTACGCGGCCTCGATGAGCGCGGCTTCCGAAGCACCGACGGCTAACATGGGCGCGCCGGGAATTCCAGTGTTGAACCCCATGCGAAGAGGGACTTCCTGCATGTCGAGCGGATCGATGCCACGGGCTGGTTGGCGCTTTTGCCATCCATCGGCTTCGGCGGGAAACATCACCCACCCGGTCTTTGGGCTGAAGGCAAACCAATGAGCCGAGTACATTGCGCTGCGAAAGAGTTGCACTTCAAGACCCTCCAGGCGACCGGGTGTCACTTCCGTATCAAATTACGTTCGGGCACCAAGAACAGCCCCGCTGGCGTTCGCCCTTTCCACATCCTCATGGAGGCCGCCAAGGCATTTTCGGGTGAGTCTCGAAAAGCCCATGAAAGCCAGAGACTGAATGCAAGATCGGCCACCAACTCGGCTTCGGATACGGCCCCCTCTCGCCGGGTGGAGATGATTCCTGTCGTTTGATTTGGCTTCATCCGTCAAGTCTCAATGCTGTACCGCGTGACCTGTGCCTACCCGGGACAGGTCAGGCCAGGTCACACGAAGCCGGCATCGGAGCCCTCTTCGCGGCTCGAATCCCCCGCAACGGATAGTCGTGCCTGATTCCCGATCGAGTCTGCGATCCGCGAAACGGGCCGAGCGGATCGCTCCAGGCGGAGGATTTCCCGGTCCACCTGTTCCAGTTCCAAGCGAAGCTCGGAGAGAATTTCCGCTACGTCCATGCCTTCTCCTTCCCACCCGGCTCGTCAGGTCCGCTTTCTCCAGAACGATATCGGCACCTTTTGGAGATGTACCACCGTTTTCCTTCGTCGACTGTTCAAAATTGACCATTCCGGGTCCATGTGCTCATCAGTACACAGCTTCGGAATGGCCGCCGCGTATTGAGTTAATAAGCTAAGCAACCGCTCCCTAAAAGGCGTGAAGAAATATAGCCACAGAGGAACACAGATGAACACGGATAAGGAAAACAAAGGCTTTATCGGCGTTCATCTGTGCTCCTCTGTGGCTCGAGTTTGATTTTTTCACAGGTTCTAACGGTCGCGGCTCGGTTACGCGCGGTGGACTGTTCGGTGGGACAGGGCTCCGGGCCTGTCGTAGCCGCGAAGCGGCTCTTTCGAGCCGCCGACAGGCCAGGAGGCCTGTCCCACTGGCGCGGCCTTATCCGGCCGCCTGCAGCGCCGCCAACGATTGCTTAACCGTTGGAGTGCCGCCGGCTTCCACTTCTTGGCGGCGGATCTGGTGGAATTTCCGCAGGATGCGGTTGGCATTCGATAGAGCTTCGATGCGTTCGGCGAAGGCGGCGATGGCCGGGCCGGGAACGGCGTAGAGGGCGACATCGTCGGTGAGCGCATCCAGGTAGGCGCGGGCGCCGCAGCAGCCCAGGCTTAAGGCGGAGCGGCCGGAATTGGCGGCTTGGGGAATGACGGCGCAGGCCGGGCGTCCCATGGCGGGCGGCGCGCCGGCTTCGAGCTGCTGCGACGCCTCGGATAGAATCAGCGTCTGGCTGGCCTGGACGAACAGCAACACCACATCGGGCGCGACGGGCACTTCCGCCAGCGGCCCGTAGACCACGAATTTCGGCTGGGACTTCAGCACCGGTATGGCGGCCACGTCCTGGGGGCGCACGTAGGTCAGATCGGCGAATACTTTGAGGGCGTCGTTGAGGTCGGTTTCGGCCGCCGGCGAGAGGCCCAGGTTGTGGGTATAGAGGCCGATGGAGCAGAGGCCGTGATCGGCGGCGGTAGTGGCAAAAACGCGTGTCGCGGCTTCCTGCCAAAAGCGGCAGCCCGCCGGTGCGTGGCCTTCCCACAGAGCGACGCCGGCAGGCACGCTATCGGTGAGGCAAACGGCGATGGGCGGCTGGGCCAAGCCCAGGGCTTGAGTCAGTAGGTTCGAAATTTCCGAATAAGCTGGCATGGGTATCAGGTTACCGCTCTTCCCGGCCGCCGCGCCCGCTGCCGCCGGCGTGGGCCGCGCCGCGAAAGATGGCATTGAGGAACAGCAGGTTCAAGCCGTCGAGCGATGCCCGGTAATTGGGGTCGGCGGTAAAGCCGATCACGTTGCCCCGGCCGGCGCGCTGGACCACCACCAGCGGTTTGAAAGCCAGTTGCTTGCGAAACTCCTCCCAGGAGTATCCGCTGGCCATCACCTGGTCGGCGGCCGCGAAGTAAGCGGCGTTGACGCCCTGGTTCACCTTGATTGGGGTATAGATGCCGGACCCGCTCACCAGGGCGTAGACGGTGCCGGGCACGCCGGCGGCGATCCAATGATCCGGATTCACTTTGGCTTTGGCCAGGAAGCCGTGCGCCGGCCAGGGCGCCTGCGCGTCCGGCTGGGCGGCTTTTTCCATGTCGCTCTCCGTGGCGAACAGTTGCCCCGGTACCGCCGCCACGCCCCCGCGGGCTTCCGCCGGCGCCGTGGCATCCGCCGCGCCCCTTCCGCCGCGTCCCGCGCTGGTGCTAGCGGCCGGCGGAGCGGGGGCGTTCTCTTGCGAGATGGCCAGAAACCCGTTACCGCCCAGATACGAAACCGCGCTGCCGATCGCGATCAGCGTGCCGCCGCCTTCCACCCAATCGTGCAGGCGGCGCGCCCCATTGGCTCCCAAGACGGCCGCGTAGCCTTCCCCGGCGGCTTCCGGCAGCACGATCGCCTGAAACCGGCTGAGATCGGCGCCGGCAAGCTGCTGAGTGCGAACCACCGTGGTGGGATAACCGAACTGCCGCTCGAGCACGAAACGGGTCTCGCCGGCGGAGGCGGCGTTGGTCGGCCGGTCCCAGGCAATCGCAATCGCCGGTGGTTTCATGTACACCACGCGGGAACTGCCGAAGTTGGGCCCGTCGTCCACCCAGCTTGTGTCGGTCGCGACCACTTCGGCGCCCGTCTCGGCGGCCAACTTCCGCAGCGTTTCGTGCAACTCGGGCGGATTGTCTTTCACCATCGCGATGAGCGTTCCGTCCGGGTAGACGCGCCCGTTCTGGGTGAATTTCTTATCGGTCGAAAGCACCCGCAATCCGTCCCGCAGCGCACCGGCCAGCAGGCGCGCGGAAGCCGCCGTTCCCCAGGGCACCAGATATGCCACCGACGCTTTGCCCTCCACGTGTCCGGCCGGCACGGCGCCCGGCAACACCCTCTCCAGCCCGCTTTCGGTGCGGGTATTGGACGCCACGCATTCGACGTTGAACTGAAGCGGCAGCGACCACGCCGTTACATCGTAGATCTCGCTCCGCTGCCGCAGCTTGCGCCGGCGCTCTTCCTCGCTCAAGAACTTGTCGTCCATGGAAACTTGCGGTGCGAGCAGATCTTCCACCAGCCGGGCCTCCGGCTGCGCCAATCGGACGACGTAGGAGCCCGCCGGATACGGCTTCCCTTCCACTGAAAACTCCGCCGCGGAGCGGTCCACTTCCACGCCCTGCAAGGCCAGCAGTTGCGCCAGTTTGTCGACCGCCGACGTATCGCCGCGGCGCGGCAGAATGTATTCGCGCACCGGGCGTTTCGCGGCCTCTTCCAGCGCCGAAACCTGGTAGCGATAAAACATATCGAGCAGTTGCCGGCGGTTATGGGCGGCTACTTCGCAGCTCGCCACGGAAGTGACGAAGTGGCGGCGGACGGTTTCGCGAAAGGTGATGGTGGTATCGTCGGCGCGGCGCACCACCAGGCCGCGGGTGGAGCCGTTCTCGTAAGTCATGGCCAGGCCGCCGAGATGGAACGGCCAACTGGCGCCATAGCCGGGGTAAAAGGCGTCGTATTCCTCCCGGGTGAAATAACGGAAGCCGAACAGGTCGAAATACTTGGCGTTGTTCTTACCGAACCAGTACAGATCGTCGTGCTGTTCTTTGGTTAGATATGGGTTGTAGGGGTCGGCTTCGGGAGTGAAGTAATAAGTTGCGTCCGTGCCCATCTCATGCAGGTCGATGAAGACCTGCGGATACCACTCCTGGAGCGCTTTGACGTGGCCGATGGTTTCCGGCTGGGTGATGCCGATCCAATCGCGGTTGAGATCGAAAGAATAGTGATTGGTGCGTCCACTGGGCCAGGCTTCGGAATGTTCGGCGGCCAGCGGATTGGGGTCGGGCTCGAGACCGAGGTTGATTTCGAAGTCGTGCACGAAACGGTTGCGGCCGTCGGGATTCTGGAGTGGGTTAATGATGGTCAGGGTATTGGCGAGGACGTCCGCCGCCAATTTATCGTTACGCGCCGCCAGCAGGTGGTAAGCCGTTGCCATGGCGGCGTCGGGGGAGGAAATCTCGTTGCCGTGCACGCCGTAGGCCAGCCACAAAATGGAGGGAAGGCTCTCCATGAGCTTCTGGGCTTCGGCGGCGGAAGTCTTGCGGGGATCGTGGAGCTTCGCCATCCCGGCGCGAATCTCGGCGAGGCGGCGCAGGTTGGCCTCCGAGCCGATCGCGGCGTAGATCAATTCCCGGCCTTCCCACGTCTTTCCGTACTCGAAGATTTTAAGGCGGGCGGGCTCGGCGGCGGCCAGCGCGTGAAAGTATTTTGCGATGTCGGCGGGGCTCGAGATGCGTTCGCCGAAGTCGTAGCCCAGCACCTTTTGCGCGGTCGGCACCGCCGGATCGTAGACCGCGCCGGGCCAGAACTCGAAACCGGCGGACGACCCCACCAGGGCGCCGGCGAAAAGCAGGAAACAGGCCTTGTTCATTGAGATAACAAGACTATAACCGAAAACGCGCGGCCGGGCGCCACGGGGCAACTGGGCAGGAGCTTAACCGATCCAGGGGGTTCGCAGTTCAGGCGGGCAACCGCTCCCTTACGGTCGCGGCTCGGTTACGGGGACGGCCAGCGCGCGCAACTGGTCGGGCGTTAGGCGTACTTCGCCTTCCACGCTGAACCACAACCGGCCCTGGCCGCCATCGCGAAACGCGGCGCCGCCCAGTTGCGCCACGCCGTTAACCTCGGCCGGGAGGGCCGGCGCGGTTGCCGCTTTGGCCACCGCCGCTTCCACGCTGGTGCGAATTTTTTCGCGCAGCGTATCGCCCAGCGAGCCGGATTTCAGCGCGTCGCCCAGGCTGCCGTCGGCGTCGATGCTCTTCACGTCGGCGTGCAGCGCCGGCGCGCCCGATTCCACGGAGGGATTCAGGCGCACGTCCAGCACGGCATTGCCGCCCACCAGCCGTTTGGCGATCTCGCGCCCCATCGCCTTGGCGCACGCCCAGCGTTCATAGTGGACGTGAAGATTGAGCAGCGCCGAAGGCGCAGCCGCGGCCAACGTCGCCGATTGCACTTCGAGCCGTTCGCCGCAGCGGTTGGAGCGGTTGAGATCGGCCGCCAGCAACGGCGTGATGTTGGCCTGCAATTCGGCCAGGTCGGCGGTGACGGTGAAATGCAAAGGAGCGTCGGAGCGTCCCGACAACTCGGCCCAGGCGGTGATGCCGACCGCCTGGCCGCCGATCGGCAGTGTGGCGTGCACCGGCGGAGTGCGCAGGTTGATCGCCTCCGGCCGGTCGGCGCCGAACGCGATCGGCGTAAGAAAACACACCAACACACTACATCGTGATGGCCTCATGACTCAGTTGACGCGGATGGCGGGCGGAACGTTGCGGGGCAGCGGCGTGAAGCTTCGCCTCAGTGTGCGGTTAGCTCACGGTTCCAGGCCCTGGCGGCAGGATCAGCCGAATCAGCCCACCAGCACTACGTCCAGGGTGCGCGGGCCGTGGACGCCTTTGACGCGCGTCATTTCGATATCGGACGTGGCCGATGGGCCGGAAACGGTGGTGAGCGGGGAGCGGCGAAAATCGCGTACGCGGGCAATCCCTTCTGGTAAGGTTTCCACCAGTTGATCGGCGCGCACCACGCAGAGATGGTAGTCGGGAATGAGCGTCAGCGCGCGCCGCGCTTCGCCTTTGCCGTGGCGCAAAATAACGGTGCCGGTGAAGGCCACCGCCGCCAGGCAACCGGTGATGGCGCCGTCGCTGGCGTCCAGTTCGGCGTAGCTCAGCCCAGCGCCGGCAATGTCGTCGCGCACGAATTCGAATTCCGGCGGCAGCCAGGCTTCGGGCAGCGAGGCGGGAATCGCAAGGCGCCGCTTGCCGCGCGCACGTAAGGCTTCGGCGATGGTCTGGGCGATGCCCGATTCGGTGGTGCGATACACCATCGCGTTGTAGTCGTGCAGCCGGTCGATAAACAGGGCGATGCGGCCTTCGGCGTCGAGCGTGCCCGAGCGCCGGTAGTGGCGCGGAATCGCTCCGTATTCCACCGCCTTCGCGCCGGCCTTGGCGTCGCGGATGCGTGCCAGGATCTGTTCGCGCGCCGCGCTCATACGTGCTCCTTTTGGGCCGGCCGTTTGGCCCACCAGTCGCGGAACGATTCGCTCGGAATCGCTTTCAGATCGCGGCTGGCGGTCCAGCCGCCCAGCATGCCGGGAAGTTTGCGGATGACGCCGTCCCGAACCAGCGGCGCCTGGCCGATCCGCGCCAGGGTCTGCGCGGTCTCGAGGTTCGACCCATCGGCAAAAGCCACCGCCGCCGCCTTCATTCCGATTCGCTCGGTGAGCGAGGCGCAGCCTTTGTCCACCAGAAGGGCGCGCAGGTGAACCAGGATCTCCGGGATATTAATCTCGACCGGGCAAACCTCCAGGCACGCGCCGCACAGCGAAGACGCGTAGGGCAGGGATTGCGAATGTTCGAGCGATTGCAATTGCGGCGTCAGAATGGCGCCGATCGGGCCCGCGTAGATGGAACCGTAGGCGTGGCCGCCGGTCTGCCGGTACACCGGGCAAGCGTTCAGGCAGGCGCCGCAGCGGATGCAATCGAGCGTCTGGCGCGACTCGGGGTCCGCCAGCACGCCGGTGCGCCCGTTGTCGAGCAGGATCACGTGGACCTCGCGCGGCCCGTCGCCTTCGGCCACTCCGGTCCAGACCGAGTTGTACGGGTTCATGCGCTCGCCGGTGGCCGAGCGCGCCAGCAATTGCAGGAACACTTCCAGGTCGTCGAACGAAGGAATAATCTTTTCGACGCCCACCAGCGTGATCAGCACCTCGGGCAGGGAAACGCACATGCGCCCGTTGCCCTCCGATTCCACCACGGACACGGAACCGGATTCGGCGATGGCGAAATTGGCGCCGCTGAAGCCCGCCTTCACCCGCAGGAATTTCTCGCGCAAATAGGCCCGCGCCGCCGCCGCCAGATCTTCGGCCTGCTCGCCCAGTTCGCTCAAGCCCATCTTGTCCATAAACAGGCGGCGGACTTCCGCTTTGTTGCGATGCAGGGCCGGCACCACGATATGGGAGGGTTTGTCGTGCCCGAGTTGAATGATGAGGTCGGCCAGGTCGGTCTCGTAGGGCGCGATACCGGCGGCTTCGAGCGCGCGGTTGAGCCCGACTTCATCGGAGGTCATGGTCTTGACCTTGATGATTTCGGTGGCCTGGTGGCCGCGCAGAATATCGATGACGATCCGGTTGGCCTCATCGGCATCGCGCGCCCAGTGCACCTTGCCGCCGGCCGAAGTGCACCGCCGCTCGAACTGTTCCAGGTACCGGTCCAGGTTGGCCAGAACGTGGTCTTTGATATGGCGCGCGGTGTCGCGCAGTTGCTGCCAATCGGGAGTTTCGGCCACCGTTTTGGCGCGCTTGGCGCGGATTACGTCGGTGGCGTGGCGCACGTTGCGGCGCAGTTGCTGGTTGCCCAGCAGTTCCCGCGCGGCTACCGGGAAATCGGGCGCTTCGGCCGCCTGGCCGACATGAATACTCATTGGCCAGCCTCCTGTGCCGCCAGAATCTCCGCCAGGTGCAGATAGCGCACTGGTGCCTGCCGCCGGCTCAAACCTCCGCCGATATGCATCAGGCAGGAATTGTCCACCGCCGTCACCACCTCGGCTTCGGTCTCGAGCACGCAGCGGATCTTGTCCTCCATCATGGCGGTGGAGACGCCCGCGTTCTTGATGGCGAAGGTGCCGCCGAAACCGCAGCACTGATCGCTCGCGGGCAGCGGGATGTAGCGCAAGCCCCGCACCTGTTCGAGCAATCGCACCGGCCGGTCGCCGATCTTCAGGCCGCGCAGGGAATGGCAGGTGGTGTGGAGCGTCACGCTGTGCGGAAACGTCGCCCCGGTATCGGTCACTCCCAGCTTATCCACCAGCAGTTCGGAGAACTCGTACACTCGCGGCAGCAGTTCTTCCACCGCGCGTGCCACGCCCGTGTCCCCGGAATCTTCCGCCATTTTGGGAAAATGTTCGCGGATCATGGCCACGCAGGAACCCGAAGGGACGCAGACGGTCTCGGCGCCCTCGAATACTTTCAGAAAATGCCGCATCATGCCGGCCGCCTCGCGCGGGTAGCCGGTATTGTAGTGCATCTGACCGCAGCAGGTCTGCGCCGCGCGGAACCCTACGCTATGACCCAGCCGTTCGAGCACGGCTACCACGGCTTTGCCGGTATCCGGAAAAAGCGTGTCGTTGTAACAGGTGATGAATAGCTCGATGTGCACGCCGAAAAAATATGCTAGCATGCGGCTCGCGGCGCTACCAGAAGTGCGCGGCCACGATCCGCGGAACGCCGCTCTTACGCTTGATTACTTAAGATGAACATATGCCATCCACGCAGAATGGAATTCCATCCGGCGCCGAAAACGACGGCCTCCGCCGCCGAGACGCTCTGAAAATTGTCGCGAGCCTGGCGGCGTTGCCGGCCGGCGGACACCCGGCCCAGGGGCAAGCCAGCGCCCTGGTGGCCGCCCTGGGCGACAACCAGCGCGCCCAGGCGTTCGACGATGGGTGGCGGTTTCACCGCGGCGACCTCGATGGCGCCGAGCGGAACGAGTTCGACGACCGCCGGTGGCGGGTGGTGGACCTGCCGCACGACTTCAGTGTCGAGGACCTTGCGCCTCGTCCGGAGGAAACGAGCGGCGCCGGCACGCTGTGGGGGCCCACCGCACTCGCTCCACGCGTGGGACCGTTCGATCGGGAGCGGAGCGAAGGCGGCCGCAACACCGGCTGGGTTGTCGGCGGCACCGGTTGGTATCGCAAGCGCTTCGCCGCACTCACCATTCCGGCCGGGCGGCACGTCTCCGTCCTGTTCGATGGAGTGTACATGAACGCCGATGTGTGGCTGAACGGGCACCATTTGGGAGACCATCCTTACGGCTACACCGGATTTGAGTTCGACCTGACTCCCCACCTGTCCCGCGACGGCGACAACGTTCTCGCCGTCCGCGTGCGCAACGAAGGACGCAACAGCCGCTGGTATTCGGGATCGGGCATCTATCGCCACGTCCGGATGAGCGTCACCGGGGACGTGTGCGTTCCCCTGTGGGGCGTATTCGTCACCACGCCCACCGTGTCCCGAGACGCCGCCACGGTTGTGGTTGCCGTTCGCATCGAGAATCGCGGAGACTCGGCGCGCGAGGTCGCGGTCCGCACCCGGCTGCTCGATTCCACCGGAACCTCGGTGGCCACCGGCGACAAGAAGCAAACGGTTGCGGCCGGCGGCGAGGCCGCCGTGGAGCACCGGCTCGACGTCAAATCGCCCCAGCTCTGGTCTACAGGTACGCCGCGCCTGTACAACGCCGAAGTGGAACTGGCGGCGGATGGCCGCATCGCGGACCGCATCACCGCGTGTTTCGGCATTCGGAAGGTCGAAGTGGATGCCGAACGCGGGCTGCGCCTCAACGGCGAACCGCTGAAGCTCCGCGGCGGCTGCATGCACCACGACAACGGCTTGCTGGGATCGGCGGCGTTCGATCGGGCCGAAGAGCGCCGCGTCGAGCTGATGCGCGCAAACGGCTTCAACGCCATACGCACCAGTCACAACCCGCCCTCGCCGGCATTTCTCGACGCCTGCGACCGGCTGGGCATGCTTGTATTGGACGAGGCCTTCGACGCCTGGGAGCGCGGGAAGAACGCGCGGGACTACCACCTCTATTTCAACGACTGGTGGCGGCGGGACGTGGATGCCATGGTGCTGCGCGACCGCAATCACCCCAGCGTGATTTTCTGGAGCATCGGCAACGAGATTCCGGAATTCGCGACGCCGCGAGGCATCGAGCTCGCCAAGCAATTGTCCGGTTATGTGCGGCAGCTCGATCCCACCCGGCCGGTGACCGAGGCGATCAATGCCTTATTCGCGCGTGGCCCCATCGACGCCGCGTTCGAATCTCTCGACGTGGGCGGCTATAACTACATGCGGCGCCAGTACGAGTCCGATCACGAGCGCCACCCGGCACGCGTCATCGTGGGCACCGAATCGTTCCCGATCGAAGCTTTTGAAAACTGGAAGCTGGTCGAGAAGCATCCGTACATCCTCGGCGATTTTGTCTGGACGGGGATGGACTATCTGGGCGAAATCGCCATCGGCTGCGCGCAGTTGAGCCAGCCGACCATGTTCGATGTGCCGCCGGACCTTCTGCCACCCGGCCTTACTCTGCCGGCTCCGGGCGGGAATCCCCCCACGGGCGGCCCAGCCAATCCGCTGGGGGACTTCTTACCGGCCGGAACCAGCTTCCTTACCCTGGAGTATCCATGGTTCAACGCCTATTGCGGCGACATCGATATCATCGGCGAGACCAAGCCTCAACTCTGGTACAAGCGAGTGATATGGGGACTGAGCAAGCTCGAAATGGCGGTGCAGCGCCCGGTTCCCGAAGGACGCAAGGAACAGCTCAGCATGTGGGGATGGTCCGACGAACTCAAGAGCTGGACCTGGCCCGGTTATGAAGGGAAGACGATCCGCGTGCGCGTATACTCCACCGGCGATCGGGTCAGGTTGGTGCTCAACGGCAAGGAACTGGGAGTAAAGGCGGTTTCGGCCGAAACCAAGCTCACGGCCGAATTCGAAGTTCCGTACGAGGCAGGAGAGCTCAAAGCAATCGCCCTTCAAAACGGCGTCGAGATCGCCAACTTGACGTACCGGACCGCGGGGCGCCCGGCTAAACTCCGGCTGCATGCGGACCGGACGGCCATTCGGCGGACCCGCGGCGAGCTTGCCTACGTGACTGTCGAGGTGCTGGACGAGGGCGGGAGCCTCGTTCCGGACGCCGCGGTCCAGGTGCAATTCGCCATCGCCGGACCGGGCGAGCTGGCCGCTAGCGGTAGCGCGAACCCGAAGGATGTCGAGAGCTTTCGGAATCCGAAGCCGAGGACTTTTCACGGCAAGTGCCTGGCTATCGTGCGGCCGGCGGGGCAGGCGGGCACTATCGCGTTACGAGCGGAGGCGGCAGGCCTCCCGCCGGCGAGCGTCGCAGTGAACGTGGGTTAGCAGCAATACTGTTCACTTCGGCAAGAAAAGCCGAGACGACTCTCGGCTCTGCAGGCTTGACAGCCTAATGCCACATAGTTTTCCCCGCCGGCGCGAGCCCGCACAAGTGGGGCGGGCAATTTTGCCCGCAACCGCCTTTCTAGGCGGCTCTTTCGAGGTGTGGCGAGTCTTCCATCCCGGCGAGAGCCGGCTAAAAGCCGGCTGCAGCCAGAATTGGCTGCCCCACGATTTGTGCAGAACGTCGCCAAAGTGAAAACTATGCGGCATTAGGCTTGACAGCCTGCGCCACGAGTTAAGTGAACAGCGTTGCGTTCAGGCCCGCGCTTCTTCGACTGCCTTCACCGGCACGATCCGCGCAACGCGTTCCATCACCTTCTTGTCCTGCGCAGCCTTCTTCAGGTCGTAGGCCGCCTGCAACCGCATCCACACTTCCGGCGAGCCGCCAAACAGGCGGGCGATCTTCAGGCACATAACGGCGGACAGCGGTCTGCGTTCGGCCAGAATATCGTGGAGCATCTGGCGGGACACCCCCAGCGCATTAGCCGTGGCTGTCACGGAGAGACCGACAGCCGGCAGAATGTCTTCGTTGATGATCTCGCCCGGATGGACCGGCGGCAATCCGTTTTTTTTCTCCATAATTTTATTATTAACTCTAATAGTAGCTACTTACGGTAGTTGGCTTCACCCCTTCAGCAGCCTTTCCGCCGTATTCCGGTCCGTAATTAAAATGTTGATCCATCCCCCGGCCAGCGCCCCCTTTATGGCTACGGTCTTGCGCTTACCCCCCGCCACGCCCACCACGCGGCCGACCCTCCGCAGTTGCTCGAGCGACATGCCGATCACCCGGTCGTGCAGCGGGGTCGCCACCGGGTTGCCTTGTTCGTTGAAAAAATGCAGGCAGATATCCCCCACCGCGCCGTGCCGGCCCAGCGTATTCAGCTCGCTTTTGGAAAACACGTTGCCGCTCTCCGCCAACAGCCGGGAGGGCTCCACCGCGCCGATGCCCACCAGCGCCAGCGTGACTTGATCGAACAGGCGTGTCGCCTCCGCCACGAAACGATCCTCCAGCAGGACGTCGCGGGCCTTGCGCGATCCCACCACCCCGGGCGCCGGCAGCAGCGTCGCTTCGCCGTTCAACAGATGCGCCAGCCGCCTGGTCAGTTGGGTGGCGTGAACCTCCGCCCCAGGGCTTCCCACACCTCCCAGAATCTGCAGCACCCGCGCCCCGCCGCGCGCGCCGTGGTGCATGGCGTCCACCATCGCCAGCAGCGCCGCGCTCCAGGAGGAAATGCCGATCACGTCGCCCGGCCCCGCCGTGGTTTCCACGAAAAACGCCGCCGCTTCCCCCAGTTCGCGGATGATCTGCTCTTCGTCGTCCACCGATTCCACCACCACGCACTGCTTCAGCCGGTAGCGCTCCTGCAGCGCCTCCTCCAGTTCCGGGTGCGTCCCGGAGGGCACGTTTACGGTGATTCGCACAATGCCCGATTCGCGCGCCCGGCTCAGCAGCCGCGAGATGGTCGACTGCGACAGATTCAGCCGCTTCATGATCTCCGGCTGCCGAAGCTCCTGCTCGTAGTACATGCGCGCCACCTGGGTCATGAGGCGTAATTCGTCGATTCGTGCCATGCTATCCTTGTGGCTTGCGGTTGACCGTCAGGCCGCGCGTGAATCTTAATTCAAATGCGCATTTCCATGCGTTACCCTAACAGGGCGGCGGCGGTGCGTCAAGCCGCCGGCGCCGGCCGGAGAGCCAGGTACTTGTAGCCGGCGCCCGGCGTCTAACCGGTAGTAACCGCTTCAGAATGGCCCCAGACTTGCACTGGCTGCAGCGCTACGCCCGCGCGTCGGGCCCGCAACAGGACCGGGAGGTTGGTTTTTTGATCGCGATATTCAGGACTGTCATACTCTGCGGCGCAATCCCGCTGGTGGCCGCCGCGCAAACGGCGACCTACATCATTTCCACCGTGGCCGGATGCAACGTTGCGGTGCTGACCACGTGCGAAGCGGGCTTTGGCGGCGACAACGGCAGCGCCCCCAACGCCGAGCTCGACGACCCGCAGGGAATCGTGCTCGACGCTTCCGGCAATCTCTACATCGCCGATGCCGTGAACCAGCGCATCCGAAAAGTGACCAACGCGGCCAGCGGTACCGGCACCATCACGACCATCGGCGGCGACGGCGTGGCCACCGTGCCGGCCAACGCCGACGGCGATGGCAGTTCGGCCCTCACCGCCCAGTTGAACAGCCCCAACGCCCTCGCCTTCGACGCCTCCGGCAATCTCTATATCGCCGACTTGCTCGACCAGATGGTCCGCGTCATCAATCCCAGCGGCACCATCGACGCCTTCGCCGGGATTCTCGGTATCGCCGGCTTCAAGGGCGATACCAGCATCGCGACCAACGCCTGGCTCTACAATCCCGCCGGCATCGCCTTCGACGCGGCCGGCAACCTCTACATTGCCGACAGCAATAACCACCGTATCCGCAAGGTGGCCGCCGGCACCGGAATCGTCAGCACCGTCGCCGGCACCTCCGTGTCCGGCTACAACGGCGACGGCATCCTCGCTACCTCCGCCCAGCTCTACAAGCCCACTGGCGTGCTGGTCGACGCCAGCGGCAATCTCTACATCGCCGACAACGAAAATAACCGCGTCCGCAAAGTCTCCGCTTCCACCGGCATCATCACCACCGTGGCTGGCAACGGAAACCCGGGCTATTCGGGCGATGGCATGGGCGCCATCGAGTCCGAACTCTGGTTTCCCTATGCTCTCGCCATGGACGCGGCCGGCGACCTGTTCATCGCCGACGCGAATAATTGCCGCATCCGCGAAGTCGTGCCCAACGGCACCATCTACACCATCGCCGGCGGCTACGGGATCGGCTTTAGTTACGACGGCATCCTGGCCACTGATTCCACCCTGAATCAGCCCACCAGCCTCGCCATCGATAGCCTCGGGGATATCTTTATCGCCGATTCCTCCAACAACCGCATTCGCATGCTGAAGCCGCAATCCGCCGCGACGCCCCAGCCGCCTTCCATATCGGGCATCGCCAGCGCCAGCGCTTTCGGCGATTTCGGCGTGGCCGCCCCCGGATCTTGGATCGAAATCTACGGCTCCAATCTCGCCTCCGTCCAGCGTTCCTGGACCGGCGCCGATTTCAACGGCACCGCCGCTCCCACCGGCCTTAGCGGCACCAGCGTAACCGTGGGCGGCGTGCCCGCTTACGTCGACTACATCAGCGGCTACCAGGTCAATGTGCAGATCCCCTTCGGCGTCGGCACCGGACCCCAGCCGGTCGTCGTCAAAGCCGCCGCCGGTTCCACCACGCCGGTCGATCTCACCATCAATCCGACCCAACCCGGGTTGCTGGCTACGTCCAACTTCATCGTCGACAGCCGCCAATACGTGGACGCCCTGTTCGCCAACAGTTCCACCTACGTGTTGCCGCCGGGTACCATTACCGGCGTGACTTCCCAGCGGCCGCAGCCCGGCCAGACCATTACCCTGTACGGGGTCGGCTTCGGTCCTGTCCTGCCCACCCTGGCCGCCGGCCAGATCGCGCAGCAGGCCGACAGTCTGGCCGGCCAATTGGCGGTCTATTTCAACGGTATTCAGGCCCAGGTCACTTACGCCGGACTGGCCCCGGACACCGTGGGCCTTTACCAGATCAACGTGGTGGTGCCCAATATCCCGGCCAGCGACCTCGTCAAGCTGACCTTCACTTTGAACGGAGTCTCCGGGACGCAAACGTTATACACTGTGGTCCAATAGTCACAGCGATTTGCCCTGCAAATCCAGGTGCTTACGGACCTTCCGCCGTCGTATGCTAGTGATGTCGTACCAACAAAAAAGATTAGGGGAAATGCGAGTGAAGTGGATGAGAAGTTTCCGTGTGCCATTCGTGGTGCTGGTTTGCGCCGCGGGTTCTTATGCCCAGTCGGTGATGGGCTTCGGTGCGATTACCGGAACGGTCACCGACGCTTATGGCGAAGGCATGCCGGATGCTATCGTGGCCGTTGTCAATGAGAGCTTCGGGATTGATCGCGTCGTCCACTCCACCGACGACGGTCTGTTCGATGTTCCCGCCCTCACTCCCGGACCGGGATACTCCATTAAAGTGACTCGGAAGAGTTTCACCGCCGTCACGCTCAAAGACATCGAAGTACACGTGGGACGCACCCTCAACTTCCGCATCCCCATGGCTGCCGTCAATACCAAAATGCCCTCCGACGAGCCGGTGCCTTTGCGCCCGCTCGACGACAACCACGGCACCCGCACCGACACCTTTGACCGCCAACAAGTCTATGGCTTTCCCCTGGACGGCTTCCGCATCGAAGAATTGGCCTGGCTTGCGCCCGCGGTCAGCGAGTCTCCCGATGTGGGCGCGCTGACCAGCCGCGGCGGCCCCTTCGACCAAGCCGTGGCGATCGACGGCGTGAACGCTACCAATACCTACTTCTTCCGTCTGAAGCCGGACCTGATCCCCATGATCTCCGCCAACGCTCTCGAAGACCTCGAGGTGCTCTCCGGCGGCGGCCCCGGCGAGTTCGGCCGCTTCAATGGCACCTTCCTCAATGCCGCCACCCAGAGCGGCACCAGCACCGTCCATGGCCAGCTCTACGAATACTACACCGACCGGTCGCTGTTTTCCGCCGACCGCTATGCCGCCGGCCACAGCCTCTCCCTCTCCCAGCAGCAGCCCGGCGGCAACATCGGCGGCGCCGTCATCCCGGAAAAGCTCTTTCTGTTCGCCAACGTGGAAGGCATCTACAACAGCGAGCAGGAATTGAACCGCCTGGTGAATCCCCTGATCACCGAGCCCGACGGCAACAGCGTCAATGCCAATAACTGCAAAGCCGTCACCGCCCAATGCACCGCCGTCACCAATTACATCAAGACCCAGTTGAACCTGGTCATTCCCACCACCACCCACACCCTCCGCGGCGTGGTCAAAGCCGATTACCGCGCGAGCGACCGGAGCAACTGGTCTTTCGAAATCGCCGCCCTCCATAGCCACGCCCCCGCCAGCAACGCCGAAGTCTCGACCAATAACCAGCTTGGCGGCTACGGCGGCACCACCGACGACGAATCCCGCATGGCCAAGGTCGAATGGCTGCGCCAGCTCACCCCAGGCATCTTCAACGATATGCGCCTCAGCGCCTTCGAGGACCGCATCGGCATCGATCCCAACTCCAAATACTGGCCCTCCACCGGCGCCGTCGACGTCACTGTCGCCGGAACCCCACTGGGCGCCAACGGGCTCTATACCGAGGATGTCTCCGATTACCGCGCCCAGTTCGCCGATAACTTCACCATCACCAGTAACTCCCACACCTTCAAGTTCGGCGCCGACCTGTTCTATGGCGGCGATTGGATCTACGGCGTCGCCAATGCCGCCGGAGCCTATGTCTACCCCTCCCTCACCACCTTCGCCACCGATTTCAGCAGCAATACCTCGAACGCCAAGAATTACACCTCCTACACCCAGGGCTTCGGCCATCCTACCCGGAATCTGGCCGATATCTACTACAGCGGCTACGGCCAGGATACCTGGAAGGCCAGTCCCAAGCTCACCATGACGGTTGGCGTCCGCTATGAAAAGTGGCGCCTGCCGAAACCTCAATTCGTCAATACCTCGTTCTACGAAACCGATACCATCAATACCCCCGGCCTCGATATCGCTCCCCGCCTGGGCATCGCCTACATGCTTCGCGAGCACACCGTTGTCCGCCTCGGCTACGGTTTCTACTACTCGCCCTTCAACGGTTCCGTCGTCGACCCGCTCTATCTCGGCAACGCCATTGCCCAGGAAAACATTACCGTCGTACCCTACTCGACCCAGAGCGGCGCCACCGTATTCCCTAAGAAGATCGCCGCCGTTGGCAACATTCCCAACGGCACCGAAGACGTGGTCTACGCCAATTCCAAGTTCCGTAACCCGTACTCTTCGCTCGGATCGTTCAGCGTCGAACACCGGTTCGACTCGGGCATCGTCTTCACCTTCGACTATCTCTACAATCGCGGTGAAAAGCTCTGGACCTCGAACGACGGCAACATCGGCCCCACCGGGCTCGCCGCTACCAACAGCACAAACGGCGCCGATAAGACCTACGTCGTCTATAACTCCAGCGGCGCCGTGCAACAAGACTATACGACGTGGATCTATTATCAGAAGACTTCCGTCACCTACGGCAAGGTGATTCAGGCCCAGAATGCCGGAGCCTCCTGGTACAACGGTCTGGCGCTGGAGCTGAAAAAGCCGTTCAGCCGCACTTTGAGCGCCGCCCTTACTTATACCTGGTCCCACGCCCTGGACGACGTTAGCGGACCGACACAGTTCGGCTTCCCCACCAACGTCAGCGACGCCGCTTACATCGACGACCGTGGAAGTTCCACCACCGATCAGCGCCAGCGCGCCCTGCTGAGCTGGATCTGGGAGCCGGCAAGCCAGAACCCCCTCCTCCGCGACTGGCAGCTCTCCGCCATCGCCACCGTCGCCTCCGGCCTGCCGCTCACTCCCACGCTTCTGGTGATCGGGCAGCAGTGGAGCGGATTCACCATGGACTATACCAACTCGCTGAACGGAACCGGCGGCTGGGACCGCGTGCCCTTCCAAGGCGTTGGCTTCATCCACACCCAAACCATGACCGACCTGGACGCCCGCCTCACCCGTACTTTCCGCATCGGCGAGCGCGTCAAAGCCCAGTTAGCCGGCGAAGTTTTCAACGCCCTGAACCGGCGGTGGAACACCAGCCTCTACACGACGGAATACGTATCCACGACCGGCTCTCTCCGCCCTGTCACGGGTTTTGAGCAGGGCCAAGCCTCCTACGGCTTCCCCTTCGGCACCAACGCCCGCCATATCCAGGTTTCTTTCCGCGTGATCTTCTAGGAAGAAAGCGTTCAGCAATCAGCGGTCAGCGATCAGCCTACTATGCTTGGCTGACCGCTGATTGCCGAACGCTGAAAGCAATTACCGCTCCACCCCCAGCGCCACCGAATTCCCTCCGCCCAGGCACAGGGCCGCCACCCCCCGGTGCGCGTCCCGCCGCACCATCTCGTGAATCAGCGTCACCAGCACCCGCGCCCCGCTTGCCCCGATCGGATGGCCGATTGCCACCGCCCCGCCGTTCACGTTCACCTTCTCCAGGCTCAAGCCCAGTTCCCTCACCACCCCCAGCGCCTGCACCGCGAAAGCCTCGTTCAATTCGTACAGATCCACATCGTCCTTGCCCCACCCCGCCTTGGCCCACAGCTTCTGCACGCCCGTAACCGGCGCCAGCATCACCCATTCCGGCGCCACTCCGCTGGCGGCCTGCGCCTTGATCCGCACCAAAGCCCTCAACCCCAGCTCCCGCGCGCGCCTTGCCGACATCACCACCAGCGCCGCCGCGCCGTCGTTTACCCCCGGCGCATTGCCCGCCGTCACCGTCCCGTCTTTCCGGAAGGCCGGCTTCAGCGCGCTCAGCGCCTCCATACTGGTATCCGCGCGCACCGCTTCGTCCTTCGCGAAAATTTCCGCCGCCGCGCCCTTCTTTTTGGCGGGGATCTCCACCCCCACCACTTCTTCGGCGAACCGCCCGCTCGCCCACGCCTCGGCCGCCTTGCGGTGCGAACTCACCGCATAGCCGTCCTGTTCCGCCCGCGTGATCGAATGTTTCTCCGCCACTTTCTCCGCAGTTTGACCCATGTGGAAGTCGTTGTACACGTCCCACAGCCCATCCTGAATCATCGAATCCACCGCCACCGCATGGCCCATCCGAAAGCCGCTGCGGGCTTGCGGCAGCAGGTACGGCGCATTGCTCATCGATTCCATTCCGCCCGCTACCACGATCTCCGCGTTGCCCGTCTGGATCGCCTGCGCCGCCAGCGCCACCGCCTTCAACCCCGACCCGCAAACTTTGTTGATCGTCAGCGCCGCCACCTCCGGCGCCAATCCACCGTACAGCGCCGCCTGCCGCGCCGGGTTCTGCCCCAGCCCCGCCGCCAATACGTTGCCCATGATGCACTCGTCCACCATCTCCGGCCCGATCCCCGCCCGCCGCACCGCTTCCCGCACCACTAGCGCGCCCAGCCGCGTCGCCGCAATCCCCGCCAGCGCCCCTTGAAATTTCCCCACTCCCGTCCGAACCCCGGATACGATGACCACGTCTTCCACGTCGGTTTCCCCCATTGCCGATCACATGGTATCCGGATTCGCCATCGTCCGGGTAACCGAGCCGAGAGTCCCCTCGGCTTCTCCATCGATCGCTTTATGTCAGAGTAGAGGTTATGACAAGAAGAGACTTGGCTTCTCTGTTTGCCTTGCCCGCCGCGTTCGCCGGGCGGGCTCGATCGCAGTCGGCCGCCCCCGAAAGCTCCACCACCATCGATAGCGACGGCACCGTGCACATCACTCGGGCCGTGCCCGTACCCAAGACCGTCTCTCCCCAAGCCTATGCCAAGCTTGTCACGGGCACGAGCTGGGCGCCCGACGAGGGATCGAAAGAATCGGCCGCTCTCATCGAGAGAATGCGGGTCGCGTACCCGGTCGATTTCGAGCACACCACCGTGGCCGGAGTCAAAGCGAAGATCGTCACCCCGAAAAATGCCGCTCCCCACAAGAAAGACCGCGTGCTCCTCTGCGTTCATGGCGGCGGATTCCAAACCGACTCCGGCTCGTTCCTGGAGGCCATCCCCATCGCCGCCCTCACCGCAACCCGCGTGATCTCGGTGGAGTACCGCCTGGCGCCGAAGTTCCCCTTCCCAGCCGCGGTTGAGGACAGCGTGGCCGTATATAAAGAAGTCCTCAAAACCCACTCGCCGAAGAAGATCGCCCTCTACGGCACCTCCGCCGGCGCCATTCTCACCGCCGAAACGGCCGCCCAGTTGAAAAAACTGCGGGTGCCGCTGCCCGCCGCCCTGGGTTTCTTTTCCGGTTTCGCCGACATGGCGCGCGGCGGCGACGCCGGCCACCTCTTCAGCATTCCCGGCTTCATGGGCTTCCGGCCGTCCACCGGCCAGACCCTTGCCGCCTACGTCGGCACGACCGACCCCACCGACCCCGTCCTCTCGCCCATGTATTCCGACCTGACGGGCTTCCCGCCCACTCTCTGCATGACCGGCACGCGCGACATCTGCCTCAGCGGCACCGTCGACTTTCACCGCGCGCTGCTGCGGGCCGGCGTCGACGCGCGTCTCATGGTCTTCGACGCCATGCCCCACGCTCACTGGTATTCGTTCGACTTCCCCGAATCGAAAGAAGCCCTCGAAGCTCAGGCCCGCTTCCTCGATCTTCACCTCGGCTGAATCCGGCGATGGAAATCGAGAGAACCGAACCGGCTTCCATCGATCCCGTCGGCGAACTGTTCTCTTCTCCCGACGTGGACGCGGCCCGCGCCTTCTTCGCCGCCAAGCCGCGCACTCTGACCAGCAAGCTCATGACCGTGGCGGAGGCCGTGGACCGCTTCATTCACGATGGCGACTACCTGGCCTCGGGCGGCTTTGGCGGCGTCCGGATCGCCACTGCCGTGCTTCACGAAGTTGTGCGGAGGCGCCGTACCCACCTCGGCTTTGCCGGCCACACCGCTACCCATGATTTCCAGATCCTGGCCGCCGGCCGCTGCTTCGACCGCTGCGACGCCGCCTATATCGTCGGCCTCGAATTGCGCGGCCTCTCGCCCTGCGCCCGCCGGTATATGGAGAGTGGCGAAGTGCGCGTCGCCGAATGGAGCAACGCTACCCTCGGCTGGCGCTTCAAGGCGGCGGCCATGGGCGTGCCTTTTCTGCCCGTGCGCACCCTCCTCGGCACCGGCACTTTTGAAAAGAGCGCAGCCAAGCGTATCCGGTGCCCTTTTACCGGCCTGACGCTCGCCGCCGTTCCGGCCCTGTTCCCCGATGTCGGTATCATCCACGTGCACCGCGCCGACATTTACGGCAACGCCCAGGTGGATGGCATTGGCATAGCCGATTGGGACCTGGCGCGCGCCAGCAAACGCCTGATCCTTACCACCGAGCGAATCGTGTCCACCGGCGAAATTCGAGCCGAGCCCTCCAAGACCCTGGTCCCTTACTGGCTGGTGGACGCGGTCTGCCACGTTCCCTACGGCAGCTTTCCGGGCAACATGCCCTATGAGTATTACTCCGACGAAGCGCATCTGGCCGAATGGATGGAAGCCGGCAAGACCCAGGCCGCGCTCGACCGGTTCCTCGATAAGTACATCCATGGCCCCCGCGAATTTGCCGAATACCTGGAGCTTGCCGGCGGCGAAAAGCGCCTGGCGGAGTTGCGCGAAATGGAGCCGCTGCGCCGTTAGGAGAAGCCAGGAGAGGCCATGCCGGAGCACAACCGCCGCTACAACCTGATGGAGCTGATGGTCACGGTGGCGGCCCGCCAGCTCGAAAACGGCAAGACCGCGGTCATCGGCACCGGCATGCCGCTGGCCGCCGCCATGCTGGCGCAAAAGACCCGGGCGCCCCACCTGATTACACTTTTCGAAGCCGGCAGCGTGGCGCCGCAACTGGTGAAATTGCCGCTCTCGGTCGCCGATTCCTTCACCCAAACCGGCGCGCTCATGCACCAGACCATGAATGAGATCATGGAAGCCTGCCAGCGCGGCGTAGTGGATTACACTTTTCTCGGCGGCGCGCAAATCGATTGCTACGGCAATCTCAATTCCACCTTCATCGGCGGCGACTGGCGGAAACCGAAGGTGCGCCTGCCCGGCAGCGGCGGCGCCAACGACCTGGCCTCACTCTGCTGGCGCACCCTGGTCATCATGCCGCACGACCGGAAACACTTCGTCTCCAAACTCGACTTTGTGACTACTCCCGGCTACCTGACCGGCCCCGACGCGCGCGAGGCGGCCGGACTTCCGCCCGGAACCGGACCCTACCGCGTCATCGGCACGCTGGCCTTGATGGGCTTCGACCCCGAATCGAAGCGCATGCGCGTCGAAGCGCTGCACCCCGGCGTGACGCCCGAAGACGTCGTCGCCGACACCGGCTTTGAGATGCAGTTCGCCGATCCGCTGCCGGTGAGCGAAGAACCGACCGACGAGGAGCTGGCCATCCTGCGAAACGAAATCGATCCCGAGCGGCGGATCATCGGCAGGAGCTGAGCGCGCGTTCGCCTTATGCCGAAGCTTCTCCTTGCAAAAGGGCGGTTGTAGGCGTATGCACGATTAACGAGAGCGAATTTCGGGCCCCACTGGCAAGATGTAGCCCACAGTACTCCCACCAGTCGTCGCACGGCCGCCGCTGGGGGCGGGGGGCGAGGGGCGGTGGGTCAGCGCCGTCGGCTAGATGAATCCTATTTTTCGTCCAGCGTTCAGGAATTCCGCCGAGGAAAACACGGGTTCCAGCAATAGGTCGGCTAGCCTCGATTTCCACGCGTAATAATTTGCTAACGCGATTGGCGTGTTTGGCAGCGCAGGCGCGGCTCAAGCAAATTGGATGATCAGCTTCTTGTCGCCGAACCAGGGCATCGGTGTCGGTTGGTTGGCCAGACCGGAGGCGACCAGATAGGGGTTGTGGGCGCGCTTGTCGATCGTCACCACAACCGCGGTGGCCGTGACCTCCACTTTGCCAGACAGATCCAACAGATTACGGAATACGGTTTTTGCCTGGGAGTGACTGTACTCGCGACCGATGCGCTGGGCCATCATGCGGTATAGCGAACTGGCCGCCAGTGTCAGTTGCATGTCGAAGTCTACTTTCATCCCGACCATGCTGGAGAGCGCGTCGATATGGAAGAACTGGACGGCCTCGGAGATTCCGTTCTCGATCAGCATGCGTTGCGCGTAGCGCGTCACCAGTTCGACCGGACCGAGTTTGCGGTGGTTGGTCAACAGGACGGTCGGCTCTTCGTGTCCCAGCTCCATCACGGTCAACTGGCGGAGTTCGCCCTCGTAGCCGGGGAGCGTCACGCGCGTTTCCAGCACCTTGGGATTGCGATAGATGCGGGTCAGTGCCGGCAGGCTGATCCGCTGCCAGGCGGAGTCCGGCCGACTGTAGATCTCGCGCAACATCTTTTGCGAACGCCGGCGCAGGGTGAGGAAGCAGATTCCTTCCCGGTTCAACTCCGAGAGTTTTCGGTGGGTGGTCAGTTGCAGAGAACGCGGAAGGCGCCCGGAGAGTAGCCGAAACGGCGGGCGACCTCGGCCGAGGGCTCCTCCTCGACGAGGCAGGCACGGAGGGCTTCGTACTGGCGCTGCAAGGGGAACTGAGGGGAGAGGAAGAAATTCTGGTTGGCGGGTGTGGTTATCTGATTGGCAGTGCTGGACTCCATATACTGATGGTGCTACAGAAACATTGGCCAGTCAATATGTTTGGAAAGGGCGGAGGCTGCCAAGCATCAAATACCGTCCACAAGGGCATGAACCGCATATAGCGGCAACACCGGGGCAGGAAGACACCTCGCAAGCCTGACAGGATAGCGCTCACATAATCTACTTATCAGTACTGTATATATCTAACGATCAGAGTAAGAATACGCCCATTCAGGAGGCTTTTTGACAAGATCAGACCCTCAGCGAGGTAGCGTGGAAATCGAGGCTAGACCATTCCGCGGAGTGTTGCTTACCGTTGAGCTGGTACGTTGGCACGTCGTTCGTAACGTCGAGCCTCACACTATCTCTGAATTCGCCGGCCTTGGCGGAGAGAGTGAATTGCATCGCCCCGGAATTGATGGGAAAATCCAGTGCCAACGACGACGTTGGTTCGATGTTCTTTTTGACCCTCAAGGAGCTTTGGGTCGAGGCCGTGTCGTCACTGCTTATGGAGATGGCGCTCGGAAAACCGAAGTCCTGGGGGTGCCGCTCGTTGTATCTGGATACTCGATCACGGAGGGCTTTGAGCAGGGCCCGGAAGACGATCTGGTTCTTGGCGGCGACGTTCTGCCTTCTTGTCGCTTCTGCGTCGTCGTGATCTGAAATTGTATCTGCCACGTTGAACATCTGCGGGTTCTCCTACAGATTCATTCTGAGCCGATATGGGCCCGTTCCGCAACCGAGTGGCCCGAAACCCCTTGAAAGTGCTTGGCTTGGCCTCCGTTACTTATGAATTGGGGAGCGCGCCTAGACTTGAAGCTCGGACGAAATCCTCGCAATCAAGTGCATCGCCGTGGCCCCCGATCCGCCGCGTGTCAAGCTGACCGCTGATCGCTGACGGCTGAGAGCTTTTCGGGGGACTCCTTTGACGATGCCACCATCGACGGCATGGCCGTGCCGGTGATATATCTGGCCCGTTCGCGCCCGTGCCGGCGATTTCACCGGCCCGTTCGCCGGGGTCATGAAACCGAAGCTAGATTCGCAGTTTGCCGGTCCAACTGAAGCAGGAGGCGCTGAATCGTTTTCACTTCGCGTTCCTCAAAGTACGGCTCGCCACATTGACCGCATACCCAGGCGGGAACTGCTTCCAAGGATAGATGATACCCTTTGCGGTCAATTTGGAAAGGCGCCCTACCTCTACGCATTTTCCCCTGGCAGTGCATGCATTTCATGAAGGCCTCCTGATTCTGAACTCCGGATCCCATTCGGCTATCTCCGGAACGTACGCGGTAATGATGGCAAGGTATTCGCGTCTGGGAGCGCAGACCACGTGAATCTTTCGGCCGGCCTCGCCCACTCCCAACATCAGGCAGCTATGGCCGCGCACGTCCTCCGGGTAGTCCTCGATGATTTCTCCTCGCAAAACGACGCGGCGCACCTCTCGCACACTAATCATTCTATCGGGGCGAGACATTTGCCTGACAGCGTGGGGAAGGAAAAGCAGTTTCTTCCTGGCGGCAGCGTTGATCAGGATCGCGATTTCGCTCATTAGTCAGAAGCCTGCGATTAGCCGCGCCGGGAGCTTTTTCAATAGATTCCCTTCACGATGCCGCCATCCACCGCGATGGCTGTGCCGGTGATATAACTGGCGCGTTCGGAGGCTAGAAACACGACTAAGTTGGCGAACTCTTCCGGGCGGCCGATTCGGCCCAGCGGCACTTCGCGCGCCCAACGGGCTTCGATCTCCGCGGGCGAAACGTTTTGTTCGCGGGCCTGCTTTTGGGCCAGTTCCAGCAAGCGGCCGGTGGCGGTATAGCCGGGACAGACGCTATTCACCAGCACGTTGTAGGGGCCGTATTCGTTGGATAGCGATTTCACCAGGCCGCTGACGGCGCTACGCACCGAATTCGACAGGATCAGGCCGGCGACCGGCTGCTTCACGGTCATCGAGGTGATGGCCAGAAAGCGTCCCCAGCGGCGTTCCCGCATCGGCGGCAGCACGTGGCGGGCGAAGGAGACCGTCGAGAGCAGGTTCAGTTCGGTGGCGGCGCGCCAGTCTTCCATGGTGGTTTCGGTGAACGACTTGGAGGGCGGGCCGCCGGCGTTCGCTACGCAGATATCGATGCGACTGAAGCGTTCCAGCAGGTCGGCGACAAACCGCTCCACCTCGCCATCGAGCCTCACGTCCAAGGCCCGCGTGAAGACCTCCACGCCGGTTTCGCGGCGAATCTCGGCCGCGGTTTCTTCGAGAGTGGAAGCCGTGCGGGCGCACAGCGCCAGCCGCGTTCCCTCGCGCGCCAGCCCCAGCGCGACGGCCTTTCCCAGCCCCTGGCTGGAGGCGGCTACCACGGCCACCCGGTCCTTCAATCCCAAATCCATAGTAGGTTCCGTTCCCTCCGATTACTTGCGCAGGTAGGCGTCGCTCTTGTCGATCCAATCCTGCCGCACCGGTGCGAATATATCCAGATCGATGGTATCCTCCAGCGCCACCGCGCTGTGCGGCACCATGGAGGGAATCACCAGCACCTGCCCTTTGCGCAGCACCACCCGCCGGCCTTCCAGCTCGAGTTCCAGGGCGCCTTCCAGCACGTAACTGATCTGTTCGCTCTCGTGGTGGTGCAACGGCACCACCGATCCTTTTTTCAGAAAGATCTGCGCCAGCATGGCCTTCTCGCCGTGTACGAATCGGCGCGCGAAAGTTTCGCTGACGACTTCCTTTTCCATTTCGTCCCAGGTGAAAAATTGCATGGCTTTGCCATTGTAGCCTTTCGGGCGCCTTCGGGGAATTTCTATAATGAGGGCTTACCATGAGCCCACGAATGGGACGGCTTCTCCGAAACCCGGTTGTCTGCGCGATTGTCCTGTGCGCTCCGGTCGCTCTTGCCGCCGATGCGGACATCTGGAAGATTGCGCCCTCGCCGCCGGCTTCCTGGCAGAGCGGCCGCATTGCCGACCTGGCCCGGCGCCGCCAAGCCGTAGCCGCCGAGATCGGGCCGAATGGGATTCTGATTCTGCACGCCGCGGAACCGCGCAATTACTCGGGCGACGTGGATTGGCCCTTTCGCCAGGAGAACGATTTCTACTATCTCACCGCCATCGGGCAAAGCGGCGGCACGCTAGCGCTGATTCCCGGCGCCGAGACGGTGCGCGAGATCCTGTTCCTGCCGCCGTCCAATCCCGCCCAGGAAACCTGGACCGGGCACTTGCTGACCGCGGCGGAAGCGCGCGCCATTTCCGGCATCGCGGAGGTTTGGGACGCGCGGCAGTACCCCAAGTTCTTGGAAGCTGCGATACCGGCCTCGAAGCCCATCTTCGACGAAGCCACAAGCGGCCCCGGCGCGCAGGAGGAACCGCCGCCGATTCCGGCCGGCGAGGCGCGCGAGCTCGGCGCCATAGCCGCCGGGAACGTGACCTTATATATGATTACCAGCGGCTCGGCCGCCGAGTATGGCCGCGAGCTGGAATTCGCGCACAAGCTGGGGGCGCTGGCGCCATCGCTCGCCATCAAAGACATCGCCCCGGCGCTGGCCAAAATGCGGACGGCGAAGTCGGCGCGCGAGATCGATCTGCTGAAGCAGGCCGTCGCGATCACCGCCGAAGGCTTCCAGCGCGCCTTTGCCCTGGCCGCCGCGGGAAAGCCGGAATACGAAATTCAGGCGCAGTTCGAGCTGACTTTTCTCCGCCGCAACGCGCACTGGGGCTACCCTTGCATCATCGGCGCCGGGGCCAACGCCACCACGCTGCACTACGAAACCAACCGCGACACGATCGAGGCCGGCGACTTGCTGCTGATGGATGCGGCCGCCGAATTCGACGGCTACAGCGCGGACGTCACTCGGACCATCCCCGTCAGCGGCAAATACAGCCGGCCGCAGGCGGAGATCTATCGCCTGGTTTGGCAGGCACAGCGGGCGGGGATCGCACAACTGGTGGCCGGCCACACCGGAGCCGCCGCAGTGCGCGCCGTCAACCGGGTGCTGGGTCCGGGACTGCTGCGGCTGGGCCTGGTTACCGACGCGGACAACGCGCAGCAGATCCGGGTTTGGGCGATTCACGGCATCAGCCACGGCATCGGGTTGAATGTGCACGATTCGGGCGCGGGCGAACTGGCGCCCGGCATGGTGGTTACGATGGAGCCCGGCTTGTATTTTCGCGCCGATGCGCTGGAGCGGGTGCCGCGGACGCCGGAATATGAAAAATTCATCGCTGCCGTGAGGCCGGCGTTCGAAAGGTATAAGAACATCGGGGTGCGAATCGAGGACGACGTGCTGGTCACTGGCGGAAAGCCGCAAGTTATCAGCGCCGCCATCCCTTCCCGGCTGGAAGAGGTGGAAGCCGCCATCGCGAGGCTTCACAAAGCCCTCAAGAGTTCGCCCCTGCCCTGAGCGATTTTATGACTGCAATCGATCTATCCAGTTTCGCCGGCTTAACCGCCATGGTTCTGATGACGCTCAACGTGTTATTAGGCCTGCTGGTCACTACCAACTACCAGACTCACCGCGCCTGGCCGCACCGCAAGCTGCCGGTAACCTTCTTCAGGATTCATAACTGGACTGCGTACCTGGCGTTGTCGGTCGCGATTCTCCATCCGTTGATTCTGTTGGCATCGAGTACGGCCCGGTTCAAGCCGATGGATATTCTCTGGCCGTTTTCGTCGCCTGGCCAGCGGAACTATAACTTACTCGGCGCACTTACCCTGTATAGCTTCGCCTTCGTTGTAGTGACTTCTTACTTTCGGCCCAAGCTTCGCTACCGGCCCTGGAAAAAGCTGCATTACGCGGCTTACTTCGCCGCGGCGTCGATGTATCTCCACGGCACCCTGATCGATCCCGACCTGAAGAACCGGCCCACGGACTTTCTCGACGGGGAAAAGCTGCTGGTGGAAGGGTGTTTCTTGCTGGTGGTGGCGGGCATCGTGTGGCGGGTGCGTTATGGCAAGGAGAGACAGCGCTGGCGGAAGAAACACGCGGGCAAGTTGTGGGACAGGCCTCCTGGCCTGTCTTCCTCGGACTAAGATGACAGGCCAGGAGGCCTGTCCCACAGAGCTACTTCACTACGAAGGTATAGATTTCGAAGGTGCGGCGGCCGAAGGAATCGGTGACTGAGCCTAGCAACTTACGCGAATAGCCCAAGGCGGCGGCGGATTGCTCCAGTTTTTGGTCGTTGGCGGGGAAGTTGCGGAGTTCGGGCGTGTGAGTGACAAAAACGTGGCCGGGGGCGGAGACCATCCGGACGAGCTCGTCGCGGCCGGGAAGGTCTCCGACGCTGAGCGGCAGAGCGCCGGCGGAGAGCATTCGCAGTGGATCGAGCACGCCCCAATCGACGCAGTAGATTTCTTGCCAGGGTTTGTTTTGGGGAGGATGAGGCGCGGCGGCGTAGGCGTCGAGCGCGAAGATGGCGTCGGTCCAACTCGCCGAGCCGCCGTTACGCGCCATCTGGACGTAGTATTGGTCCATCACAAGCAGCTCGGACGCAACCAGAAGAGCGGCGACGGCTGCCAGCGCCGCGAGGCCGATCCTGCAGAAGCGCCGGGAGACGCCCGCCAGCGCGACGGCGACGATCCATTCGGGCAAGGGCCACAGCAGGATGGAGTGATGCACGCTGCCGCCGGCGTTCTTGGTGGTGGCCATCTCGAGCCAGGCCACCAACATGGCGATCAGCGCAAAAGCGTTGGCGCGGATCGCGGCGGCTCCGGCGAAGGGAGTGAGCAGCAAGGCCAGCACGAAGGCAAAACCCATCCAGTTTTGGTGCGGCTCTCGAGCCGCGGCGGCAACGCTCGCGGCAGCGGAGTCGAGCGCGCCCGATAGCGGGTGCGGGCTGGGAGTTTGCCAATCTTCGTCGGCCAAATAACCGAATAAGGCATGGCCCCTCAATGTGCTCGCCAGCATGGCGGCTTTCTTGGGCAGTTCGGAAACATCGCGGCGCGCGTTGCCGCGGAAGGTGTCGAAGTTCGAGTGGACGTTGTAGAGAATCAGCGGCAGCGCGCCCAGGGCGAGAGCGGCGGCGGCGACCAGGACAACGCGCGGCCGCAAAGCCCGCAGCACCGGGCGCGGGTAAACCGCCAAGGCGGCCAGGCCGATGCCGGAGATCATCCACATGGCCAGGGCCTTGTCCCACAGCGCCAGGCCGAACAGGAAGCACCCGGCCGCGAGGCACAGCAGACCTCCATCCTGGGCGAAGCGAAGCACCAGGAGCATGGCCGTGACGATCAGCAGGTGCTGGAGCGCCACCGGTCCCCAATCGAAGCAGGTGGTGAGGAGATAACAGGCGTCGGCGGCGAGCAATACGGTGCCGAGGGCGGCGGCGCGCGCTCCGGCGACGCGGCGCAGCAGAAAGTAGAAGGCGCAAAGGCTGCCCGCGCCGGCCAGCAGCATGGGCTCGCGCAGGGTCCAGACGCCGGTGCCGAAGCGGCCGAACAGGGGCTCATAGAGCCAGGTCTTGAGACAGCCCAGGTAACTCATGAGCATGATGGGCGGGTGCCATTGAAAGAAGGCGTAGTGGTAGATGGCGCCCAACGGGGAAAAGAGGGGCCAGGCGAAAAGCGACTCGTCGTCCTCAATGCCGATCAGCGGCAGGAAGGCCTGCCCAGCCAGCAGAAAGAAAAGGCATGCGGCGGCCAACAGAGCAAGTTCGCGCCATTTTACAGGGACCACGCCCAAGGTGTTTCGAGGTGACACGGAATGAACAAGCAATGGTAACACTGCTGGGCGTGCAGCCTTGCCGGCTGAATCTAATTGAAGAAAGGCCGAGCGGCACTCGCCGCGCAACGGCTCCCTAAAGCTGCCCCACGATGTGCAGGATCTCGTCCATCGAGGTGTGCGCCGCGGCGATCAGGGTACCGTCGAAGATGTGCGTTTCGAGGCCGATCTTGTGCTTGTAGCCGTCCCGCTCCAGGGCTTCGAAAATGGTCTTCCAGTCCTCTTTTTCAGGGCTCGACGGCATTACACCTTTGGCCTTGATCTGGATGTTGAGCGTGCGGTTCCTGGGCACGGCGTTGTAGCCGTCGGGAAACGCCGCTTCGCGCCCGTAGGCGTTGTGCGGGTCCCAGTTGCAGCCCACCCATTTGGAGGGAATCAGCTTCAGCACCGCCGCCAGCTCCGCCGCCGTTCCCACGTTCTGCGACATTTCGTTTTCGATCAGCAGGTACACCTTTTCGCGCTCGGCGGTGAGCGCCATTTCGCCAATTTGGTCGGCAATGCGCTGGAACTCGGCGGCCGGCTCTGCCACGCGGCTGCCGGTAAATACGCGCACTTTGTCGCAGCCCATGATCTGCGCGCAGCGGATGGCCTTGCCGAGATCTTCCATGCGGCGGTCCCAGCGGGCCTTTTCCGCCGCCAGGCGCTTGTCGCGCGCAGCCGGCTCCTCCGGCTTCTTCCGCGCCGGCTCCATCCCCGGCCAGGCAAACTTCAGCAGGCTGGTATTCACGAAGCTCACTTTGAGCCCTTCGTTAGTGAAAAGCACCGCGTCCACTTTGATTTCGGGCTCGGTGAGCGAGAAGTATTCTTTCCTCGTCCCGGCGGGGTTGCGGATCTCCACAAATTTCAGCCCGTACCCGTGGGCGAAGGCAATCGATTGGTCGGTGCTGTGCCCGATTTCGTCGGTGATGGCGCTGATCGAAAACTTGTCGATGTGGGTACGCGCCCACGCCCGCGTCGCGCACAGGGCGCCGGCGGCTATCAGTTCCCTGCGTGTCATGGAATGATTGTATTAGATATGAAGTGGAGCTGCGGAACCGGCCGGGGGATGGAAGCGGTGGAAGGCGACATTACGCGCATCGCGGTGGATGCCATTGTCAATGCGGCGAATTCGGCGCTGGCCGGCGGCGGCGGCGTGGACGGCGCCATCCATCGCGCCGGCGGCCCGGAAATCATGCGCGAGCTGGATGAGCTCCGCCGCGTGACCGGCGGCTGCCCAACGGGTTCCGCGGTGGCGACCGGCGCGGGCCGCCTGCCGGCGCGCTTCGTCTTCCACTCCGTCGGCCCGATCTACCGCGGCGGCGAACGGGGCGAGCCGGACTTGCTGGCTTCCTGCTACCGCACGTGTCTGAAGCTGGCCGAAGATCGCGGCCTATCGAGCCTCAGCTTCCCCGCCATCAGCACTGGCGTCTACGGCTACCCCATCCGGCCCGCCGCCGAAATCGCCGTGCGGGAAGTGAAGGCACACCTGGAAAAAGCCGATGCCAGCCTGCAGCGCGTAGTCTTCGTCCTTTTCAGCCGCTCAGATTACAAGGTATATGCGCGGCTTCTGGAGCGGCTGCCGTCAATCCATGCGGAATGAAACCACCAGCCGCCGAAACCCTATGCCTGACGTGGTATTATTCCTCAGCTAAAATATTGGTGAGGGGCCCACAAATGGGTTTAAGCACGGTCCAGGAAATCGAACGCGCCATAGGAGCGCTCATGCCGCAGGAGTTGGAAGAATTGTACTCATGGCTTGACCAACACTGCCCGCAGCCCATCGACACTCGCGTCCAGTCCGATCTTGTCGCGGGCCGTCTCGACAAGGCCATTCTCCTCGCTTTGGACGACGAAAGGAACGGTCGAGTCCAGCCGCTTTAGTGTTTTGGATGCGGCACCGCGCCACTGCCGGCTTTTGGAAGGAATACCGGGCGCTCCCGCAGGAAATCCGCAACCGGGCGGACGAAAGGTTTTCATTGCTGAAGGCCAACCAGCAGCACCATTCCCTGCAATTCAAGAAGCTGGGGGAGCGCCACGGTCAGGAAATCTGGTCGGCCCGCGTCACGTTAAACTATCGCGCCCTTGCAATCAAACGGACGGACGGATACCTGTGGTTTTGGATTGGTGGCCACGGCACCTACGATGCCCTGATCTCCTAAGATTCCGCCATGTTTCAAATAGGGTAAGTTTCGCATCATCCCCAGAAGGGTAAGGGCAAATGTGGCGCACGCACTTCTGCGTGCCGCGTCGAGACTCCGAGTTTCTGAAGTCGCCCCGGCGGTTTTCTGGTGCTGAGGAAAATAGACTGACCCAACTGACGGGGACCGGCGCGGGGAGCCAGGTGGGACAGACGATCGGTTTTCGTCGTCTGTCAGGCGCGGGCGACGTGTCGAGGCCTGACAGACGACGAAAAACGATCGTCTGTCCCGTCTGTCCCACCTCTGGGTCGCCGAAACTGGCTCAACTCAAATTCCACTTCCACGACTTCAGGAGTTCGGAGACTCATCTCGACGCCCGCTGCCACTCGGCACAGCGTCGAGTAGAGACTCGACGCGGCACGCAAAAGTGCGTGCGCCACGGCGACAGTTCCATGCCCTCAGTCCATTCGGAATGAAACCACCAGCCAGCGATCGCCGCGCTTCTCCACTTCGAAGTGGAACTCCGGACCGGAACCGAGATCGACGCTCTTCCTGGAAGCGCCGATTTGCTTCACGGTGAAAAACGGAATGCCGGACACGTTGGGTGGAATGCTCTGAACAATCTGCCTGGCCACCTCAGCCGATCCACAATAGGCGAGGACGGCCGGATAGTCTCCTGCCTGAGCGTATTGGATTGCCCTGGCCACAGGCAATAGGTCGGGGAGATTATAGTCGTTGCCCACGAGGCGCACGCGGTCTCCCGAGAGATCATAGGAGTTGGTGGCGCAGAGGCTCGGGCTATCCCACGTGTCGACCGCCGACCGCCAGCAATATGGCAAGCGGATGAGCGCCCCCTCGGTCCGAAGGCCCCGATTTGGGTCGGCGAGGTTCATTTCGCCCTCGATGCGGATGAGCCAGCTAAGCATGCCTGCATCCTGGAGGTTCCACTCATAGGCGGAGTAGGAAATACCCCCGCTCGGGCCGTTGCACCACGACGTATAAAACACGGCCAGAAAGCGTGGCCTGTTGGACGGACCTCGATGGAGGGGGAACAAGTCGAGACCGGCGCTCAATCCAGCGGCCATAGAGCGACGGCTGTCTGCCGCCGCGAGATCGTGCCATAGACTGACGGGCGTGTTCTCGTCGACCTCCGGGTGGGCAAAGTACGAAAACGTCGCCCAGTTACGAAATGTCATCTTCACCAGCAGCCCGGGCGGCAACTCGATCACTTTGAATTGGAAGCGTCTGTCTTCCGGCCAACCCTTATTGGCCTCCGCGCTTACGCCCTGCAGTTGTCGAAGCGCCGCCGTGGCACGTGAGGGCGCAGCGGACGGCGACGCGATGGGGCTCTCATTTAGCTTCGCAACCACCGCCTTATCCGCTTCATTGAAAATACGAAACTCGAGATCGCTCCGGCCGCTGAGATCCGGGTTCTGCCAGTCGCAAGGGTCGGCCGGTGCGGAGGCAATCTTCTTCAGAAGACTCTCGAAGGTCGGCAGCGGCTCGGGCGGCCGCTGGCCTTGGGCCGCTGCCCCGGCGGCCGCCAGCAACGCCAGCAGGAATCGCATGGACATCCTATTCACGGTACCAGCTCTCGATTACACTGTTAAAGGGGTACCAAGGCTTTGGCAGCCACCAGTTCCACTTCCGTGCCCGCCGATGGTACGTCTTCCGAGCGCTATGCCGGGCTCGACGCCGACAAGCTGATTCGCGCTTACCGCCTGATGCAGATGGCGCGCCGCCTGGACGATCGCGAAATCGTTCTCAAGCGCCAGAACCGGATTTTCTTCCAGATCTCCGGCGCGGGACACGAAGCCGTCCAGGTGGCCGCGGGCATGGTGCTCAAGCCCGGGCACGACTGGCTCTATCCTTATTATCGCGACCGCGCCCTGTGCCTGACGCTGGGCGTCACGCCTTACGAAATGTTGCAGCAGGCGCTGGGCGCGGCGGCCGATCCCGCATCCGGCGGGCGGCAGATGCCTTCTCACTGGAGCCATCCGCGCTGGAACATCGTCAGCGCCTCTTCTCCCACCGGCACGCAATTCCTGCAGGCGGCGGGCGCGGCCGAAGCCGGGCGTTTGCTCGACCCCAAGTCCGATTCGCTCACCGTCGTGACTTCCGGCGACGGCGCCACCAGCGAAGGCGAGTTCTGGGAATCGCTCAACATCGCCTGCCTGGGCCGGCTACCGCTGCTCTACCTGATCGAAGACAACGGCTACGCCATCTCCGTACCGGTGGAATTTCAAACCGCCGGAGGTAACGTCGCCAAGCTGGTGGCGGCGTTTCCGTCGCTGCACATCCTGGAAGTGGATGGGACAGATTTCCTGGCGTCCTACCGCACCATGCAGGACGCGGCCGAGTACTGCCGCGCCGGGCATGGACCGGCGCTGGTGCATGCCGGCGTGACGCGCCCCTATTCGCACTCGCTTTCCGACGACGAGCGCTTATACAAGACCGAAGCCGAGCGCCAGACCGAAGCCGCGCGCGATCCCGTGATTCGTTTTCCGCAATTCCTGGTGGCCGAGGGGATTCTCGACCGGCAGGCGCTGCAGCGCGTCACTCACGAAGTGGAAACCGAACTGCAAGACGCCGCGCATCGCGCCGGGCTGGACGACGCGCCCGCCGCCGATACCGCCATGCGGCACCTCTATTCGGAAAGCGTGGATCCCTGTTGCGACGAGTTCGCCTCCCCGCCGGCCTACCACGGCAGGCCGATGACCATGGTCGATCTGATCAATGCCACCCTGCACGAGGAAATGCGCCGCAATCCTGCCATGGTGGTGTTCGGCGAGGACGTGGCGGATGCCAGCCGGGAAGCCAACCTGGCCGAAGTGAAGGGCAAGGGCGGCGTCTTCAAAGCGACGCAGGGGTTGCAGCGGGAATTCGGTTCGGCGCGCGTCTTCAACAGCCCCATCGCCGAGGCCGCCATCGTGGGCCGCGCCATCGGCATGGCCACACGCGGGCTGAAGCCGGTGGCCGAAATTCAGTTCTTCGATTACATCTGGCCCGCCATGATGCAGCTTCGCGACGAACTGGCTACGCTACGCTGGCGCTCGGCCGGAGGGTGGAAATGCCCGGCGGTGATTCGTGTGCCTATCGGCGGGTATCTGAACGGCGGTGCGATTTATCATAGCCAGTCGGGCGAAGTCGCGTTCACGCATGTTCCGGGCTTGCGGGTGGTGATGCCGTCGAACGCTCTCGATGCCTGCGGCTTGCTGCGCACCGCCTTGCGCTGTGACGATCCGGTACTGTTCCTGGAGCACAAGCGCCTCTATCGCGAACCGTACAACCGGTCGCCCCATCCCGGCCGCGATTTTCTGATTCCGTTAGGGCGCGCGCGCGTGGTGAAGCCCGGCGCCAGCGCCACGCTCATAACTTACGGCGCATTGGTGCAGAAAGCGCTACTGGCGGCGACCCAGATCGAACGGCACCGTCCGGCCTGCAGCATCGAGATCGTCGACCTGCGCACCCTGGCTCCCTACGATTGGCCGGCGATCCGCCAGTCGGTCACGAAGACCAGCCGCGTGCTGATCGCTCACGAAGACGTTCTCTCGTTCGGATACGGCGCCGAAATCGCCGCCCGCATCGCCGACGAACTGTTCGACCACCTGGACGCTCCCGTACGCCGGGTGGGAGCGCTCGATACCTGGGTCGGCTACCATCCGCAACTGGAAGCCGCGATATTGCCGCAGACGGAAACGCTGGCGGCGGAGCTGGAGCGGTTGTTAGCGTATTGAAAGTCAGTAGTAGGTCAGAACCAGGACGCGGCTCTGGGCCGTGCAATCCACGCGGCCGCGGCGACAGCTAAGGTTTCAGGCAGCACCGATCTTGGCCGGCGAGCAACTCAGCCAGCCGGTTCCACACAGCCTTTTCTTGGGACGACTCGGCGGCGGCGGCGTGGCGCTTTGGGAATCCAACGATTAAGGCGTGTTGCGGATCGCCCTCGACAGGATCGAACGCCACGTCAAGGGAGTATCCATCGGCCGAGACCTCACGGACTCGCCCGACGTGCAGCGTGGCGGCTTCCTTCGTCGACGAAGCCAGCCGCTCCCGCAGGAGCGCGAGGACTCCGGGACGGACGATGGTCACCGACAGGCCCGCGTTGTCTTTTCCGTTCTTACGCGGAATGAAGGCGGCCTTCCGGACCACCCGCGGAACGGAATTTGTAAGCTGGTCGGGATCTACCGCCCTGGCCACGATCTCCGCGCAAGGGATCTGGGGCAATCCTGAACTCATGCGGCGCGAGAAGGAATGGAACTTGGGCCGTTAGAGACCCAGCGCAGCCATCCGAGGAGGCACTCAACGCTCGGGTCCTCCTCGACGGCATATTCGCGCTCAGCGGAACGATACAGGTACGGCGCTTCGTCATCGCCAGACGGAAACACCATCTCAGCGCTACGTCCGTCTTTATTCCAAAGAAGGCGGATGGCCCTGTCCGGATCGGCGCACACGTCGTTCGCCGGCATTTCAAAACCGAGGTCGCTCAGCCGGACCAGCGTATCGTGAGCGCGCACAGCGGCACGCTCATCGGGACGGCGCTCCGCATCCGCAACCAATGTGAGTCGGCTCACCTCGATGGCGGTGGTAGCAAGGGTCTTGAATTCCATGGAATCGCCCTGCGCGTCTTCCGACATTGCACTTTCTCCCATGGCTCAGATCTGTCCTCCTCAAGGTTACCAGTTCTGCCTCTCCCAAGCCCGGTCGCACACACGACTTGCGCGGCGGCCCCCGCAATCCACTTATAATCTCGGTATGTCCGAACACGCCATGTCGCGGCGCGCGCTGATCGGCGCGGCCACCACCGCTTTATCCTACTCGCGCATTTACGGCGCCAACCAGCGCCTCGGTCTGGGGCTTATCGGCTGCGGGGAGCGCGGCCGCTACGACATGTCCAATTTCGTCAAGACCGGCGACGTGGATGTGGTCGCTCTCTGCGATATCTGGCCCAAACAGTTCGAGGCCGCCGCCAAGGACGCGCCGTCGGCCAAGCGCTTCGGCCACCACCCCGATCTGCTGGCGATGAAGGAAGTGGACATCGCGCTGATTGCCACACCCGATCACTGGCACGTGCCCATCGCCATTGACGCGCTCAACGCCGGCAAGGACGTGTACGTGGAGAAACCGTTGACGCTGACGCCCGAAGAGGGTCCGGCGGTGGTGAAGGCGGCGCGCATCAATAGCCGCATCTGCCAGGTGGGCATGCAACAGCGCTCCGGCCAACATTACCTGCAGGCGAAGGCCGAGTATTTCGATACCGGCAAAATCGGCAAGCTCACCCTGGCCCGCACCTGGTGGCACGGCAACGGGTACCACCTGCGCAAGGCGCCCGATTCTCTGCGCGAGAAGCCGCAGGACCTCGATTGGGCGCGCTACCTGGGCCGGTTGAAATGGCGCGACTGGGACCCGCAGCAGTATTGGAACTGGCGCGCGTATCTCGATTTCGGCGGCGGCCAGGTGACCGATCTGTTCACCCATTGGATCGACGTGGTACACATGTTCACCGGGCAGGAGATCCCATTCGCGGCGGTGGCGCTGGGCGGCGTGTACAACTATAAAGACGGCCGCACCGCGCCCGACACCATCAACGTACTGCTGCAATACCCCTCCGAATTCACGGCCACTTTCGAGGCCACGCTGGCGCCCGGCATTAAGGGTGCGGCAGTCGAGTTCGCCGGCACCGAGGGGCGGTTGCTGATCGACCGGCAACACTACGAATTCCACCCCGCCAAGAAAGGCGCCGAGCCGACGATCGTCAAGGGCCGCGGCGAGTCAACCCTCGATACCGACCACGTAGCCAATTTCCTCGAGTGCGTGCGCTCCCGCAAATTGCCTAACGGGGACGTGCTCATCGGACACCGCTCGGCCCAGGCATCGCACCTCGGCAACATCGCCTACGTGCAGAAGCGGCGCCTGGATTTCGACCCGCAACGGGAAGAGATCCTGCCGTTCTAACGGCGGAGATCCCAGGACTGCGCGATTCCTCTTGACATCGCTTAACGCTGTAAAGTATGATGACATTGTTCACATGGGTGTGACGGAGCGCAAGGTCCGGGAAAAAGCGGCGCTGCGGCAGGAGATTCTTGCCGCGGCTCGGGAGTTGTTTGCCAAACACGGTTACGAGAGCGTTTCCATGCGTAAGATCGCCGAACGGATCGAATACTCGCCGACCACCATCTACCTGCATTTCCGCGACAAGGGCGAGCTGCTGAACGAGATCTGCACCGAGACTTTCCAATTGCTTTCGAAGAAGCTGGCCAAAGTTGTCGCCTCCGAAGGCGATCCGGTGGACCTGCTGCGGCGCGGTTTGCGGGTGTATGTGGATTTCGGGCTGAGCCACCCCAACCATTACCGCACCACGTTTATGACGCCGCACCAGCACCCGCCCCATACGGTCTCCCTCGACCAGAAGATTAACTTCGGAACCGGCGGGCAGGCGTTTCAGTATCTCCTCGATGCGGTGGGGCGGGTGATGGCCACCGGACCCACGCGCCAGACTGACGTCATGGCCACCAGCCAGGCGCTCTGGATGACCATCCACGGCGTGACCTCGCTGCTGATTACCAAGGAACTTGAATTTCCGTGGAGCGACAAAAACCTGCTGATCGATATCGCCATCGCCGGCGCGGTGAAGGGGTTGCTTCGATGAACGGCGCGCGGGGCGATTTTTTTTGGCCTAATGGTTAACGTCGTTACAAAAGTTACTGGTGTTTCGTTTCGATGAAAGGAATTGGGCATGGCTTCGCTGGCGGTTCGTAACCTGTTTCACGATCGCGTCCGGCTGGTAGTGACGCTCACCGGCATCATTTTCGCGGTGGTGCTGGTAGCGGTGCAGATCGGTCTGTTTCTCGGCTTTACCACCACCACTTCCAATTTGATCGATCACTCGGGCGCGGATTTCTGGGTGGTCTCGCGCGGGGTGGGATATCTGGAAGTGGCCACGCCGTTTTCGGAGAAGAATCTGTACCATGCCCGGGCTACGCCTGGAGTAGCGGTCGCCGAGAAATTCATCGTGCGATTCAGCATCTGGAAACAGGCCGATGGATCGCAGCACAATTGCGAGGTGGTGGGCTTCGATCCCGATAGCTCCATGGGCCGGCCGTGGAACGTGGTGGAAGGCGACGTGCGCAGCCTGAAGCTGCCGGATACCGTCATCGTCGACCGCTTTTACCAGTCGAAGCTGGGAGTGAGCCGGGTCGGGGACGCAGTCGAGATCCGCGGCGTGCGCGCCCGTGTGGTCGGATTCACCGAGGGCATTCGCACCTTCACCACCTCGCCGCTGGCTTTCACCTCCTTTAAGAGCGCGCAGCGCTACGGCCCGGTGGACCAGGATCAGACCACCTTCCTGCTCATCAAGGCAGCTCCGGGTTGGGACCTGGAGCGGGTGCGCGCGGGCCTGAAGGCTCGCCTGACGGATGTGGACGTGCTTACGACGCGGGAGTTCAGCGGCATGACTACGAATTACTGGATGTTCGGAACCGGGGCCGGCGTGACGGTAATTCTGGCGGCGGTGCTGGGGCTGCTGGTGGGGGTGGTGGTGGTGGCGCAGACGATTTACGCCGCCACCATCGATCACATCCGCGAGTTCGGCACGCTGAAAGCGATGGGCGCCACCAACGGCTACATCTACCGCATCATCCTGCAGCAGGCGGCGATCAGCGCGGCGATCGGTTACGGGGTGGGCATTGTGGTCGCCATACTGGCCGAACATTCCAGCCGCCATGGTGGGGCCAACATCGTGCTGCCGGTGCCGGTGCGCGCCGGTCTGTTTGGCCTGACGCTCGCGATGTGCGTTTCGGCGGCCATGGTGTCGATCAATAAAGTCACCAAGATCGATCCGGCGATGGTGTTCCGTGGCTAGGGTGAAATTATGCAGCCAATTATCGAAGTGAGAGAGCTGACCAAAACTTACGCCGAGGGCGCGGCGGCATCGCGTGCGCTCAACGGCGTCGATCTCAATATCTACCCGCGCCAGGTGACCCTGCTGATGGGGCCGTCGGGCAGCGGCAAGACCACGCTGGTCTCGATCATGGGCTGCATCCTGCGGCCGACTTCGGGCAGCGTCAAGCTGGCCGGCCGCGAAGTAACCCGCCTGAGTGAGAAGCAATTGCCCGCGGTACGGCTGCGGCACATCGGCTTCGTGTTTCAGGGCTTCAACCTCTTCCCCACGCTGACCGCGGTGGAGAACGTGGAAGTGGCGCTGGAATTGAAGCGGGTGCCTCGCCGCGAGCGGCGGATGCGGGCGGGGGCGCTGCTGGACCAAGTCGGCCTTGGCGACAAGCATCGCGTCTACCCGGCCGATCTGAGCGGCGGGCAGAAACAGCGTGTAGCCATCGCCCGCGCCCTTGCCGGCGATCCGGACGTCATTCTGGCCGACGAGCCAACCGCCGCCCTGGATAAAGACAGCGGGCGCACCGTGCTCGAAATGCTGCGCAGGCTGGCTCACGACAAAGATCGCGCGGTGGTGATCGTCACCCACGATAGCCGCACGCTCGATTACGCCGACCGCGTGGTCGATATCGAAGACGGCCGGATTGCCGCCGAGCGGGATACCGATGGAGAACCGTATCTGGTCGCACAAGAGGGAGGGTGGAAATGAAAAAACGCCTGATCGCAGCGACCGCGCTGCTGGTAGTGGGAGCGGCCACCATCGCCGCCGTGCTGCGCGCGCAGCGTTCCTCGCCGGCGGCGGCCGGAATCTCGCAAAGCGAAGGTCCGCGGAACGACGCCGCCACCAACGCGATTTGCGCGGCCGGCAAAGTGGAGCCGGTTTCCGAAGAAATCGAGATCGGCTCGGAAATCTCCGGCTCCCTGCGCTTGGTGCCGGTGGAGGAAGGGCAGCACCTTCGGAAGGGGCAGACGATCGCCGTGGTGGATAACGGCGACTACGCCGCCCGCGTGGCGGAAGCGCGCGCCACGATTGCGGTGCGTCAGGCGGCTCTCGACCGAGTCGTCAACGGCGCGCGGGAACAGGAGCGCAGAGAGGCCGAGGCCGCCGTCGCCGAAGCCCGCGCCGTGGTGGAAAACGCCCGCGCCGAACAGGCTCGCAAACACTCGCTGTTTTCGACCGGCGATATCTCGCGTTCCGATTGGGAAAACGCCGACCGCGAATATCGCGTGGCCGAAGCGCGGCTAGCCGAAGCTCTGGCCCATTTTCAATTCCTGGACGCGCCCGCCCGCGCCGACGAACGCGACCGCGCCGCCGCCGATCTCGCGCTGGCTCGCGCCCAGCTCGCCGAGTCCGAAGCGCTGCTCGAAAAGACCACTATCCGCGCGCCCTTCGACGGCACCGTGCTGAAGCGCCTGCGCAAGGCCGGCGAAAGCGTCTCCGACAAGGGAGATACGCCCATCGTCCGCTTTGGCGACAACTCCCGCCTGCGGGTGCGCGTCGACGTGGACGAAACCGATGTGGCGCGCGTGGCCGTGGGCGAGCGCGCCTATTTCACCGCGCAGGCTTTCGGCCAGCAGCGTTTCTGGGGCACCGTCACCCGGCTCGGCCAGTCGCTCGGCAAGAAGAATATCGATACCGGCGATCCGGCCGAAAAAACCGATACCAAGGTGCTCGAAACCCTGGTCGACCTGGACGGCCATCCGCCGCTGCCCTCCGGCCTGCGCGTGGATTCGTTCCTGCTGGGCGGGAGGTAAAACATGCGGCGCGTAATACGTTTTTTGTTGTGGAGCGGAGTCGCGCTTGCGTCCGCGTTGGCCGCCGATGGGGACCCATCCGCCGGCGCGGGCTCGATCGCTCCGGTACGCATCGGCATCGGACCGGCACGCCGGTCGCTGACTCTGAATCAAGCCATCGAACTGGCCATGGGCAACAACCTGGATATCGCCATCGAGCGCACCAATGTGGATAGCGCCACGGAGGCCATCGAGTCCGCTCGCGGCGCGTTCGATCCCGTGCTGCAATGGAAGCCGGGGCTGGATAACACCCAGACTCCCACGCCGTCGCTGATCGACAGCACCACCGGTGTGGTCACCCAACACAGCGCCGGGCAAACCTTCGCGCTGCATGAATCGTCGCCGTGGAGCGGCCTCACGTTCGACGCCAGCTTCGACGACCACCGGCTGACGCTGGGCAGTCCGTTTGTAGCGCTCAACCCGTTCTATGTCTCGCAATTGACGTTCGGCATCACGCAACCCCTGCTGCGCGGCCGTGGAACCGACGCCGCGCGCGCCCTGGTGACCATCCGCAGCCGCCAGCGGGACGTCTCGGCGGCGGAGCTCGAGGCGCGGGCCATCGACGTCGCCGCGCGCACGGCCGCCGCGTATTGGGACCTGGTGGCATTGCGACGGCAGGGCGAGGTGAATGCCGAAGCCGTCGATCTGGCTCGCACGCAACTGGAGCGGGACCGGCGGCGAATTGCGGCCGGCTCGCTGGCCGCGGTGGAGCTTTCGGCTTCCGAGGCCGAACTGGAAAAGCGGCTCGACGATTGGTACCAGACCTCGGGCGCCATCACGGAGCAGGAAAACGCGCTAAAGACGCTGCTGGCGCGCGACCGTCGCGATCCGCTCTGGGCAGTCGCCATCGAGCCGTCGGAAGACGCCGCCGCCGAGCCCGAAGCGGTTCGGCTGGACGATGCCGTGCAGGAAGCCCTGCGCCGCCGTCCCGAGCTGCGCGAGGTGGATTCGCAACTGGCGGCCAATCGAATCGAGACGCGCCAGAACGCCGATTCGATCAAGCCGCAGGTGAACCTGGTGGCCAGCTATTCGCTATGCGGCTTGGCGGGAACTACCCATGCCCTGCCGCCTTCGCTGGCCGCTTTGGGTGTCGAGAGCGCGCTGCCGGCTTCGGCTTCCGGCGGCGCCGGAGCGTCGCTCGCGAGCCTCTTCGCGGGCGATTATCGGAGCGTACAGGTGGGACTGGAAATCAGCTTCACCGCCCGCAACCGCGCCGCGCGGGCCAATCTGGCGGACGATGCCATCGCGCGCAAGCGCCTGGAGCTGATGCGTGCGCGCGCCGAACAGGCGGTTGCGGCCGAAGTGCGCAACGCGCTCGAGGCGCTCGATACCGCTCGCCAGCGCGTGCGCGCATCCGGCGCCGCCGCTCAATCCGCCCGCGAAAAACTGGAAAGCGAAAGCCGCCTGTTCGCCACCGGCGAATCCACCAATTTTCTGGTGCTGACGCGCCAGAACGAATATTCCGACGCCCGCCGCCGCCAGGTGGAAGCCCAGGCCGCGCTGGCCAAAGCCGTGGCCCAATATCAAACCGCGACAGCCACCATCCTGAGCGAGAGACAGATTCGCGTAGCCCATTAGGACAGGCCAGGGTAGAAGGTATTGCGGGCGGGGCGCCCCACGGTCGGGTGTTATCGCTTACCATGGGGAGTCATGAGACCAAGCCGTTCGTGGAGTGCCTTGTTGGCATGCCTGTTGGCATCGGCCGCGCTGGCCCAAGTGCCAACGAAAACGCCGCCGCCCAAGAAAGGAAACCCTGCAGTGACTCAGCCGTATGGAAAAATGCCCGATGGAACGCCCGTGGATGTTTACGTTCTGAAGAACGCCCACGGCATGGAAGCCCACATTCTGACCTACGGCGGCGCGGTGGCGTCGCTGACGGCGCCGGACCGTAAGGGCGCGTTCGCCGACGTAGTCCTCGGAATGGACACCCTCGATGGCTATATGCACCAGAGCGTGTTTTTCGGCGCGTTGATCGGCCGTTACGGCAATCGAATCGCCCACGGCAAATTTCCGCTGGACGGCAAAACGTACACGCTGCCGAACAATGACGGCCCCAACACTCTACACGGCGGGCCGCAGGGGTTCGATAAGAAAGTATGGAAAGCCAGACCCGTGAGTGGCGCGAGCGCCATCGAACTTACCTACGTGAGCCAGGACGGCGAGGAAGGTTTCCCAGGGACGCTTTCGGCCAAAGTGACCTATACACTCACGGACAACAATGAACTGCGCATCGAGTATTGGGCGACCACCGACAAGCCGACCGTGATCAACCTGACCAATCATTCTTACTTCAACCTGGCGGGAGCGGGCAGCGGCACCGTCCTGAAACACCAGGTGACCCTTCTGGCCGACCGCTTCACCCCGATAGACTCGACCTTGATCCCCACCGGCGAACTGCGGCCGGTGAAAGGCACGCCATTCGACTTTACCAAGTCCACCGCCATTGGAGCGCGCATCGACCAGAAGGACGAGCAACTGGGTTTTGGCATGGGCTACGACCACAACTGGGTGCTGAACCGCTCGCAGGCGGGATTGGTGAAAGCGGCTGAAGTGTACGAGCCGACTTCCGGGCGCGTGCTCGAAGTGCTCACCACCCAGCCTGGCTTGCAGTTCTACACCGGCAATTTCCTGGACGGCAAGGTGAAAGGCAAAGGCCGTATTGCCTATGGCCGCCGCGACGCCTTCTGCATGGAAACCCAGCATTTCCCGGATTCGCCCAATCATCCGGCGTTTCCTTCGACCACGCTGCTGCCCGGCGCGACGTATCACGCCATCACGGTGTACCGGTTCTCGGCGCGCTAGCACCGAGGCAGGCCGAGCCTCCGGGCCCGTCTTCCAAACCTGCTGGAGATCGCGATCGTGGGGCAGGCGCTTTCACCCGCCAAGCGCTACGGTGCGCTTTGCATGCTGCGTTGACCCACCCGCAGCAGTCCCATCTGCGCCCACGTATCGGACCTGTCGATAGACAAGGCATAGCGATACTCCCGCTTGGCGGCGGCCAATTGGTCGGTCTTCTCGTACCACAGGGCCAGCGAGCCGTGCGCGCTCCCGGAACCCGGCGAGAGGTGGACGGATTTTTGGAGCGCCTGGCCGGCAGCTTCCGTGTTTCCCATTTTGCCGTAAAGTAAGCCGATCCATTCGTAGATCTGCGAAGTGGTCCAGAGTTTTCGAGCCCGCTCGAACCGGTCCATGGCGGCGGGGTACTGCTCCAGACAGACCAAAACTCTGCCCCATGCGGCATTGACGTAATAGTTGTTCGGCGCTCTCCGTTCCGCCCGCTCGAGGTACGGTGTCGCCGCGGCGCACCGGTTCTGTTGAATCAGAACGCCGGTTATATTCAAGAGCGGGCGCGGATTGTCAACGGACTGCGCCGCCGCGGCTTCTTCCAGCTTGTCCGGATCGCCCCACAACTGGTTACGGTCGTAACATAACCTGCCGTAGAACAGCGCCATTGCCGCCAATATGGACCACGCAATCTTCGGGGACGGGCGAAGTCGCGCCCACGCTTCGCAACCAACCAGAATCAGACCCACGAGCGGCAGGTACATGCGGCGCTCCACCAAGGCATCGTCCAGCGGAACCACCGATGAGGTCGGCGCCAGCCAGATCAGGAACGTCAGGAAGCCGAAGGCAGCCACGGGAAAGCGGCGGCGCCAGACTCCCGCCGTCACGATGAGCGCCAGCAGCACAATCAGATAGACGATGGCATAGTGCTCGGTGATGGTTCGCGAGGCGGGGTAGTCGTGATCGAGGGACTGCCGGATGGGACAGATTGTCATCCAAATGTAAGTAAAGATCGCGCGGGCCTCGGTAAATGCGTACTGATACCAGCGAAAAGTGGGTACGGAAAACCCCGCGGTCGACGACTCGCTCAACACCCGCCAAACTACGACTCCGGCCCACGCAACGCCCGGCAACATCAACACATACAACCGCCAGTTAGCCTTGATTTGGCTAACCGAATATTCCGGGTCCCAGAACCAATCGGTAAGTAATAGAATCGCGGCCAGACTTACGGCATTTTCCTTTGTGCGCACTCCGATAGCGAAAAGCACTAATACCACGCAAGCTTCCTTCCAGGAAATCGCATCGTTGCGCCTGTACAAGAAAAAGACGTAGGCGAGGAGCAGGAACAGCGCCGCCAGGCTTTCGGAACGGCCGGCGACATAACTGACCGATTCGGTCTGGAGCGGGTGAATCATGAAGAAGCATGCACCAACGATTGCCGCCGTTCGAGCCTTGCGCTCTGTCCACCCCGCTTTCCCCAGTAACCGTGCCAGTACCAGACCCACCAGTACCGTGTTGACGGCGTGAATCAAAAGATTGACGAAATGAAAACTGTAGGGCCCCGCGCCCCACAGGCGATAGTTCATCCAGTAAGAGATCATCAATGCCGGACGAAGGGCGATGGGCCATGCGCGGAGAGGATAGTCGCGGAGGGGGAGAGCGAAGGGAAGCGACATGTCGTCGAAGACAAACCGGCCGTTCAGAGCGGGCCAGTACAACACGAGAATTACAAGGAAAGCGGCCAGGCAGGCGAGGGCGGTAAGTCCCAAGGGCTTGGACTGAGTTCCGGCGGTAGATCCTGTGGCCGGCCGGCGAGTGTTGTTTTTGACAGTCTTCGTCTTCACTCTGACAGCGCCGGGCTTCCCGACTGTCGTTTAAGGTAGCAGAGCCGCCTGATTTGTTCAATTCCTTGGTGTCTGGAATCGCACTGCCACGGGGCTGCCGTTCAGGCGCCACGGCGCGCATCGGAGGGAAAGCTGACCGCTAATTGCCGAGCGCCGTGCTGCATTTAACGGCTCAGATCCTGGTCTTTGACGATATCGGAGAGTTGCTTACGGACGTAGACGAACGTTCGCCGGTGATTGGAGTGGCTATCCCCTGACAGGCTCTTAGACCCGCTCCAGGGCTGCGCTTAAGTCGTCGATCAGGTCGTCCAGGTCTTCCAACCCTACCGAAATGCGGATCAAATTGGGCGAGAGTCCCATGCGCTCGCGAACCTCGGCGGGGACGGAGGCATGTGTCATACTGACCGGGTGTTCGATGAGCGACTCGACTCCGCCCAGCGACTCGGCCAGGGTGAAGATGCGCACGCCGGCCAGCATCTGAAATGCGGCCTCCTGTCCTCCTCGAACGCGAAATGAGAAGGTTCCTCCATAGCCGCGCATCTGTTCGAGGGCCAGCCCGTGCTGGGGATGCGACGGGAGGCCGGGGTGCAGCACGGACTCGATTTTCGGGTGGCGGCTGAGCCATTGGGCCACGGCCAGGCCATTGCGGTTGTGCTCTTCCATCCGCAGCGCCAGCGTTTTGATGCCCCGCAGCACCAGGAAACAGTCTTGCGGCCCGGCGCAGGTGCCCAGAGCGTTTTGCAGAAAGCCGATGCGCTCGGCCAGGTCCGCACGATTCACCATGGCCGCGCCGCCGACTACGTCGGAATGGCCGTTGATGTATTTGGTGGTGGAGTGGACCACGATGTCGATTCCGAATTCGAGCGGGCGCTGAAAATAGGGCGAGAGAAACGTGTTATCGCAAATGGCCAGGGCGCCGTGCCGGTGAGCCGCATCCGCGGTTTGCTTCAAATCCACCAGGTTCATCAAGGGATTGGTGGGCGACTCGATCCACACCGCCGCGGCCCCTTCCGCCAGCGCGGCTTCGAGAACATCCCTGTCACGCAGGTCGATGTAACGGGCGCGTATTCCCTTGCTCCGGAAGGCGGTTTCGAACAGCCGATAGGTGCCGCCGTACAGGTCGTTATGCACCAGGATGGTATCGCCCGACTGGAATAACATCACCAGCGTGGTTTCGGCCGCCATGCCGGTGCCGAATGCGAATCCGGCGGCGCCGCCTTCGAGCGCGGCCAGGCACTCTTCGAGCGCCTTGCGGGTGGGATTGCCGCTGCGGGAGTAGTCGAAGGCGCCGGGCTGGCCGACGGCGCGGAAGGCGAACGTGGAGGTCTGGTAAATGGGGGTCATCACGGCGCCCTGGTGGTCGAGGCTGCGATGGCCGGCGTGGATGGATAGAGTTTTGAAATTCATCGGAGGAAAAGCCGGTTGACAGACACCGGCCGCTATAGAATATAACGGCTCAGGTCCTGGTCCTTGACGATATCGGAAAGCTGCTTGCGGACATAGACGGAATCGACCTTGACGCTTTTCTTTTTCAGGTCGGGGCCTTCGAAGGAAATCTCTTCCAGCAGTTTTTCCATGATGGTGTGGAGGCGGCGGGCGCCGATATTTTCCGACGACTGGTTCACCTGGGCGGCGAAGCGGGCTACTTCCTCGAGCGCATCGTCGGTGAGCGTGAGCTTGATGCCTTCGGTTTCGAGCAGGGCGGTGTATTGCTTCGACAGGGCGTTCTTGGGCTCCTTCAAAATGCGAATGAAGTCCTCCACGGTGAGCGATTTGAGCTCGACGCGAATGGGAAATCGGCCCTGCAGCTCCGGGATCATATCGCTGGGCTTGGAGACGTGGAAGGCGCCGGCGGCGATGAACAGAATATGGTCGGTGCGCAGGAAGCCGTGGCGGGTATTGACGGTGGTGCCTTCGACGATGGGCAGGATGTCGCGCTGCACGCCCTCGCGGCTCACGTCCGGCCCGTGACCGGCTTCGCGGCCGGCGATTTTGTCGATCTCGTCCAGAAAAATGATGCCATTCGATTCCACGCGTTCGAGAGCCTGGCGTGTCACCTGATCCATATCGATCAGCTTCTGCTCTTCTTCCTGCACCAGGTAATCGAGCGCTTCGGCCACGCGCATTTTACGGCGGCGGGTTTTCTGGTTGAACAGATTGGGCAGCATGTCCTTCAGATTGATGCCCATCTCTTCGATGCCGGCGTTGGTGGTAATTTCGAACGAAGGGCCGCGGTCCTTGACGTCGATCTCGACCAATCGCTCGTCCAGCTTGCCTTCCCGCAGGCGCTCGCGCAATTTTTCGCGGGTGCGGTCGACGCTCTCGCTCGGCTCGGGCTGGGGCGGCATGAGCAGATCCAGCAGGCGCTCCTCGGCATTCAGTTCGGCGCGGTCGGCCACTTCGTCCAGCCGCTCCTCGCGCACCATGTCGATGGCGATGTCGACCAGATCGCGAATCATGGATTCCACGTCGCGGCCCACGTAACCGACCTCGGTGAATTTGCTGGCTTCCACCTTCAGAAACGGCGAATTGGAAAGTTTGGCCAGGCGGCGCGCCAACTCGGTTTTGCCCACGCCGGTGGGGCCGATCATGAGAATATTCTTGGGCATCACCTCTTCGGCCATCTCGGGCGCCAGTTTCTGGCGGCGGATGCGATTGCGCAAGGCGATGGCGACGGCGCGTTTGGCTTCGGACTGGCCGATGACGTGTTTGTCCAGCTCTCGAACAATTTCGCGCGGTGTCAGCTCGTCGAGGAGCGGCGCTTCATCGTCCGATTGGCCCGGCAGATAGATAACCATGGCTACTCGAGCTCCTCGAAGGTGAAATTCTCGTTGGTATAAATGCAGATCTTGCCGGCGATTTTCATGGACTGTTCGGCGATGTGGCGGGCGCTCAGCTTGGTGTTCTGCATGAGGGCGGTGGCGGCGGAGAGGGCGAAGGGACCGCCGGAACCGATGGCGGCGATGCCTTCGTCGGGCTCGATGACGTCGCCGTTGCCGCTCACCAGGTACGTGCTGCCGGCATCGGCCACCAGCAGCAGGGCTTCCAGGTGACGCAGCGCCCGGTCCGTGCGCCATTCCTTGGCCAGTTCCACGACCGAGCGCGCCAGGTTGCCGTTAAACTGTTCGAGCTTGGTTTCGAAGCGGGAGAAGAGCGCGAAGGCATCCGCCGTGGAGCCGGCGAAACCAGCCAGGATCTTATCGTTATAAAGGCGTCGGATCTTGCGCGCCGAAGCCTTGATGACTTCCGAGCCCAACGTCACCTGCCCGTCGCCCGCCATCACCACCTTATTATCGCGGCGCACGCAAAGCACCGTGGTAGACCTTATCTTAGTTGTCATTGATTGAGCAACCTCATTTTAGCGCAGGGCTTCCGGCGGCGAAGTTTGGCGTGGCCACGGGGCGCTTTACCGATCTGGCGTTTCGCAGTTCCCGCGTCTGCAACCGCTCCCTCACGGTCGCGGCTCGGTGACGAGCGCCGCGTGTTTTCAGTCACCTACCGAGCCGCGACCGCCAGGGAGCGGATTTCTGCGGATCGGTTAAGCACCCTGGGCCATGGGCCAGGCGCGCGTCGAGATTTCATTTGCTGCGCTTGCGGACGCCATGGAAGAAAACGGCCAGCGGGATGCATACCAGCGGCAAATACCCGAGCAGGCGAAAGTTGTCGGCATAAGCCAGCAGAGACGCCTGCTGCTGCACCATGCGGTACAGCGTTCCCAAGGCCATTTGATGAGCCGTGTAGGCGTCCGCCCCTCCCAGATAGAACTTTGTCTCGAGGCCATGGAGCATCCTGGTCACGGTGGAGTCTTCCGCCGTCACGTTCGCCCCCAGGTAATGTTGATGGGTTTGAGCGCCGCGCACCAGGAAGGTGGTGACGGTTGCGATGCCGACGCTGCCTCCGATGTTGCGCATTAAGTTGTAGATGCCTGCCGCATTACCGATTTCCTCCTTGCGCAGCCTGCCCATGGTCATGGTGGTAAGAGGGACGAAAATGAAGCCGCCGGCAAAACCGTTGATTACGTTCGGCAGGGCGACCGAAGCCATGGAAATGTCGAGATTGACGCGGCTGAGCAGCAAAGCCGAGTAGCCGAGGATGCCGAAGCCGCAGGCCAGCAGCAGGCGGCCATCCACGTAATTGACCAGCGTCCCCACCACGATCATCGAAAGTATCGAGCCAATGCCGCGTGGGCTGACCGCCAGGCCGCTGGCCAGCGCCGGATACCCCATCAGGGTCTGTAGAAACAAAGGCAACAAGGCGGTGACGCCATACAGCACGAACCCGTAGATGCCGGTGATGATGGTACCGACGCGGAAATTGCGGTTGGCGAAGATGCGCAACTGCACGATCGGCTCCCGATTGGTGAATTCGCGGAAGACAAAGCCGAACAGCGCGATGGCGGAAGCGGCGGCGGTCCAGCGTATCCAGACCGCTCCAAACCAGTCCGCCTCCTGTCCCTTGTCCAGCAGCAATTGCAATGTGCCCAGCCAGACGGCCATCAAGCCGAAGCCGAGATAATCGATGGCCCCTCGAAACGCCTGCCTGATATAGGGAGGGTCTTCGACGAACGTCTTGACCATGAGCAGGGCCACACAGCCGACCGGAAGATTGATGTAGAAAATCCAGCGCCAGGAATAGCTATCGGTGATCCACCCTCCCAAAGTCGGGCCGATGACGGGGGCCACCACCACCCCGACCCCATACACAGCCATCGCCGTGCCGTGCTGGCGGGGCGGAAAGCTTTCGAGCAAAATCGACTGGGCCAGGGGCTGCATGCCGCCGCCGCCGACGCCCTGCAGGATGCGGGCGACGATCAGCATCGGCATGTTGACGGCAATGCCGCACAGCAGCGACGCGCCGGCGAACACCAGGATGGAAATCATCAACAGACGTTTGCGCCCGATCCGCCGAGTGATCCATCCGGCGGCGGGAAGCATGATGGCGTTGGAAACCAGATAGCTGGTCAGCACCCAGGTGGATTCGTCGGTGGAAGCCGAGAGGTTCCCGGCGATGTGCGGCAAGGCGACGTTGGCCACCGAGGAATCGAGCACGACCATGAAGGTCGAGAGCATGACCGATACCGCGATCATCCACGGGTTGGCGGAGGGCGTCCACTCCGCCGGTTCCACCGCGGTATTCGGCGGCGCGCCGCCGGTCGGGCTCATCCGGCGGAATTCCCCCGCGCCGCCGTCCGATTCTTTTGGCGGATGACCATACAGTCATTATAATATATTGAGTAGTCATCAAGGCGTGGCGCGGGCGCTTAACTGATCTTGGGGAAATCCGTTCTGTCAACCGCTCCCTTGCGGTCGCGGCTCGGAAAGTGATTGAAAACACGCGACACTCGTTACCGAGCCGCGACCGCGAGGGAGCGGTTGACGCGCCTAAACAAATCCCCAGATCGGTTAAGCACCCGCGAAGCCCCGGCGAGCGGGAGCGTGTAGGACCCGGAGATTCGATGAAGACCAAACAGAAAATGGTGTCCGAATTTCGCCGAGCGGAAATCGTCGATGCCGCGCGATCGGTATTCGCGCGCAAGGGATTTGCCGGCGGGATCGTGGATGAGATCGCCAACGAGGCGGGAATCGCAAAGGGAACCGTCTACCTCTACTTCCGGTCCAAAAAGGAGATCTATCGAGCCGTTCTGGACCGGGATATGGAGTTTTCGAAAAAGGGCACGCTGGAACGGATGGATGCGGCCGGCAATCTGAAGGATAAAATCCGGGCGTTCACGCTGGCCCGGCTCGAAAACGCGGAGGCCAAGAAAGAATTCTTTCGGATCATGGACGCCGAATTCGGGAGCGTGTCTTTCACCCGAAGCCAGTACCGCGACTGGCTCCGCGAACCCGTGCTGCGATTGGCCTCGGCCATCGAGGACGCGGCGCGGCGGGGCGAGATTCGGCCGGTACCCTCCGAAAAGATTGCATGGCTTGTCGCCGATATGACCAGGGGAACGATTCGGCGAAGGCTGTTAGGACGAAGCGATACGCCGCCAGGCGAGGACGCGGAGCTTCTGGTCGGCTTCACTTGGGCAGCCCTGGCGGCCGAGTGAGGGCGGGGAAGCGAACGCAGCTGAGACGCCAGTTCGATGCGCAGCAACAGTCGGGCTGCTAGTGGAGATCGAGCAACTTCAACTGCACGGGGAACGCAAGAATTCAGCAGACGCCGGGCGGAATGCCATTTCACTTGAACTTAAGCGAGACGGGAGCGGACGGAACGTTTTCTAAGAATTTCGTATCGCTGAAAACGTTCCGTCTGTCCCCGCGTTCCCGTCCCCGCGTTCCGCCCGTCTCCGGGCCGCGCTGGGCAGCAGAAGTCGAGACGGCGATGACACGGCCAGGTGGAATGATTCCTGCTGGCCGACGAACCGCTCGTTAGATCCCGGCCCGCGCACCTCGGCGGACACGGCGTTACGACGAAACATCGCGCGGGTGCGCATCAGAGCTATGCTCGGACTATGTCCCTTGAATCCGAGCCCGGCTCGCCGCTTGGCATTCAGCCGCGGAAGATGCTAAAGCCAAATACGGCGAAATCGGCAGAACTACAAATTATCATCTGGTTCCTTGAAGCCGGATGGGAGCTCTTCACCCCGGTCGCGGACCTCTATGGTACCGATGTCGTCGTCCGCCATCCAGTGACAAGGGAACTGCTGGCAATTCAAGTGAAGCATAAACAACCGGGCTCGCTTAATGAGGGTGAACTCCTAAGGACTTGGGCGGAGCCATCATTCGACTATCTGGTGTTTTTCGTTCCGGCAAGACTGCGCGGCTTGGTTGTCCCACGCGAAAAACTAAGGAAGGCAGGGAAGATGTTCATTTTTTATTCACGAGACGAAGAGGGCTATGCCCGTGGAGCAGTCCGGCCGCTTTTCAAAGAGTACGCATTCGAGCTTGGTTCTGTCGCCGCAGATGCCCGTGCCGTCACATTCGTCGACTTCTTCTCAAAGGTCCACGCTCTGAGCAGGTCTATCGAAACTACCGTGTAGCGTTACGCGCCGCCCGTCAACTTGACAGAAAACGCCCATCCAGTGGAAGTGCGCCCCAAGACTCCCAGGAGCTCCCACTGTGAGAAGTTCGAGTTGCCGAAACCGCGACAGAGATCGTGACTGCGGCACTGCGCGGGCGAAAGCGCCTGCTCCACGGGAGCAGCCGGGCGCAGGGCAGACCACAAGAAACGATGGTCTACCCACCCGGGGGTCGCACGACGGTGGCGGCGGGCTTTCGCCGGCGGCGAACCGGCCGCCTTGGTCGGCGGCGGGTGGGTCTATCTCTTTGTCGTATAGCGGCTGGCCGACTTGGTCGGGGAAGAGCCCCAGCGGCCGTTTCGATTGCGCGCCACGATCCGTGCGGACCAGGAAACTTTCCGGAACGATTCGTCTAGTCGGCGGACGTGGAATGGGGGGATTGTCCCAACGCAAAACAAGGTGGACTGCGGATTTCACGCCATCCGTTTGGCGCGCTTCCCGCGCAGCGACCCTTTCCGGGCAGGATTCTCTCCGAGCATGTCGCGCCCTGTCGGCTTGCCCGGCTTACGGTGGCGGGTTCCAAACCTACTCGGACTTTCGTACCGGCCGGCCGCTTCGGCCGCCGCCTCCACCACGAACAGATTCAGGCTTACGCCTTCCTTCTTCGCGCGGGCCGCAATCTGCGCGTGCATGGTTTTCGACATGCGTACGCGGAACGTGCCGCTGTAGGCTTGGCCAGAACTGGGCTTCGGCAGTGGCTCGCCATCCTGCAAATAGCACATCAGGCTGCCTTCCAGGGCATCTCGGCCATTGGTAATGGCCTCTTCGACGGTTTCGCCATCAGACTGGCACAGTGGTACATCCGGGTATTCCACCAGATAGCCGCCCCCGTCTTCGGCCGTCAGCTTCCGTACCGTGAACGGGTAGACGTCCAGGTCCAGTTCCCCTTGTTTCTTCATCCTTGCGTATCCTTTCGGCCCGCCAGCTTGGCATCCAACAGTTCGACAAATTGCCGAACGTAGACCGACTTGATGGGCCGGTGAGCGGGCACTGGCAGGTACCCTGGGTCGAACGTGAAAAATACATGGCTGGTACCATTTTGCCGGTAAGCGATACCGTAGTACTTGGCGAGTGTTTGAAGATCCTCAATGCGCCAGTTCTTGGCGTTCTTTCGCATGCTTGCGAGGATCTTCTTGGCGCTTGCCATACCCAATCATGGTACCGAATATGGGGCCACAGGGCAACGGGAAGGGCCGCCGCATTTACCCGAATGCCCGTTCCATAAAACGGACCGCGCGCCAACTGAAGCTTGGGCAGCGCTCGCAACTTTGGCGAAGAATGCCCTTATCTCGTAGAAGTGCGCCCCAAGATTCCCAGGAAGTCCCACCGTGAGAAGTACGAGCTGCCGAAACCGCGACAGAGATCGTGACTGCGGCACTGCGCAGGCGAAAGCGCCTGCCCCAGGAGAGCAGCCGGGTGTAGGGCACAAGATGCGATGGCCTGCCCCACGGGGGTAGTATCAGCCGCGTTCCTGAATCATGACGAGGCGTTTGCGCAGGAGGGAACGAATGGCTCCCAGGACGGCCGGCTCGGGCGCATCGAATTGCCGGCAGAACCGGAGTAATTCCGGCGCGGCGAAGCGGCCCTCCATGGCGGCCAGGAACTGCCGCTCCAGTGGGTCCAACTCGTGTTCGATCTCTAGCGCCTGGCCGAGCCGTCTGGCCTTGGCCTTGGGGGCGATTGCAGCGCCTAATACGCTCGCATCGAGGATTGCGACGGGGCCGGCGCGAAGCAGCCCGTTTTCTTCGATAGGGCGGCGGATGTCCGGGGTTCGGGCCAGCCGCTCAGCACGGAATGCATCCTCGATTTCGTCGCCGGCGGCGCGCCGCGGGGGCGGCGACTGGTCGATGCGATCCCAGGGCGGGCCGCAGTCTGGGGAGCTCCACTGGAACGCGACCAGCACGGTGACGACTCGCGCATAACCCTGTGCCCGGAGATTCGCCGCCCACGCGCCGGCCGAATCGAGGAACGAGGCATAGTCGGCGCCCTTGGCATGGCCGGCGGCGTATTGGGCGGCGCTGTGGGTGGCCACGCGCAGCACGTGGATGTCCATGGGCGCGCCGCCAAGCCATTGGCGCAAGCGGCCGGCGATGGATTCGCCGTCGCGTTCGCCAAGCTCGGTGACCATCTGGGCCATGCCGCCGGGCGCCAGAAGACGTGGCAAACCGGCCACGATGCGCCGCTGAACGTCCTCTCCCGAGCGGCCGCCGTCGCGAAACCGGAGGGTATCGAGGGGCGAGGGAACAAACGGAGGATTGGCGGTGATCAGATCGAAGCGTTCCTCGCCGACCGGTTCGAACAGGTCGCCCTCGACGGCCTCCAGATTGGCGACGCCCAGGGCGCGCGCGTTGAAGCGGGTGCAACCGACGGCGCGTGGGTTGATGTCCACGGCGCACACGCGCCGCGCGTGAGAGGCGGCCAGCAGGGCTTGAACGCCGGAGCCGGTACAAAGGTCAAGGGCCGAGCCGACTGGCCGGCGAAAAGTGGCGCGCGCCAGATAGCGGCTGTCGAAGCCCGGCGCCATGACCTGATCGGAGGCGACGGTGGCGTGGCCGGGATGGGGAAGCTCGGGCCAGGCGTGATCGGCGAAAATCAACCGCCGGCCGACGGGAACCAGGGACGCCCGCGCTCGCGCGAGACCGGTTTCATCGGTTTCAAGCAGCCCCGTTCGGAGCAGTACCTCGCGGCTGGAAGCGGGGAGCAATCGCGCCACTTCGCCGGGGTTGAGGGCTCCTTGCAGCAGAAGCAGGTCGATGGCCAGCGAGAGCGGATCGCGTTCCGCCAGGCGCTCGTCGCGGTAAACGGGAAGGTCGCGCCAATGGAGGTCGCACAAGTCGGCGAGCCCGAGGCGCTCGCGCACCGCGTCCTCGCAATACCCGGCGCGGGCAATGGCGGAAACCGCATCGCGCAGATCGGCCACGTCGCCATCGCCGGCCAGGAAGGGTGCGCGCTGAAACGAATCACTCACAGTTGAATTAGCGCCCCGCTTCGATGAGGCGCAGGAAAGACTCGGCTTGGGCGTAGCCGGGGCGAAGCTTGAGCGCCTCGGTAAAATCGGCGCGCGCGCGCGCCAGATCGGGCTTGTAGAGCAAATGGTACGTGCCGGCGAACAAATGAGCCCTGGCGTCCAGCGGGCGCAACCGCACGATGCTTTCGGCAATTTCGGCGGCCTGCTCGAACATGCCGAGCTGGTGATATTCGGCGGCGAGAAAATCGAGGCGCGAGACGTCGCTCGGGTCGGCGGCGATTTCTTCGTTGAGGATCGAAACGTACAGGAGGCTCTTGCGGCGGCGCGCTTCCGGGTCCGAGGCGAAATCGTGATCGATGCGGATGCCGCTTCTGTGCAGGCTCCCGCCGGCGGAGAGTATCGAAGCGTCGATGGTTTCATGGACGCGGCCGCGATACCGGTAGCGGGTGCGGTTGGGAAACAGGCGAACGACGTAATCGGTGGTGGGAGCCGTGGAATCGAACCCGCGATTGTGGCGCTCGAAGTAATACCCCGCATTGCGGTCGAGCGCGACCAGGCCTTCGAGCGCGGGCGCGCTCGATCGGTCCAGGGTTTCATCCGCGTCGAGCACCAGGATCCACTCGCCGTTCGCGCGTGCGATGGCGCGATTGCGGGCGGCCGAAAAATCGACTTTGGCGAAACGGAGCGGGATCACCCGGGCTCCGTAGCGTGCCGCGATCGGTAGGGTCCGATCGGTCGAGCCGGTGTCGACGATCACCAACTCTCCGGCCAGATCGCGCACCGAATCGAGGCAGTGCGGGAGATTGCGCTCCTCGTTTTTCACCACCATGCAGAGGCTGAGCGCTTCGGGTATGCGGGCCATAGCGGTCACGACTCCCAGGTCGCCGCGGTCACAACGCCGGGAAGGACGACTGGCTCATGGTCGAGTCCGATTGAAACTGCTGAATCGTACTCATCAGGTCCGCGAACGTCGAGTCTTGCGCGCTGCCGTTTTTTGAGGACTGGAGCGAGGAGGACCCGGTGGTACCGTTGGCCGAGCCGCTGCCTTGCAGGTTGCCAAGGAACGACTGTAAGTAGGTGTTGGAAAGATTGGAAATTGCTGCAGGATTCATGCCCTTGTCATGGCATTTTCAGGGCCTCTCTAACTTGCTGAAAATGCGTCGGTGGGCTCCGGAGTGGAGACAGATTCATGGCGGGCGCGACGAACTATTGGCGTGGCGAGACTGCCGGCTTACCGAGCCGCGACCGTGAGGGAGCGCAAGCGTCGGGATAAACCGGCGTGCAGTCGGGGATGAAAGAGCCCCACGAGAAAGGAGTAGCGAACCATCTTGACCTCAAGTCTTGCGCCGGGTGCCGCGAGGTGCCGGGTGAAGCGTAGACAGAGGCATCGACGGGCGAGGAGTCGAACACGGGCATAGTACCTGCGAAACTGCCGAACAAGGCGGGCGGAAAAGCCCGCGGCGGAGGTGGTGGAGGGAAGGCTCGTGACCAAGGAGAACATCGTGGAATCTAACACTCGACCGACCCAGAGCGGGGAGAGGGTGTCCCAGGGATTCGATGGTGTGCGGGAGAGAGCACGGAAGAACAAGCAGGAGCGGTTCACCGCTTTGCTCCATCATGTGACGCCGGGCCTGCTCCGGGAA
>Ga0182016_10000201_pt1 | contig 73369 bp, 66 predicted proteins | sample 712S2MmetaG_FD_120491 | JGI IMG/M metagenome (GOLD analysis project Ga0182016, IMG submission 120491) | Permafrost microbial communities from Stordalen Mire, Sweden - 712S2M metaG | ecosystem: Environmental > Terrestrial > Soil > Wetlands > Permafrost | place: Sweden: Stordalen | collected...
GAAGGTGACGGGGCGCATAATGCTATAGTTCCTCCTACATAACCATCTATGGGAAGAACTATAGCATAATGATGGACATTTTGGCGGGGTCCAGTGTCGGCCGATCAAGCACTATGCGCGACAGAGCAGCGAAAACCAGAGCACTCTCATGGTCAAAGTGACTCTGGAGAGCCTGAAGGAAATGGGAGAGAAAACCTTTGAGAGCCTGGCACAGGGGATGGGCGCGAACATCGCCCACTCGCTGATCTATTCCAAGTCCATCAAAGAGGCCATGAAGTCGATGATGGAAAGCACGTTGGAATCGCTGGCGGCCCAGGCGATCAGGTACGCCATCTTCTCCACTGCGCTGGGCTTCACGGACCTGGCGGAGGGCAACGAGGCCGGCGCTGCCGCGGCGTTCACGGCAGCGGCGATCTGGGGATCGGTGGGAGCGGCGGCGGCGGTGGCCGGGAGGGCGATGGCGGGCTCGCCGTCCAGTCAGCCGGGCGGAAGCACCGGGAATGGTGCTGGATCGTCAAGGAACTCCGGCAGCGGCGGCGGCGACTTGCGCGGCGCGGACACAGGCGCCATCGGGCCGGAGAGCACGGCATCCGGGCGTAATGTGACGGTGAACGTGTGGGGCCACGTCATTGGAACGTCGGGCGTGGGCGAGCTGTGCAACATGCTCACCGATGCGGTTGTCAACAGTGGCCACACCCTTACGGCGATGAATACGACCACTGGCGTCCAACTTCAGCGATGAAAGCATATGGAGAGCGGGTACATGTTGTTCACGATATTTCCCGCGTCCTGGGGGACCGCTGGGAATCTTGCCCCGTCCTGCAACGCTGAGGGGAAAGATGGCGGGGCCACGTTTGAGTGCCTGACGGCAACTAGCGATGCCGGCGCCCAGAGGATGAAGAACAACCTGGAGGCCATCCGGCAGCGTCAGGGGCTCCTGGTTCTACCCGTGACAGTCCTGGCAACTGGCGGTGAGGAGGGGCAGGTAGGGTAGGGGCGGAGGGGGAAGCGTAAGCCACTTTAGGGCAAAATGAGCGTGCTGCGCAAGCGGCACGCTATTCGTGTCTCTGGAGGCTCCCGCGGGGGCTTCCGGGGGCTGTGACAAATAATGTGCGACGGAGTGCCAAATAATTTGCGTGGCTTTAGGCGCGATGAACTGGGGCACTGATTCCCTGCGTACACCCCAGAAGGCCTGGGCGCGAGCGCACTTCTTAGCCACGGCGACACTGCCAACCGACCCTCGCCTGCGGCGGGCTGCCAATTCACTCAAAGGGACGGCGTGTATGGAATAATATGTTTAAGGTAATGGAAGAAATCACCCTGCAGGTGCAGCGCGACGAGGAATCGGGTTGGCTGGTGGCATGGTGGGACGATCCCGACGGAGCAGGCGGCATCACCACGCAGGGGCATGACCTCCGCGATCTGCAACAGCAAATCACCGAGGCAGTGGCCGTTCACTTCGGTGAGGGGGCCGTTCCCCGCCGAGTCCGCATCCACTTTGTCAGCGATCCGATCCTGGTCCAGGCTTGAAACTGCCCCGGGACATCTCGGGACCGGAGGCCGTGAAAGCGTTGGAGCGCCTGGGCTTCTCGACGACTAGGCAAAGTGGCTCCCATGTTCAAATGGCCCAAGGGAGTCGGCGCGTCACCATGCCAATGCATCGCAACCTGGTTGTTGGCACACTCCAGAGTATTCTTCGTCAGGCAGGAGTCACCCTGGACGAGTTTGTGAACGCACTGTAGAGTCGCAAAGCCAGCCCCGTCGATCCGGCTCGGCAGACCTACTTTCCAGATGGGGGCTGCCCCCGGGTTTCCCAATGTTGACCTTCTTAATCCTGTCTGGTTCATGTCGACACTGGATGTTCGCACAATTGTATGGCATGATACGATTCGTGATTGCATGAAGGTCCGGAGAGCCTCTCAATGGTTGACGAATCGACACCCGCGACAACGTCGGGCAAGTCGTCCAGCGACTTGCAGATTAGTCCAAGTTTGAGTCGAGCCAAAGCTGTGAAGAGCGTGCTATCAAAGCGGAAGCTGAGGGCCCAGTTTGCGCTGGCCTCTCGGCGGCTCCGAAACCTTGTTCCCTATCGAAAGTAGACTCGACGACCTCAGTGAGGAACCGCCCGCAGCGCCCGGCATCGGCGCCGATCAAAGCAACGCCAGTACGGTCGCTCCGCAGGCCACCAACTCGGGCCTCAGCGTGAGTCCCGAGAGTGGCAGGACTGATTGGTCTCGCGTGTGCTTCGTAATCACGGCCATTGGGGAGGAAGGGTCCGAACAAAGGCGGCATGCCGACCTGTTTCTGAGTTCCCTTATTGAGCCCGCGTTGAAGGAGTCCGGGCTAAACGTGGTGCGGGCTGATAAGATCGGCGCTGCTGGAATGATAACGTCACAAGTGCTGGAGCACGTGATGAGATCAAGGCTTGCAGTCGTGGACCTGTCTTTTCACAATCCCAACGCCTTCTATGAAATGGCCCTGCGGCACGCGTGCGGGCTTCCGATCGTGCAGGTGACACGCAAGTGCGACAAACCACCGTTCGACGTCAACCAGGTACGGACTGTTGTTGTGGACACATCGGATATCTATACGCTGGTGCCAAAGCTGGAGACGTATCGGTCTGAGATCGCCACACACGTGCGCGCAGCGCTCGCCGATGGCACGACTGGCAACCCAATCACAGTGTTCTTTCCCGGTGTCAAGGTAACTATCCGGCCGGAGAGGTGACCCCAACCCGGCGGTTGCTGGGGCTGGTGCACCCGCGGTTTGCCACTCAAGTGCCAGCCCAACCTCCCGAACCAAACGAGGTCTCGACGCTGCTTCACCTCCTCCCGGTTACTCTCCACAAACGCCCATGCCGCTGATCTGTCTAGGGATTCGGGGCTCCCGACGGATTCGGAAACGATGAATGCGCTAGCCTTCTGAAAACGATACAGTTCCTCGATCTGCCACACCCCCCCGTGAAGTCCCGATCGGATCAACTGGACGGGAAGCCATCATAACGCTGCCCTGCTCCGCGGCCTTGCGGGCTGTCCTTTCTTTGATGGATCGATACGTTCCGGTTCCGCCCACCACCAAGCCTCCACACCCCACAAACCCTCCCGCCCGCGCCGTCCTACAATAAGCGCATGTCGAAACTGTTGTCATCGGGCGTCATCTGTGCTCTGGCCGCCGCCGCGCCTCTGTGGGGCGCGGACAATGAGCTCACCGCGCAGGAAAAAGCGGCGGGCTGGATTCTGCTGTTTGACGGGCACAGCTTCGCCGGATGGGAAGACCCGGCCAGGAAGGCGCCGCCGGGCGACTCTTTCAACATTGCCGGCGGGTGCCTGCACGCCGTCTCGCATCCCAAAATCGACGAAGACCTGTTCACGGCGCGGACGTGGGGGGATTTCGAATTCGACTTCGACTGGAAGATTTCTCCCCGAGGCAACAGCGGGGTGAAGTACCGGATCCAGGACCGGGTCTTTCTGCTGAGCGAGCACAAACCCAAATTCGAGGATCTGGCCAACGACTCGACGCTTCACCGGCGCTCGGACCGGCCGGCGAAGGGGCAGGAGTACGTGGTCGGTTTCGAATACCAGATCACCGATAACGCCACCAATCCCGACGCCGTCCAGCGCGGCCCCCTGCACGCGACCGCGGCGCTGTACGACATCTTCGCGCCGCTCAAGGACGCTACGCTTCCGGTGGGCGAGTTCAATCATTCGCGGCTGATCGTGAAGGGCAAACACGTCGAGCATTGGTTGAACGGTACGAAGGTGGTCGACGCCAGCCTGGACGCTCCGGAAGTGGCCGCGGCCATGGCGAAGCGCTGGGGCGCGGGCAGTCCCATCTACAACCTGCTGGTGGACCAACCGCGCAAGCAATGCCAGATTTCGCTCCAGAACCATGATGACGAGGCTTGGTTCAAGAACCTGAAAATCCGGGAGCTGAACTGACGCCATGCCGGGACTGGCTCTGATCACCGGGGCGTCCAGCGGGCTGGGCGCGGCTTTCGCCAAACAACTGGCGGCGAGGGGATACAACCTATTGCTGGTGGCGCGGCGCGGCGACCGGCTGGAAGCGCTGGCGAAAGACCTGGACTGGCAGCACCACGTGCGTGTGGAAACCCTGGCCGCCGACCTTACCACGGCGGAGGGACTGGCGGCGGTCGAACAACGCATCTACGCCGCCGAAGACCTGGAACTGCTGGTGAACAACGCCGGCTTCGGCACCATGGGAAAGTTCTTTCAGTCGGCGATCGAGGTGCAGGAAGAGATGCACCGCCTGCACGTGATGGCGCCGCTGCGGCTGACCCGGGCCGCGCTGGAAGGCATGGTGGAGCGCGGGCGCGGAGGGGTGATCCTGGTATCGTCTGTGGCGGCGTTCCTGGCTGCGCCGGGAAGCGTGAGCTACTGCGCTACCAAGCGTTGGATGAACGCCTTCGCGGAGGGATTGTCGCTGGAGCTGGCCAGCAGCGCGTCTCCGGTGAAGATGCAGGCGCTGTGTCCCGGCTACACCGTCACCGAATTTCACGACCGGCTGGGTTACGACCGCGGCCGGATTCCGAAATTCCTGTGGCTGGAGGCGGATTTCGTGGTGGCGGAGTCGCTGAAGGGGTTCGACCGCGGCCGGCTGATCGTGGTACCGGGCTGGATTTACAAAGTGGTGGTGGCGCTCAGTAAGGTGCTGCCGTTGGGGCTGCTGCGGAAGTTTTCCAAACGCCAGCAAAAGGCGATAGGCAGGGATTGAAGAGAGCCGTCAGCCATCGGCAGTCAGCAGTCACCTAGCTGAAAGCTGACCGCTGATCGCTGAGAGCTTTTCTGTCACTCCGGCAGCGGCTGTCCTTTGGTTTCCGGGGCAATCGTCAGGGCGGCCAGGCCTACCAGGAATACCGAGCACATGGTGACTCCGGCGTAGCGCATGGCGTCCGGGCCGTGGTAGACGCGGCTGGTGAGGAGGCCCAGGCTGAGCGGTCCGGCGGCGGCCACCAGGCGGCCGACGTTGTAGCAGAAGCTGGTGCCGGTACTGCGCAGGCGGGTGGGAAACAGCTCCGGCAGATAGATGGCGTAGCCGCCGAACAGGGCAAGCTGGGTAAAGCCCATCAGCGGAATCATCCAGAAGATATCGGCCAGGGTTTTGAGGTTCCAGAAGGTGAAGGCGGTCATTCCCATGGCCGCCAGGAAACTGACCGCGAAGGCGCGGCGCCGGTTGGTGCGCTGGGTGAGCCAGGTGAAGGCTTGGACGCCGAAAAAGCTGCCGAAGTTTTGCAGCAGGCTGGTGACGCCGATCCAGGTAGTGACGCTTCCCGCCACAATCAGTTCGGGCATTCCCTGGGCGCGAAAAGTCCTTTCCAGCACGGGCCGGAACAGGTCGTAGCTGAAGAAGCCGATGCCCCACAGGCCGACCACGCCGGAAAAGGCCAGCAGCAGGCCGGCAATGGAATTACGGCGCCAGCGCGGATCGCTGAAAAGCTCGGCGAAGGAGCCGAGCTTCTCCTTGGCCGCGCGCGCCTTCAGCCAGCTTTCCGGCTCTTTCAGTTTCTTGAAAATCACCAGCGCCAACGGGGCCGGCAGGGCGCCCGCCAGAAACTCCCAGCGCCAGGCTGAGTGAATCATCCCCGCCTGCTGCACTTGGCCCAGGGCGATTACGGTAAGCGCGGCGATCATATTGCCCACCGCGGAAAAAGCCTGCACCATACCGAGCGCGTAAGGCCGCGCTCGCGCGGGCACCACTTCCGCCACCAGCGCCACTCCCACGGCGAACTGTCCGCCCACGCCGAGGCCGCACAAAAACCGGTAGACGTTGAAATCCCAGACGCCGGTGGCGAGCAGGCTCAAGCCGGTGAAAACCGAGTAGCCCAGGATGGTGAGCACCATCGTCTTGGCGCGGCCCAGCCGGTCGCCCAGCACCCCGAAGACGACCCCGCCCACCGCCCAGCCGATCATGAAGATCGAGGTCGCGATTCCAGCCTGTTCATCCACCATGGACCCGGACGCGCCAGGCCCCAGCAAATCGCGGATGGCCGGCTTACGCGCCAGGTTGAACAACTGCTGCGCCATGGTGTCGAACATCCACCCGACGGCGGCCACGGCCACGACGAACCACTGATAACGGGAAAGGTCCCTGTACCAGACGTAACGAGCCGGCTCACTGGGCATGAAGAAGCTATTCTCCCACGCGGCGGCGCTGGCGGGAGCTGTGGGCTAGCGTGGGGGGTGCTGAACCGATTGGGGGGCGGTCCCGTTCGACCGCAAGGAGTGCCATATGGCCCGCTCCGGGCCACTAAAGGGAATGAAGACGTACGTGGCACGGACCTCCGGTCTGCCGCGTCGGCTTTCCAGCCGACGTTCTTTGCTTCGGTAGCGCTGGCGATCTTGTCGCCGGTGTTCTTGACTGGGGGCGTCTTCAACGGAGCGGTTTCCGCCCTTAGACTGCTAAATCCCCAGATCGGTTAAGCACCCTAGCGTGCGGGCTGACAGACCACGAACGGCGATGGCCTGTCCCACTGCTAGCGAACCGTGAACGGCAATTCGGCGACGGTATTTTCCCACTCCATGCGCAGTTTGCCGGCGTGGGGGCCGGATTGGGAGAGGGTGATTTTCCAGGTATCGACTGAGGTGGGCGCGGCGGACAGTTTCATCTCCACGCGGCCCAGGTCCTGGCCTTCGTTGTAGACCGTGCCCCATTGGCCGGTTTGCTTGCTGACAACCAGCTTCCATTGATTGGCTTCGGGATAGACATACAGAGTGTAATCGCCCTTGGGGATTTTCAATCCGCCAAGGTCGAGCTCGGCATCGGTATGGAGAGCGGTGGCTTCATTGGCGCCGGCGCGCCAGATCTTGCCATAGGGCACCAAACCGCCGAAGATTTTGCGCCCGTGCATGGAGGGCGTGTGATAGTCGATGTGAACGGACTTGCCGTCGATGGCGACCGAGGTGGTGGCGGCAGGGCTGTTGTAGCCTTGGGCGAAGAGGAGGCCGGAGCCCAACAGGGCGGCGAAAAGTGGACGTAGCATGGTTTACAGTTTACCTCCAGTCCATGGCGAGGCGAACCAGGGTCCGCACGGGCAGGCCGGTGGGGCCTTTGGCCATGTAGGGTTTGCTGTCGTCGAGATAGGCGGTACCGGCGATATCGAGGTGTACCCACGGGGTTTCGCCGGCGAACTCCTGGAGGAACTTGGCGGCGGTGACGGCTCCGCCCCAGCGGCCGCCCACGTTGGCCAGGTCGGCGAAGGCGGACTTTAGATATTCGACGTAATCGTCGTCGAGCGGCATGGGCCACATTCGCTCTGCCTCGGCTTTGGAGGCGGCCAGGACGCGGTCGCGGAGAGCGTCGTCACTGGAAAACAGGCCCACGTGCAGATGGCCGAGGGCCACCACGATAGCGCCGGTGAGCGTGGCGGCGTCCACCAGGTGGGTGCAACCCTGGCGCCGGGCATAAGTCAGGGCGTCGGCCAGAATCAGGCGGCCTTCGGCATCGGTGTTGATGACTTCGATGGTTTTGCCGCTCATGGCGGTGACGATGTCGCCGGGGCGCTGGGCGCGGCTGCCGGGCATATTCTCGACGGCGGGGATGAACGCGGTGACCGGAATGGCGGGCTTGAGCTGGGCGATGGCGCGCATGGCGCCGATCATGGCCGCGCCGCCCGACATGTCGTACTTCATTTTTTCCATGCCGTCGGCCGGCTTGATGGAGATGCCGCCGGTGTCGAAGGTGACGCCCTTACCGACCAGCCCAAGGTGGATGGCCGAGCCTTCCGCCGCCGGCCAATAGCGCAACACGATGAGGCAGGGCGGCTCGGCGCTGCCTTGGGCCACGCCGAGCAGAGCGCCCATACCCAGCTTTTGCATCGCCTCGCGATCGAGCACCTCGCAGCTCAGGCCGAAAGCTTCGCCGACCTGGCGAGCGGCTTCGGCCAGCTTCAGCGGCGTCAGCAGGTTGGCGGGCTGGTTGGCTAGGTCGCGAGCGAAGTTCTGGGACTCGCCGAGAATTCGTCCGCGCTCGACGGCCGCCGCCAGCGCGGCGTCACCGTCCGGAGCGGCCACGGCAAAAGCGTCGGCGAACTTCTTGTCGTTACCGGTCTTGAGGCTATCGGGCTCGTAGTTGCCGAGCAACGCGCCTTCCGCCGCGGCCGAAGCGTAATCGGCAGTCGCCAGTTCGCCCTCCAGCAGCAGGGCGATGCTCTTGATGGACTTGCCCTTCAAATGGCGGACGGCCGCGGCGGCGAGTTTTCGCAATTCACCGGAGTTGAATTTTTCCGGTTTACCCGCGCCCGCCAGCAGCACGCGCTGCGCGGCCAATCCGGCCGGCTTGTGCAGCAGGGTGAATTCCAGCGCTTTGCCGGCGACCTCGCCGTCGTCGGCCAATTCCGCCGCGCCGAAGCGGGTTTCCTTTTTTCCTTCAAACACCGGCACAATCAGGGCGCCGGCGGCAATCTGTTCCAGCGGCTTCGATTCAAAAGAGATCTGCATCATTCAGATTGTATCCGTATGGGGAGGGGTTAGCGGAGCATGGGTCGCTTAACCGATCTGGGGATTTCACAGTTTGGGTGCGGAAACCGCTCCCTTGGCGGTCGCGGCTCGGACTACTGCTTGGTATAGGTGTAAGTGTCCGTGCCGCCGGCTGGATTCACGTGCTCCAGTTCCACGGTCATGGTCTTGGCGTCTTCCGAGAGCGTGATCCGTTTCTTGATGACCCAGGCGCCCTCCTTCTTGGTTTCCATCATCACCAGTGCCAGTCCGTTATACCAGAACGTGACAGTCGCGTTTTGACCCTGGTCTTTCACCTTGCATTGGTTGCCGTCGATATTACAGTGAAACACCGACCTCCAATCCTTGCCGTTGGTGTCGGTGAAGGCATCGGTGAACTCGATGGTGTCCTCGGTCTGCTGAATGGCGAGCGACTCGGACTTCACCTTGGCGGCGGGGCTGTGGGATAGATCGAGCATCCAGTTGCCGCTCAAGTCCCGCCAATCGGCGGCAGCCACGCCGCAGCAAATCCCGATCCCGATCCCGAACCATAGACAAACGCGCGGGGCGAACATAGTCACTCCTTCCGGGTTGTAGTGTACACGATAACACTTACGGGCTGCCACGGCAATCCTGTTTTGCGTCACATTGGGCTGGTAAAGCCCCGAGCCAACCAGACCGGCGTAGACCACGGGCGCCGCCAGGCCCAGGCGGGAGCCGGTCTTCTGGTTGACCAAGGCCATAGTGTCGGCAAAGGCAGGGGCGCCAAAAGAGGTGCCTCCGCCGCCCGTAACGACCAGTCTGCCGGGACTCGATGGGCGGGATGGGTCTTCGTTATCGGCTTGGCGGACCGCGTAATAACGCAGCCATATGCCATCGCCGGCAAATAGCGACACGTCAGACAGATCGTGGTGGCCATCGGCTGGAATTCCACTCACACCGCTCTGCCAGGAGGGTTTGTCATACAAGCTGCTGACCCCACCCCCGCCACCCCCAACGTCTCTGGGTTTCGCCGTAGTCCGCTATGGCCCAGGTCTGCTGAAACAGCCGCAAAGCTGACGCGAGCGTGCTTCCTAAGCTACCGAGAGACCGACCTGTATCAACTGGACTTGATTCAGATTAGCTTGTTAAAGGCGTTAAAGCCAAATTAGGTTAGCTTGTGGGGGGCCGTCGCCCGGCACGAATGTTCGACCCACATGAAGGTTCAAATCGCAGTAGATTCCGTGTTGCTTCAGTTGGTAGATCGAGGAATCCAAACGCACGACTTCCCGTATTTGTGAATTGGAAGTGACCGTCCGATGAGGCTCGCCCGAATCCCCGGCGGTCGATCACGGTGGATGGATTTTCGCCAGGGGAGTCAACGAGGAGATCCGAGGCATCGACGGCACTACCCGCGACAACTGGGCCGTTCGGGTTGAAGTTGAACCAAGTGGAAAGATCGAGCTGCTGGGAATGGCTTGTCGTCTGCAAAAGCAGGCCAAGAAGAAACAACGCTGCCAGTTTGGACAGTATAGCCGGCCGCGGCACGGATTTGCTAGGCTGGTGCACGATACGATGGGCAACGGGGATTCGGTGTCGGGCAGGGAAGGGGAACACCCAGCGGCGGGGTTCGAGCAGGACGAAGATAAGATACTGCTTATTCTGACCCTGGTGATCGGGGCCGTGGTGGGCCTGGTGGTAGTGGCGTTCATGCTGCTCACCGAGAACCTGGGCCGGCGCCTGTATCCGGCCGGCGGGGCGGCATGGCGCCGGCTGGCGATGCCGGTGTTCGGCTCGCTGGTGAGCGGCTACTTCCTGGCGCGCTATTTTCCCAACGCGCGCGGCAGCGGCATTCCCCAAACCAAGACGGCCCTGTTCCTGCGCGACGGCTACATCTCTTTCCGAACGGTGGTCGGCAAGTTCAGCATGTGCTCGCTCACCCTCGCCAGCGGCATCGCGCTGGGCCGCGAAGGTCCGTCGGTGCAGTTCAGCGCGGGCATAGCGTCGGTGCTGGGACGGCGGCTGGGGCTGTCGCCCAAGAGCGTGCGCGCGCTGGTGCCGATCGGCGCGGCGGCGGCGCTGGCGGCGGCTTTCAATACGCCGATTGCGGCGGTGCTCTTCACCCTGGAAGAAGTCATGGGGGACATGCACGCGCCGGTGCTGGGGTCGATCGTGCTCAGTTCGGCGACTTCGTGGATGGTGCTCCACCTGCTGCTGGGCGACGAACCGCTGTTCCACGTGCCCCCCTACCAGCTCGTTCACCCGGTGGAGTTTCTGATTTACGCGTTCCTGGGACTGGCCGGCGGCCTGGTTTCGGTGGCGTTCGTCCGGCTGCTGCTGTGGCAGCGCAAGTATTTCCTGAGTCTGCCCAAGGCGACCCTTCCGTTCCAGCCGCTGGCGGGCGGGTTGCTGGTGGGCGCGCTCGGCTGGTTTGTGCCGCAGGTGCTTGGGGTGGGCTACGGTTTCGTGGACGAGGCATTGAACGGCCGGATGCTGATCGGCATTATGGCACTGCTGGTGGCACTGAAGCTGGTGGCTTGTGCGACTTGCTACGCATCCGGCAATGCGGGCGGTATCTTCGGACCGAGCCTGTTCATCGGCGCCATGCTGGGGGGCGCGGTGGGCGGCGTGGCGCACCAGATTCTTCCCGATTACACCGCCAGCGTGGGCGCCTACGCGCTGGTGGGCATGGGGGCGGCGTTTGCCGGCATCGTGAGGGTGCCGCTGACGTCGGTGATCATGATTTTCGAAATCACCCGCGACTACAGCATCATCGTGCCGCTGATGATCGCCAACCTGGTGAGCTATTTCATCAGCAGCCGGCTGCAGGAGGAATCGATTTACGAGGCGCTGTTGCACCAGGACGGGATTCGCCTGCCGGGCGGGGCGCGGGCGCGGGAAGCTTTGCTGACAGTGGCCAACGCGTTTCGTCCCGAACAGACGGCGCTGCCCGCTTCGGAGCTGGCCGCGCGCGCCTCGGCCGAAGTGGATTGGGGCCGGGGGGCCTGGCCGGTAGCGAATGAAGCCGGGCTATGCGGCATGGTGACGGCGGCGCAGCTTGACGAGGCGGTGGGGAGCGAGCCGCTGTCGGCGCTGGTTTCCGATCCCGGCCCGGCCGAAGAGCTGACCGAGGAGAAATTCCCGCACCTGCACTCGGACCAGCCGCTGGAGGTCGCCTTGCAGCGGCTGGCGCGGAGCGGCTTGCCGGCGCTGCCGGTGGTGAGCCGCACCAACCTCCGCGAACTGAAGGGGACGGTATCGCTGGGCGACGTGATGGGGGCTTACGCGCTGGGCCGGCCGAAGGCGCTGCCTACGCCCGCCGCGCGCCGCACCCGCCACCGGGGTTTCGTGGGTGCCATGGTGGCGCTGGGGCTGCTGGCGCTGCTGGCGGGGTGGTTGCAGTTCGTATTTCGCGCCGACCGGGCCGCTCGCGGCAGGCGCTACGCGGCCGAGGGGAGCCGGCTGATGAGCGCCGCGCGCTACGACGATGCCGCCGACCAGTTTCGCAAAGCGGTGTCGCTGAGCCACTCGGCCGGCGACCGGCTGGCGCTGGGAACGGCGTTGCTCGATGCCGGCCATCTGGAAGAAGCCGCGATTTACCTCAACGGAGCGCTGGAGGCGAATCCGCACGGTGGCGAGGCCAACCTGGCCCTGGCGCGGTTGGCGGTGCGGCAGGGACGGATCGATGAAGCGGTGACCTACTATCAGCACGCCATTTACGGCCTGTGGCCCGGCGGTGCGGGCGGAGCGTGGAAGGCCCGCATGGAGGTGGCCGGCGCGCTGGCCGCGGCGGGCAGGAAGGAGCAGGCGCGGGCCGAATTGATTTCCGCCCTTTCGGCGGCGCCCGACAGCACGCGCAAGAGGCAAGCCGCCCGTTTGCTGGTGGACGAGGGATTCGGCGCCGATGCGGTAGCCGCGTTTCGCGAGTTGCGGGCTCGCCAGCCGCACGATCCGGCGGTTGCCGCCGGCCTGGCCGATGCCGAATTCGAAGCCGGCAATTATCCGGCCGCGCGCGCCGCCTACCGCGCCAGCCTGGCGCTGGCGCCGGACGATGCCGGGGCGCGCCGTCGGCTGGCGGAATGCGAGCAGATTCTGGCCCTCGACCCGACCCTGCCGCGCCTCGCCGCCGTGGCCCGGTATACCCGCGGGCGCCAGTTGCTGACGGCTATTCTGGCGGAACTGCACCAGTGCGGCGGCAGCGGCGCTGATACCGATGCCCTGCGCGACCGGCTGGCCCGCCCACGGCCGCCCGCCTACGCCGACGCGGCGGAAGCGGACCTGGCCGAGGCCGAACAGCTTTGGCAAGCCCGCCTGCCGTCCTGCGCGGCGGCGAACGCCGACGATGCCCTGAGTCTGCTCATGAAGAAGCTGTCGCGGCGGTAAGGGCGGGCGGGGCTCTGAGCCGGACAAACATCAGGCCGACCGTTTCCGAGTTCCACCCAGGAAACACGCGGGCTGTCCCCAGGTCTCGGCCATAAGCCAGAAGGAGCGGAAAAACTGCTTGCCACAGGCGAAGCGAACGTCAATCCGGCGTCGTTTTACAAGCTCAAGGTGCGCGTGGAGTTCATCGGCGATTTCGAGGACGTGAAAAAGGTCAAGGAGCTTTCAGCCAGATGAACAGGTGAGCGACTCGCGAGGCGTTCAGCGAAAATGCAAAAAGGACGAGATGCAAAAAGGGGACGGAGCCGACCGCTACCTTTTCACCAGTCCTAAAAGGTGCAAGTTCAGGCCGACCCGTTTTTCCCCGTTTTCCCCCGTGTGCGACTCCTCGCTGGCGGTCGCGGCTCGTATTCCGAGCCGCGACCGCGAGAAAGCGGTGGCCAGGCATGCTACTGTAAACGCGAGGGCGCGTACAAAGTGAGCACGCACGGACACCAATCAGGCTTATGCGGCCCGTACTTAGCCGCGCTTGCCTCGCTGGGCCTGGCGGCAGCGCAGTCCATCGCTCCCGACGAGATGCATGCGCGCACCATTCCGTACGTGCCGCCGTCCCCGGTCACATTGCGTACCCAGGTGGACCTGGTGGAAGTCCCGGTGGTGGTTCGCGACGGGCGGCGCGCGGTTGCCGGTCTCACGCGGGACGATTTCGAAATCTACGACCTGGGGAAGAAACAGGCGGTCACGGCCTTCTCGGTGCAAACTTTCCAATCGCCGCCCGAACCTGCGGGCGGCGCGAAGCCGGCTCCCGGCGCGGCCGAATCGAAAGCTGTTACACGGCCCCGCTTCCTGGCGCTCTTGTTCGACGACCTCTACACGGACCAGCTCGCCTTGAAGCCGGCCAAGGATGCGGCCATACGATTTGTCAAGACCGGCCTGGCGCCGGGCGACCGCGCGGCGGTGTTCACCACGGCGCAGTCGCGCGACTCCGAGTTCACCGCGGATGTGGCCAATCTGGCCGAGCAGATCGCCAGGGTTAGCCATCGGAAAGCCGCCGACGATTCCGTGGGGATGTGCCCCGTTATCAGTCCCTATGAGGCGTACCTGATCGCCAATCGCCTGGATAAGGGCGTGCTGGGGGCGAAGCTGGCCGAATGTTTTATCTGCAACGGACGTAACCCCTGCCCCGAAGGACAGGTCACCTCGATGGCTAATTCGATCTGGGACCACGCGCGGATGAAAACGGGGAGCACGCTGCAGACGATCGAGGAACTGGTGGACGGCATGGCGAAATTACCGGGACAGCGCGCGATTCTGCTGACGTCGGCGGGGTTGCTCACGGGCAATCGGGAAAACGACTTCGATCGGCTGATGGCCAAGGCGCTGCACGCGGAAGTGGTGATCGACACCCTGGACGCCAAGCGGCTATATGTGGTGGGAGCGGATGTTTCCATGTCGAAGAACCTGGTTCCGCTGCCCACGCAAATGGCCAACGTGGAAGCCGGGAACGACGGCCTGGCGGCGCTGGCCGCCGGCACGGGCGGCACCTTTTACCACAACAACAACGATCTGGCGCAGGGTTTCCGGCAATCGGGCATGCTGCCGGAAACCATGTACATCCTGGGCTTCGCACCCACGGACGCAGCAGCCAACGGAAGTTTTCACCGCTTGAAAGTGCGGCTCGCCGCGGGCAAACGGTATTCGGTAGAGGCCCGGCTGGGTTACACAGGTCCCTCGGCCAACCCCGCCGCGCAGGTCTCCCCGCTCTCGAAACTGGACCGCGAGATGCTGGCCACGGACACCGTCGCGGATTTGCCCGCCTCGTTCACCTGGGAGCGCTGGGCCGGGGCGCCTGGCATCACCGTGGTCGCGCACCTGGATGTCGGCCGGATGCATTTCTTGAGCTGGCACGGCCGGCGGGCACAGAGGCTGATGATCGTGGCGGTGCTGCTGGATAGCCGCGGCAGCTTCGTGACGGGCAAGCGGAGCGAACTCGATCTGAACCTGACCGAGGCCACTTTCGCCCAGTTGGCGAAGACCAGCTTCACCGCGTCGATGACGCTAACAGCCCCTCCGGGAAACTACTCGGTACGGGCCGCGGCCGAGGACGGATTGGATGGCAAGCTGGCGGCGGCTGGCGGGACCGTCGAGGTCAAGTAGCCGATACCACAACGGCTTGAATCCCGGGCGGGGACAGTGGGGACAGACATCAGGCTGAACCTTCCCGAGTTCCCCCCTTCCCCGTCTGAAGGCCCGAAAAGGGACGGACTGGGCATAGATCTGGTCGATCGACGCCCCGGTGGTCTGGCACATTTTCGCACCTGGGAAAGGCATTAGCCCAGGTCGTCCCGCGCCCAGCCCCTTGGTGGGACGGACGCCCGCTGGCGGTGAGGTTCCGGTAGACGGCGCCCAAAACGTTAGGTGACTACTTGGCGTGAAAATTCAGGCTAGGTTTTGCCAACGGGCGTCCCCCCGAACTCACCAAATCGGTGGCATGATGGACTCATGGCAAAGTCTCCAACCGCCTTCTCTTTGACGATCGAATACGATCGCGAAGAGGATGGCCGGTGGCTGGCGGATATTCCGGCCTTGCCGGGCGTAACCGCGTATGGGAGAACCCGAAAACAGGCAACGGCGGCGGTGCAAGCGTTGGCTTTGCGCTTGATTGCCGATCGGCTGGAGCATGGGGAAGCCGTTCCCGGCCCGATGAACGTCTCCTTCATTGCCGCCTGAGAAACCAGCACACGATTGGCCCTCCACGAAGGCGAAGCAAACGCTCGCCGCCCTGCTGCGTTCCGGTTGGACGATTAAGCGCCAGAGCGGCACATCGCATCGGATACTGGCGCGGCCGGGCTCGCCGGACGTATTGCTGGGTCAGGTCATTTTCCGTTGGCCGCTCAAAATGCCGAGGTGACATCAGTTCGGACTCTCGACACGGCACGCACGAGTGCGCGCGCCACGTCGCGCTCCAGGATTTGGCATGGTTATTTCATCACGATTCCTTAGCATCGAGTGGACCGATGAGGCGCGCGCCGATATCCGCGCTCTCGATCGAACCACGGGTCAGAAAAACGGGTCAGCCTGCTACCTTTTCACCTGTCCTAAAAGGTGCAAGTTCAGGCTGTCCGGTTCTTGTCCGGCCCGTTCTTGTCCGGAGGGGTAACGCGGCGCGGGTTAAGCCCCGTCGCAATCTGGTTCAGGAGATAGCCCAACCGCATCCGTCCCGGCACGTGCCTTGCTGAAGATCGTGGAGCATTGCGTCCGCGGCGATGTCGATACCTCGGAATTTGTGCTGCTGATCGAAGGATTCCTCGGGCGAGAATCAAGCCCTCCGCCGGGGCACCGTTCGCCAATCGAAGCGTGACGTCCGAGCAGCGGGGCAATCGCGCAGGTGGGCCTCGCGGACATGGACTGCGGCGTCGAAACGGATGCGGGTACGGACATCCACCGACTCAAAGTGCGCCGCACTACGCCCGCGCTCGGAAAACGCCCCTCACGGCAGCGGCCGGCACCCGCCCTGCTGCTTCGCGGCTCAATTCGCCGTCGGGGTCTTCTCCGCGTGGTCGACCACCAACACGTCCACCGGCGCCTTCTTTCGCTCCAGCTTCAATCCGAGCTGCTCCCGGACGGCGGTGACGAAATCCGGCCCATTATCGTCCGCGTCCGGCGGCCGCGTGCTCCAGAACAAGTCGAAGTCGTACTTACCAGTCAATCCGGTGTCGTCGTTCACGGGTGAGCGCAGCTGCGCGGACAGCATGCTGGCGATCATGGCCATCTCTTCGTCGGGAAATCTCATGCGGGCGCGCCCGTTGATCTCAGCCATCCCTGCGCGCGGAATCGCCGGATAGCCGTCACTTCCGGTCTTGGAGCCGAATGACTGCGGGTTGTCGTCCGGCGGCGTTTCGACATGCGCTTTGAATTTCAAACCACCCCTCGCCACGGTCAGCGAGTAGCCCTCCATCTCCTTCAGATCGCGGTGTAGGTGCACTTGGAACCGGTCCGCCAGCAGATTGCGGAGCATCAACTGAAGCTGTTCCCTGGTACTCCCCGGTGCCACCGTGGCGGCGATCTCGTACCGCACCACCTGGAGCCAATCCGGCCCCACGATCTGGTAATCCTCGACGCCGTACGCCTTGCAAATCAAATCGCTGAGGGAGACGTTGTGGTAATCGATGCGAGTTGGGTCGCCAGTGCCCGGTCCACCCTTGAGCCACTTCGTAAACCCGCCGCCCGGCGCGATATTCGCCGGCTTAATCGACGCCACTTCAAACGTTGGACCGTCCTGCGCAAGGCATCCGGCCGCTATCGCCGCGATAATCCAAAACCGCCTCATAGTGACCTCTGACCTTAACCAAACCGGGGACTTTAGCCAGACCGGGAACAGACAGAAACGCGGGGACAGGCTACGTGTTCCCGCTTTCCCAACGCTCCCAGGCTGAAGCTGCCCGACAGGCGACAAAGCATCATCCCCCCTACCAGTCGAACCCCTTGCCCACCACCCCCTGGCACCTTGCGCAGAACTCGGCGGTCTTCACGTCCAGGCGCTCCACGGCGTGGCTGGAGGTCATCACGCAGCGCCAGTCGGGGCAGTGGCGCAGGCCGAAGGTGTGGCCTAACTCATGGACGGCTTCTTTGACGAGGCGCTGGCGCAATAGGGCGGGGCTGGGCGGCAAGCCGTAGAATTCCTCCGCCAGGCGCGCGGTGGAAACCACGGCGCAGTTACCGTCCAAGCGCGCCTCGCCGAAGACGAAGGTCAGCACCGGCACGTAGAGGTCGCACGCGCCCACCGCCAGCACCCTGGCGCCGGTATCGGCGGTGCGCTCTAGCTGGTCGAGAATCGCGGTGGAATGAAACTGGCCGCGGCGTTCGTCGCGGGCGAAGCGCACGTCCATGGGCGCGCGGCCGATGCGGCACGGCACGCGGAACACCCGCGCCAGCGCCGCCGCCAGCTCTTCCAGGTGCGACAGCGGCAGCTCCCGCTGGGCCGAGTCTGAAATGGAAGCGTATGCGACTGCCGTCCCGTTCAGCGAAGGCCGCGCCAAACTCGCCGCGGCTGCCGTGGCGAACCAACCGGCAGCCGGGTCGACGCTCAATGGCTGGAGCAGAATCGGTTTCAACACGACGGCCTCCCGAATTCGCCCATCCCCGCGGTTACCGCAGCCCGTAACGCCGCAGTTTGTTATACAGCGTGGTGCGGTCGATATCCAGAATCCTCGCGGCGCGCGACAGGTTGTGCTGGGTCTCGCGCAGGATTCGCTCGATGTGCGCGCGCTCGATATCGTCGAGCGACTGTCCGCCCTTGGGCGCCTCTCCCTGGAACTGGAAGGAGAAGTTCGAAGCCCGGATCTCCGGGCCATGGCACACCACCAGGGCGCGCTCCACCGCGTTCTCCAGTTCCCTCACGTTGCCCGGCCAGTCGTGCTGCATCAGCACATCGAGAGCGGCCGGGGCCACCTGCGGCGCCGGCCGGCTGGTAGCCATGGAGAACTTATTGAGAAAATGATTCATGAGCAGCGGAATATCCTCGCGCCGCTCGCGCAACGGAGGCAGGTCGATACAGAATACGTGCAGCCGGTAGTAAAGGTCGGGGCGAAACGTGCCGGCCTTCACCAGCGATTCCAGGTTCTTATTGGTGGCCGCGACGGCCCGGAAATCCACTTTGAGCGGCTGCGTCCCGCCCACCCGCACGATTTCTTTTTCCTGCAGCACCCGCAACAGGTCGGTCTGGGTCTTCAGGCTGATATCGCTGATTTCATCCAGGAAAACCGTGCCGCCCTCGGCCACCTCGAACTTGCCCTTCTTGCGGTATTGCGCCCCGGTGAAAGCGCCTTTCTCGTGGCCGAACAGCTCGCTTTCGAGCAGGGTTTCGGTCAGCGCGCCGCAGTGAATCGTAACCATCGGCATGTAGCGCCGCGGCCCGCTATTGTGAATCGATCGCGCCACCACTTCCTTGCCGGTGCCGCTTTCGCCGGTGATCAGCACGGTGGCTTCGGTGGAGGCTACCATCTCGATCAGCTCGATCACCTTCTTGATGGCCGGGCTGCTGCCGATCAATTCCGTTCCCGGCGCCACTTCCCGCAAATTCTCCCGCAGCCGCGCCACTTCCATGTGCGCCCGCTTGTGCTCCAGGGCCTTGGCCACCAGGTGCGAAAGCTCGTCCGGGTCGACCGGCTTGGTGATGTAATCGTAAGCGCCGCGCTTAAGCGCCTCCACCGCGGTATCCACCGACGCGTAGCCTGTCATGATGACGACGGTGAGGTCGGGGTCGGCTTCTTTCAACCGCGCCTGCAACTCCATCCCGTCCATGCCGGGCATCTTGATGTCGATCAGGGCGATGTCGAACTCGCCCTGCGCCAGCACCTCCAGCGCCTCGCGCCCGCTCCCGGTGGGCCGGGCCGAATAGCCTTCGCTGGTGAACCACTTGCCCAGCGAATCCCGCACCACCAATTCGTCGTCGACGATCAGAATTCGTCCTTTTGTTTTTGTCGCCGTCGGGGATTCCATTGTGCTCGCCATCTCGTCCTCCTTATCGCGCGGTTCCGCCGGCCGCCACCGCCACGGCCGGCAGCGTGATGCGGAACTCGGTTCCTACACCCTCCTGGGTCTGGACGGCGATGTCTCCACCGTGCTGCTCCACGATGGAGTGCGCCACCGCCAGGCCCAATCCGGTGCGGTTCTGGTCTTCCTTCGTTGTAAAGAACGGATCGAAAATGCGCCCCAGCGCGTCGGCTGGTATCCCGGTGCCCGTATCCTTCACCCGCACCACCCCTTGTTCGCCGGCGGCATCGAGTTCCGTCGCCACTTCGATCGTGCCGCCCTTGGGCATAGCTTCCGACGCGTTCACCAGCAACACCAGCACCACCTGCTGGATTTGATTGCCGTCGCAATCGACCGGCGGCAGGTTGGCCGCCAGGTTTTCCCGCAGTTCGATATTCTGCATGTCCAGCTTGTGCTTGACCAGCAGCACGGCGCGCCGCACGATGGCGTTCAGATCGTTCGGCTCGCGATGGCTTGGCGCCTGGCGCGAAAAGGTCAGCAGATTCTTGACCAGGTCGCCGCAACGCTTGCTTTCGTGTTCGATGGTTTGCAACTGCTCGACCAGTTCGTCGCGGCGCGGGAAGTCCCGCTTCTGCAGTTCGCGCGCCACCAGCCGGGCGTAAGTCAGGATGCCGAAAAGGGGATTGTTGATCTCGTGCGCCACCGTGGCCGCGAGCTTCCCGATCGACGCCATTTTCTCGTTGCTCAGCAGCGTCTTGTGAACCCGCTCGAGCTCGGCCGTCTTGCGCCGGACCTGTTCCTCGATCTCTCCCTGCACCCCCGCCACCTTGGCGGTCATGTGGTTGAAAGAGCGCGCCAGGTCGCCCAACTCGTCTTCCGATGGCACCGGCAGCCGGTAATTCAAATCGCCGCCGGCCACGCGGTGCGTGCCGGCGATCAACGCCTTGACGGGCCGGTAGACCACGATCCACATGAACAGCACCGCCGCCAGGCACCCGAAGACGATGGCCCCCGCCAGGAACCACTTCAGCGTGGCCTGGTGCGCCGCCATCTGCGCGTCTACCGTGGCCAGCGAGAGATTGGCGTCCACCACGCCCAGCACCGTCTGCCCCGGCGGATGCACGTGGCAGGCGGCGCCCGAGCATTCCACCGAGTTGGCGATGGGCTGGATGACGCCCAGCACGCGGTGGCCCTGGCGGTCGATGAAAATGCGCGCCCGGTCGTGGCGGCTGAGCTTCGACAAAGGGGCCGATTGCGAGTGGCAGGCGTAGCACTGCTCGGCTGTTTTGTCCACCACCAGGTTGCGCTCCCTGGCATCGGTGGAAACCGTGATTCGCCCCTCCTTGTTGAAGATGCGGATGCGCTGAATGCCCGGTTCGCTGCCCAGTTCCTGAATGACGTTGTAGAGGGCTTCGCGGTCGTTGCGCAGCATCTCGTAACGCGTGCTTCGGAGAATCACGTCGGTGACGCGCTGCGCCGCCTGCCGCACCAGGTCTTCGCTCTGTGCCCGCTCCATGCGCAGGTTGAGGAAGCCGAACAGAGTGAAGAACGCGGCCGTCGAGGCGATCACACACACCGCCAGCTTGGCAGCCAGCCCGACGCGAAGTTGCGCCCGCAGGTTCATCTGATGGCGACGGAATCTTCCTCCGTTTCTTCCAATTCTCCCCGCACGTCCTCATGCGAGTGCGCTTCGAAAATCGGAAAATAACCGGCGATCGCGCGGAAGGCGGCGAACCCGCACGCGACGATCGAAAGCGTCACCGCGATCTCACTCCACTTGGGAACGTAATGCGTGCCCGACCCGGCCTCGAGTCCGGTGGTTCCCACGTTCAGACGGTTGGCGATGAATCCGAACACCACCATCACCGCGCAGGCGTACAGCATGCCGGGATCGCGGCGAGTACGGGACTGGAAGAGCAGCACCATGGGGACCAACATCAGGGCGATCTCGAGCGCGAACAGCCAGGTTTCGATGCGGTTGCGGGCCAGCAGGTCCCATGCGTGCCGGTGGCTCAGATCGAGGAAGCGAATCCACAGGTAAACGCTCAGCACCACCGCCAGTACCCGGCCCAGGCTGGCCAGCAACGGCAGTTCCAGCGCCCGGCCGAACGCGCGGCTGCTGTGCCACGATTCGAAAATCGTCATGGCCAGCCCCACCGCGATGGCGGAAACGAAAAACAGCAGCGGCAGGATGGGGGTGTACCAGAGCGGGTACAGCTTCTCCGGAACGATCAGAAACAGCGTGCCGAGCGAGCTCTGGTGCAGCGTCGAAAGCAGCACGCCCAGGATCATGAGCGGCACCGAGATACGGTGAATCCACTCCATCGGTTTGTGCAGCTCGAATTTCTCGAATACCACCGGGAGGAATTCCAGAAACAGTACGGTGCTATACAGAGTCACGCACCAGGCCACCTCGAACATCACCGAGTGGGGATTCCACATCACCAGCGGGTGCCAGAGGTTGTAGGGACGGCCGAGATCGTATATCAGCCCTACCACCACCAGAAGATAACCCAGGAAGGAGGTGAGAATGGCCGGCCGCAGCACCGGCTTGTAACGTTCGATGGCAAAGATATGAACGATTGCCACCAGGGTGAAGCCGCCCGCCGCCAGGCCCACTCCGCACATGACGTCGAAGGCGATCCAAATCCCCCAGGGGAATTTGTCGCTCAGATTGGTGGACCCGCCCAACCCGTAAAACACGCGGAGGTAGGTGGCATACAGCCCGGCTATCAAAATCGCCGCGAAAACTACGCGCCAGAAAGTGATTTTGGGAAGCCTCAAGCTCATTTCCGCTTGCCTTCCTTCCGCGCCACTTCTGCGCGGCGGTTGGTGATCCACCAGATGCCCCCCAGCAACACCGACCCGGTGGACACCACATCGGGGAGCAGCTCCAGCACGCGCCAGGTGGTTTCCGGCAGCGGCTCCTGCGGAACGTTTGTACGCAGGCCGATTTGCTCGAAGGGCACGGCCGACAGGAACAGCACCGAGGTGCCGCCCACTTCTTTCAGGCCGTAAATCCGGTTGTAGTACTGGTCGGGCTTGCCGGCGATACGCCGCCGGGCTTCGGCGATCAACTCGTCGCGGTCGCCGTTGACGGTTGCGCCCACCGGGCACGCCTCGGCGCAGGCGGTCTGCTTGCCGTGGCTCTGGCGCTCATAGCACATGTCGCACTTGCGAACCAGCGGCAGGCGCTTGGACCACTCGTAGGTGGGAACCTGGAACGGGCAAGCCTGCATGCAGTACCGGCAGCCCATGCACTTGGAGCTGTCGTAAATCACAGGTCCCAGCGCGGTCTTTTGCAGCGCCCCCACCGGACAGACCGAAACGCAAGCCGGCTGGAGACAACTCATGCAAAGCCGCCGGCAGTAATGATCGCCGTGTGTTTCGACCGCGGTCAGCTTGTGCGCCGAGATGTGTTCTTCGGCGGCAATCCGGTCGTTGTAGGGCAACCCCCACCGTTCGGCGCAACCCGCCTCGCAGGCTTTGCAGTCGATGCAAAGGGTACTGTCGTACAAAATGGCCCTAGGCATATTGGGACCCTCAACTCTTTTTTAGCAGAGTTTTGCCGCAATGTGTAGCAAAAACTTACAAATAAGTACCGAAGACGAGGAAAAGACCGACTATTTCGCCCGTCCGCCGTCAGTGAGGAAGAATTCCTGGGCGGTCTGCCTCCAGTTCGCTCCTGGGATCTCGGCCAGCAGGTCGTCGGTCGGACGGCCGCCGTCAGCCGCAAACGCGCCGGCGAACTCCGGTTGCCGGGCGTACAGCCGTTCGGCCGCATCGCGCATCCATTCTGCCACCAGGCTCTTGGGAATGAGGTTACGCGTCACGCTCTCTTCGTCCGGCACGTTTACCGAGACTAGCCAGCCAGCGCCGTAAGGGTCCTGCCGCAGTAACCCCGGACGCTCGGCCACTGCCGCATTGACTTCGACGACCTCGCCTTCGACCGGCGAAACCATCTCGACGCTTTCCCCGCTCCGGAACAACGTCAAAAACCTCTGTCCTTGCCGTAGCCATTGCCCGCGCTTCGGCAGTTCGACTCTTTCCAGCTTGCCCGCCAGCGCGGCCGCGAATTCAGTGGCGCCCACCCGCACCACGTTCTGCCGCTCACGCGCCATCCATCCATGGCCGGGATGATAGGAAATATGGCCGGGAGTGTGGAATCCCGCTACGAAATCTGCCGATGACACGGGGCCCAGCGCGGCCTGTGTTTCACCAACCGTATGAAGAACCTTACCGCGGTTCAGCACCCAATCCATAACCACAAAAGCCAAGAACGTTGAGAGAACCAGAATGACTGTCATAGTCTTTATCCTTTGAAGTAGCCTTCCGGCATCTCTATAGGGCACGACAAGGGCCAAAACGCCGCATTGTTCGGCAGGCTATCTGTTGCGATTTGATGCAGATCCGGCCCGTCGAAAACCACCACAATCAGGTAGTGTCGAGTAATTCTACGCCACGAAAGCCAGTAATTGCGCCAAGCCTTTCCGATTCTATGTCTTGAAGGTCCGCAGGAAAATACGACGGCCATGTAGTACAATCCAACGCTTCCGACTGAACTTGAGCCGCTCGACCTCCAGTCGCAAACCCACGGTTCTCGCCTGCGACAGGCCAGCCAAACGGCGATCCTGATTGGTAACACGGGAACAGCAGGGCCAAACACAACGCCGGCCGCGGAGCCGGTCATGCCATTCGAAGCACGTCCTGGTCGTCCGCGGCCGGTAATTGGAAAGGAGGATTGGAAGGGCTGGTTATTTAGCCGGGCCGCTTTCGGTGAGGAAGAACTCCTGGGCAGTCTGCTTCCAGTTCGCCCCTGGGATCTCGGCCAGCAGGTCGTCTGTCGGCCGGCCGCCGTCGGCGGCAAACGCACCGGCCAACCGCGGTTGCCGGGCATACAGCCGTTCTACGGCGTCGCGCATCCATTCCGCCACCAGGCTCTTGGGAATAAGGTTACGCGTCACGCTCTCTTCGTCCGGCACGTTTACCGACACCAGCCAGCCGGCGCCGTAAGGATCCTGCCGCAGCAAACTCGGATTCTCCGCCACTTCTGCGTTGACGTCGATGACCTCGCCTTCCACCGGCGAAACCATCTCCACGCTTTCCCCGTTCCGGAACAACGTCAAGAACTTCTGCCCCTGCCGCAGCCATTGACCCCGCTTCGGCAGCTCGACTCTTTCCAACTTGCCCGCCAGCGCGGCCGCGAATTCGTCGGCGCCCACGCGCACCACGGTCTTACGCTCACGCGCCATCCATCCGTGGCCGGGATGATAGGAAATATGGCTGGGAGTGTGGAATCCCGCTACGAAATCTCCTTGCGGCGCCACTGCGGGAACCGCCTGCTCCGCAGCAACGGTGTGATGGACCTTACCACGATTGATCGCCCAATCCACGACCACGAAAACCAAGAACGTTGCAAGCACCAGAATGACTGTCATAACCTTCCATCCTTTCTGGTCTCTGTATAGGGCACGGCGGATGCCAAATAACGGTCTTTGAGGGCTCTTTATCATTCATCATTTCAACCAGATACACGGCGTTGCGAAATGCAGCATTTGCCCGTTGTAGAATACGGCAACGGTACGCTGACCTGAATCGCGCCAACTTACGTAGAATCAGCGTATTGAGGAGATGTAGCAAAAGTCGACTCATCCGTAGAGAAACGCGGCGCCGAACGCGACCCACAGCAGGTTTCGCCCGCGCCCTCCAGATCCGCCTTCCCTCTGCCCGCGGTTCGACGTAGAATTCTCTTTGGACCAACCTAATATAGAGGAGAGCCTTCCATTGCCCGAACAGAACTATTCCAACCACCGGCAAACCGTGCCGGCGTTTCACTTCTTCCTGTTGCCCGTGCTGCTCTTGACGCTGATCGGTTCGCTTGTGAACCTCTACAAGTCATGGGGCGATCACGAGCGGTTCTACAGCGCAGCCCTCATCGTGGTGCTGAGCTTCTGCGTTCTTCTGGCGGCTTTGTTGAGCCGCATGTTTGCCCTAAAGGCTCAGGACCGCGCCATCCGCGCCGAGGAGAACCTGCGCCATTTCGTTCTCACAGGCAAATTGCTCGACGCGCGCTTGTCCATCCGCCAAGTCATCGCCCTGCGTTTCGCCGTTGACAGTGAATTCGTGCCGTTAGCCGCAAAAGCTGCGGCGGAAAGCCTGCCGCCGGACGCCATCAAGCAGGCCATCGGCAACTGGCGCGCCGACACCTACCGGGTCTGAGGGCCGGCTGAACCCTTCCGGCGTTTCGTCGGTGTTTCCGACGGCGTGTTGGATTTCTCGGCGGCCCTTCCTTATAATAAGAGTTCAGGATCTCTAAAAGGGGAATCGCCATCATGCCTCACCGGCTCGGCCCCAAGCTTATTTTCTCCCTGACGGTGCTGATCGTCGTCATCAGCGGGTTCACCGGCTACCTGAACCTGCGAGCGCAGAAGAACCGTCAGGTGGAAACTATGGTTATCGGCGCCGACCAACTCTCCCGCAGTATCACCAGCGCCACCTGGCACGCCATGCTCGACGACCATCGCGAGGCCGCTTACCAGATCATGGGGGTGATCGCCGACAAGCAGGGTATCGACCGCATCCGCATGTTCAACCGGGAAGGGAAGCTGGTGTTTTCGACCGATGCGCGCGAGCATCCGAGCACGGTGGTGGTGCACGACGAGGTCTGCCGCAGTTGCCACGATGCGGTGCCGGCGCGCGGCAAGCCGCCGGAAACGTCGCGCGTCCGTTTTACCCAGTCTCCCGAGGGCGCCAAAACGCTCAGCATGATCACCCCGATTTACAACGAGGCGGCCTGCGCCAGCGCCGACTGTCATGCTCACCCCAGGAATTTGAAGGTGCTGGGAGTGCTGGATGTGGCGCTGCGGCTGGACCCGGTCGAGCAGCAGGCGCGAATCATGACCCTGCAGACGGTCTTGTCCACCAGCGTGGAGGTGATCATCGGGGCAGCCTTCGTGATCCTCTTTACGCGGCGCTTTGTGGCGACACCGATCCGCGAGCTGATCGAGGGCACGAAGGACGTCAGCGCCATGGAACTCGATCGTCCCATCGAGATCGTCCATCGCAGCCAGGAACTCGACGAGCTGGTGGACTCGTTCAACGCCATGCGCGAACGGGTCAAAAAGAGCGTCGCCGAGCTGAACGAGATGGCGCAGACGCTCGAAACCAAAGTCGACGAGCGCACCCGGCAGTTGAATGCCGCTCAGCGCAAGCTCCTCCAATCCGATCGCCTGGCTTCGCTCGGGCAGCTTGCCGCCAGCGTGGCGCACGAGATCAATAATCCCGTATCCGGCGTGCTCAACCTGTCCATGCTGGTGGAGCGGATCATGAGCAACGGTGGCATTCCGCCGGGACGCGAGGCGGAGGTGCGGAAGTATCTGGGACAGATTTCGGCCGAGACGGCGCGGGTGGGGCGCATCGTTTCGGACCTGCTGGCCTTTTCGCGGCGCTCGAAACCGCAGCACGGTTCCGCCGACCTCAACCACCTGGTCCGCACCACCATGGGGTTGGTGAGCCATAAGCTGAAACTGACCGAGGTCGAGCCGGTGCTGGAACTGGCCGACGACCTGCCGCCGGTCCTGTGCGACGCCTCGCAGATCCGGCAGGTAATTCTGAACCTGGCGTTGAATGCGGCCGAGGCGATGCAATCCAAGGGCGGGGGAAAGCTGACGGTCACGACCGGCACGCTGCCGGACAGGAGCGGGGTAGAGTTGCGGGTGCGGGATACGGGCGAGGGTATCGCGCCCGAAAACCTATCCAAGATTTTCGATCCGTTTTTCACCACCAAACCGGAAGGGAAGGGAGTGGGCTTGGGGTTGGCCGTGCTCTACGGCATCGTCAAGGCTCACGACGGCGAAGTGGAAGTGACCAGCCGGCGCGACCAGGGAACGACGTTCACCGTGACCCTGCCGCTGAAGCCAGGCGTCCCGCCGGTGGCGTCCGGGGTAGCGCAGGGCCATGCGGTGTGAGCGCGCTTTACGTGGTGGCGGTGGGAGCGGTGCCGCCCAAGCCTCTGGAATGGATCGAGGCGGCGGCCGCCGAGTGGTTTCCGCTGCCGGTGGCGCGGTTGCCGGCGCTGCGCATGCCGGAACGCGCCTACGACCCGGCTCGCGGGCAGTACCATTCGGTCGAGATCCTGAAGGCGGTGGCGCGGGCCGCGCCCGCCAACACCACCCGCATTCTGGGCGTCACCGAGGTGGATCTTGCCATCCCGGTGCTCACCTTTCTGTTCGGCCAGGCACAGCTCGATGGACCGGTGGCGGTGGTTTCTTTGTGCCGCCTGCGCCAGGAGTTCTATGGCTTGCCCGCCGACGAGGCGCTGCTCCGCGAGCGCGCCGCCAAGGAGGCGTTGCATGAGCTGGGGCACACCTTCGGCCTTACGCATTGCAGCGACACGAGGTGTTCGATGAGCCTTTCCACCGATATCGCGCTGGTGGACGCCAAGGGGGGACGCTACTGCCCGCGCTGCGGCGCCCATCTGGTGCGCCGGTTTGCCGCGCTGGACGGAGAACAGTCATGAAGAATATCTGGCACATCCTGATCGTGGACGACGAAGAAGTGATGTGCGAATCCATGGCCGCGTGGCTTCGCGAAGACGGCTACCGGGTCGATACCGCGCCCAACGGGCGGAAGGCCGTCGAACTGGCCCAGGCGGCCGACTATGCCATTTACTTCATCGACCTGAAAATGCCCGGCGGCATGGACGGCATCGATACCATGATGGAGATCCGGCGGATCCGTCCGGAGGCCTCGATCATCATCATCACCGCCTACGCCACCGTCGATACGGCCATCCAGGCGATGAAGGAAGGGGCGCAGGAGTACATCGTCAAGCCGTGCAACCCGCAGGAGATCTCGCTGCTGGTCTCGCGCATTCTGAAGCTCAAGAAGCTGCAGCGCGAGAACGCCATTCTGCGCAAAAAGATCAGCCGCCAGTACCACCATCACGACCTGATCACCAAGAACGCCCGCATGGAGGATATCCTCAGCCTGGCGCGCGACATTTCGAGCCTGCGAAGCACGGTGCTGATTCGCGGCGCCAGCGGCACCGGCAAGGAACTGGTGGCCCGAGCCATTCATTACTCGGGCGACCGCGCCGCCCGGCCCTTCGTCACCGTCAGTTGCGCCGCCCTCACCGAAACCCTGCTCGAAAGCGAGCTGTTCGGTTATGAAAAAGGCGCCTTCACCGGCGCCGGGGCGCAGACCCGGGGGAAATTCGAACTGGCCAATGGCGGCACGATTTTTCTCGACGAGATCGGCGACATTTCGCCCAAGCTGCAGGCCGACCTTCTGCGCGTGCTGCAGGAGCGCTGCTTCTACCGGGTGGGCGGAAGCGAAGAGGTGCGGGTGGACGCGCGGGTGATCGCCGCCACCAACAAGGACCTGGCCCAGTTGGTGGCCGAGGGGAAGTTCCGCGACGATCTCTACTATCGGTTGAACGTGATCGAGATCCGCATCCCGCCGCTGCGGGAACGGCGCGAAGATATCCCGCTGCTGGTGGAGCACTTCGTCGAGAAGCTCGCCCACGAACTGGGCAAGGAAGTGAGCGGCATCTCCGAGGGAGCCATGAAGCTGCTGCTCGATTACGACTGGCCCGGGAACGTGAGGGAGCTCGAAAACGCCATCGAGCGCGCCATTGTTACCTGCCGTAACGGCAAGCTGCAGGAGTCCGACTTCTCTTCGCTCGAAGGGAGCATAGGGCGGAACCAGCCCTGGCAGGTGCCCGACCTGCCCCTGGCGGAACTGGAGCGCCAGGCCATCGTGGCTGCCCTGGAGCGCAAGAGCGGCAACGTAAAAGAAGCCGCCGCCGCCCTGGGCATCGACCGGTCCACGCTCTACGACAAGCTCAAGCGGTACGAGATTCCGCGCTGACGCCGGGACACGCTTTCAAGCTGTGAGCGCGAGACGTGTCGAGACTCCGATCTCCTGATCTCGGCCCGTCGGTTCGCGCCGCACGGGACACGACAACCGCCGGCAGATCGCCGTGGGGCAGACCATCGTTTCTTGTGGTCTGCCCTACACTCTGGCAACTCGACCACGCTCCTTTGTCCTCGTCATTCCCCACTCGCACGGAACCACTCCGGGACCAGTGACTTGGCGGGCAGACCACGAAAAACGATGGTCTGCCCCACTTCCCGCACGAGTGTCATGCCGCCGCCTTTGGCATCCGGCCGGCGAGTGCGATAATGTCGATCTGATGCGCCGCACGCTCTACTGGGAGCAGATTTCACTCAAACGCTGGACCTCCGCGTCGGGGTACGTGGAGGAAGAGAACGGCACGTGGACGGCCAACCTCTACCGCAACCAGCGCACTGGAAAGGCGTGGACCGAGCGTAAGACGGGATTTGCCGCCAGCGCCGACGCCCGCCGCTGGGTGGAACGCGAGGCCGAGGATTAAGGTTCCGATTCGCGGGGCGCGAATTGCCGGGCCAGCGTATTTCCGGGCAACCGCTCCCTAACGGTCGCGGCTCGGAAACGCGCCAAACCGAGCCGCGACCGTTAGGGAGCGGTTGCTTAATTATGTAGCCGTAATTCCGAAATCGGAGGCCCAGCAAGGTTACTTCCTGCCCCTTTTCTCGAGTTCTTCGCGTGTCGGCCAGGTGTTTGGGTCCGCGTTCAGAAACTCGATGTGGCGAGCGCCGTCGGTAAAAACCAGAATATCGCCTCCCGGGTCTTCACCATGGATATGGAGCTCCCCGTACACATACAGCCGATTGCCGTCGCAGAAAAGGGGCCGTTCCTCCCCGTATTGGATTTCCTGTCTCACGTGAAGGCTGTCATCCAGCACGACGATCCGGTTATAGCCACGGGCCACGGAGGCGTTTCGGATCAGCTCGCGCACGTCGGCCACCGGGTATGCTTTTCCATCGATGCTCAGGTTGCAAACATGGCTGACATGAGCCAGCACCCGGCCGGAATCCAGTAGCTTCGCGCGGTCCAGAGCGGCAATGATTCTGGCGCGATCGGAACCGACGGGAGCTTCCTGCGCCTGGGTCGCCGCATGCCATAGGAAGAAGATGGCGATGGCGCCAAGGGCCCCCGGCGGATGGTATTTATTGAGACGCATCCCGCTGCTCGATCTCCCGCAGGCGCTTTTGGACCTTGGCCACATACTGTGAATCGCCTCCGCCGTTGTAGGCCTTCACGGCATCGGGCAACCAGGGCCGCCAGCCATCGATGGTCCACGCCGCGCTTCCTTTTCGGTACCCTAACTGTGTGCCTTTCTTCAGGATGGCATTGGGGTCCAGACGATTGGTTTCCGCCAGGCTTTCTACCGTCGTACCTTCTCTCCGCGCAATCGCCCCGAGCGTATCGCCGTCGCGTACCGAATAATTTCTGAGAGCCGGTTCATAGCGGGTCACCAGCTTAGTTTTCATCGCTTTTGTGACCAACCAGGCGATACCGCCCTTGATGCTGAGTTCACCGGTCAGCTTTCCCGCCAGAGCTTTGCGCAGCTCCGGTGTTGTAATCAGATCGCTGTGCTCGGCGCCGGTACGGAGCACCTTCCATCCCGGATCGACGGGGTTCCCGATTTGCATAGGGTCGGTCGCCCAGTGTGAGTCCTTCGGTCCGGCCATGACCTCGGTCCATACCATCGCTTTTACCAGGTGCCAGTCTAAGTCGGTATACCCGGCGACACCTTTTAGGCGCTTGTTGTAACCGTCCACCTCCTGCTGGATTAACTTGTCATAATCGTTCCATCGGGGATCGAACGTCGGCTTGATTCTGAGGTGACCGTTGGCTAGCTCGCCCGCCATCAGATCGATGACATCGGTCTCTCCCCGATGGTGCATCAGATGACCGTGGCCTAATAGGCCGTGCGTCGATAAATAGCCGCGGAACCTCCCGATCACGAGTTCGTTCCGGACGTACGCCTGCAGGAACCTCTTCGCCGCTTCCAGATCCGGAACCGGCCTGCAGCCTTCGGCCAACGAACAGCGCTCGGGGGGTTCCAGTTCCAATCCGCCGCCCAGTTGCAAGGCGCGTATCCGTTTCAATCTGCTCATGCAGGCCCTCCGCGACACCAATCATCTGGTTCGTATCATACGATGATACCCGGACCATCCTTGCGCCTACTTCACCGGCGCCCTGAAGCTGTAGTTGCCGGACTCGACTTCGAAGACGGCGGCGCCAGCTTCGGTGCGCAGCAGCTTCACGCCGCGGGCGTGTTGCGCCGGATGGCCCGATTCGGTGACTTGAGCCGGGTCCGCCGCCGGCACCCAGACGGTAGCGGTGGTATTGGGCGGGATGGCGACGTTGAGCTGGAACTGGCCAGGTTCGCGTTTCCAGGCGGTGGTAATCGGTCCGTAGGGAGACTGGTGCGCGCCGTTGACGAAGGTGAGATCGCCGGCCGGGTAGGGGTGAATCAGAATGTGGCGGAAGCCGGGCTGGTCGGGATCAGAACGGATGCCGGCCAGGTATTCGTACATCCACACGGCCAGGTCGCCGATCTGCATCACGTGGTTGCCGGAGTTCATGGCCGGATCGGCGGTGTCGCCGTTCCACAATTCCCATACCGTGGTGGCGCCCTTTTGCACCATGTAGCCCCAGCCGGGATACGTTTTCTGGGTGGCGATTTCGTAGGCCAGGTCGGAGCGGCCGTTGTCGGAAAGCGTGCGCATCAGCCACTGCGCGCCCACCAGGCCGGTGCCCACGTGCCCATGGCTGACTTCTTCGATGTTGCGGGCGAGCGCGGCCAGCACCGGGGCGCGGAATTGATCCGGCGTCATTTGAAAATAGAGCGGCAGGATGCTGGAAGTCTGCGTGCCGTTGTCGTAAGCGCCCTTATCGGGATTGTAGAATTTCTTCTGGAACGCGGCGCCGGTTTCGGCGGCGCGGGATTCGAGCGCGGCGGCATCGTCGGCCTTGCCCAGAATGCGGGCGTAGCGGGACATGGTCCGCAGCAGGTGATAGTAATACGCCGAAGCAATCAGGGTCTTATCGGTGACGCGGGTGGGGTCCTGGGAATGAATCAGCTTGGGATCTTCGGGCGGCACGCACCAATCGGCGTATTGATCCTTGGAAGTCAGGCCGTCGTGTACGTAGGTCTGTTCCAGGTCGATCCAGCGCTTCATGGCGGGGTAAGTGCGCTCCAGCACGCGGCGGTCGCCGTATTGGTCGTAGAGCATGCCGGGCACGAACAGAAACGTGCTGGGCCAGGTGAGGTCGTCGTAGTAAAGCGGCCAATAGTTGGGAGACACCACGGGGATGGAGCCGTTGTCACGCTGGGAATCGGCCAGATCTCGTTCCCACTTGGAGTAGAACGCCGCCACATTAAACAGGTACGATTCCGAGCGGCTCACCTGAGAACGGTCGCCCAGCCAGCCCTGGCGCTCGTCGCGCTGCGGGCAATCGGTGGGGATGCTGCGATAATTGCCGCGCACACCCCAAAACACGTTGTGGTGGATCTGATTCAGAATCTGGCTGGAACTGGTGAAGTTGGCGGTGACGGCCATATCGTCATGCACCACGCGGCCTTCGATGGACGCCAGGGTGGGCTCGCCCGGATAGCCGGTCACTTCCACGTAGCGGAAACCGTGATAAGTGAAGCGCGGCTCCCAGGTTTCCGCCGGGCCGCCGCGCAGGGTGTAGAGATCGGCGGCGCGGGCGGTGCGCAGGTTGGCGGTATAGATGGACCCATCGGGCTGGAGAGTTTCGGCGAAGCGCAGACGGACTTCGGCGCCGCGCGGACCGGTGACGTTCAGCCGGCACCAGCCCACCATGTTCTGGCCCATGTCGTAGATCCACACGCGGGGCGCGAGCGGCTTGGCCGAAACCGGCTTGATGGTTTCGATTACGCGCAGCGGCTCGGCCATTTGCGCCGCCAGCGCGCCGGAGGGGCCGGCTACCAGGTGCGCGGTTTCCCATTGGGAATCGACATAGCCGGCGCGATCCCAGGCGCCCAATTCCGCGCGGGCGTCGTACTCTTCGCCGTCATACTCGTTGTTGGCGCGGATGGGTCCCTTGGTGGAAAGCTTCCAGGAATCGTCGGAAACCACGGTCTGGCGCGAGCCGTCGGCATATTCCAGGTTGAGCTGGAGGATGGCTTTGGGGAAACCGAAATTGCGGGTCTGGTCGACGCGCGGTGCGTGAAACCGGCCGTTGCCCAGGGTCAGGCCGATGGCGTTGGCACCGTTGACGATCTGACCGGTGACGTCGAAAGTGACGTAGAGCGCGTGCTTGTCGTAATCGGTGAGGCCGGGGGAAAGAACGTTGTCGCCGATTTTGGCGCCGTTGAGATAGAACTCGGAAAGGCCAAGGCCGGAGTAATAGACCGTGGCGCGGGCAACTTTGCCATGGGTGGAAAACTCCTTGCGCAGATAGCGCGCCGGCAGGCGATGCTCGGCGGTGAGCCCGACGCGTCCCCAAGGGGCCATGCCGTAGGCGCCTAGCTCCACGGCTGGCGCCCAGGCGACCGGGTCCGCTGCCGTTACCTTCCAGGCATCGGAGGAGGCGACCACCAGCGGCTCGCCGGAATCGAACTCCACCCGCGCCACCGCGATCAGGCCGGCGGGGGTGTCGTCCTTGCCGTGGTGCGCGGTGACTTCGACGGTGTTGGCACCGGCGTGCAGCGCGCCAGCGAGGTCCGCCACGATGGGAAGATGCGCTTCGGATCGGGTGGCGACGGCCCGGCCGTTGACGCTGACGTCGGCCTCGTTGGCGGCGCCGGCAATCACGAATCCGCGGACAATTCTGCGGCCTTCGGGAATCGTGATTTCAGTGCGGAAGACGAGCGTTCCGGCGGGTGCGCCAGTGGTCGCGCCGGCGGCGTTCCAGATCCAGTGCGCGCCTTCGAGCGAATGATAGACGCTGGCCGGATCCTCGTAGCCGGCGGCTTCATCCCGCCCGATCCATTTCCCCTGCCAGTCCTTAGCATCGAGCAGCCCCATGGTGAAGCTGGCCGAAGCGCTCCAGCCGCTCTGTTTTCCATCCTGGTCCCAGACGCGAACGCGCCAGAAGGCGGCGGCGCCGGAGGCGAGCGGGTGGCCGGCATACGGGACCTGGGTGGATTCGCCGGACACGATCTTGCCGCTGTCCCAGAGGTCGCCCTGACCCGCATCGAGAGCGCGTTCGGTGGACGACACCAGGATGCGATAGGCGGTCTGGTGCAGGCTGCGGGTACGCGGGTTGGCGGGTGTGAGAATCCACGAGAACCGTGGTTGGGTCGCGTCGATCCCTTGCGGATTGGCACGGTACTCGACACGGAGCTGGCCGGGCTGGAGCGAAGCCGCGGCGCACGCGGCCGCAAAAACAAACGCACAAGTAAGGGCTTTCATGGTTATCGCCGAAGGAAACGATATCACGCTTACAGAAAGGCGAGGAGCACGAGGTTCGATTGCGGCGACAAGATGGGCGTCGTTGACCGCGTTGTGCAGAATTGTGCAGATTTGGGGAAAGCCAGTGGCGTGTCCACGAAGCAGGTGGGCAGTGTGCGCGAAGGGAAGAGCCGCCTGGAAAGGCGGCTGCAGCCATGATTGGCTGCCCCACAGCGCAACATAGCCGCAGCCAAAAGCGCCGGGATGAGTCCCGGTGTGGCAGACCGAGGGTCTGCTCCACGGAGAAATCGTTGCGGCGGGAGAACGGGTTGTCAGGCGGCGGTGGGGAGGGGTTTGTTCTGGGAGTCGCCGGGTTTGTGCATTTTTGTGCATTTTGGGGCGGTTCGGGAAGCGCGGCGTTTCGCGACTTCGGACGGAGTGGGAGCGGTGGCTTGCTCGATGATGAATCGGGCGGCTTTGAACTGGACGCTGGGGGAAGCTTTGTCGTCGCGGAGGATGTCGCCGAGGGTTTGGTAGGCGAGGTCGGCCAGGGTCATGGCTCTTTCGCGGAGCATGAGGTCGCGATCGGCGAAGGCTTGCTTGAGGGCGGTTTCGAAATGGGGCAGGTCGCGGCGCCAGGCGAGGACGTCCTTGCGGAGAACGTTCGCGAGGGCGACGGCGCCATGGATGGTGCCGCCGGAGGAGATCACGTCGAGGACCTCTTGCTGTTGCGGTGTGAATTCAGTTTCGGCCATGAGAAGCTCTTCTGGCCAACACGATAACAGGCGAGCGGGCGCGAGACGGGGTGAGGGGGACGGAGCGGGCGGGTGGGGGGCGATGGAAACAAAGGGGTAAGTGAGGTCAGGGAAAATTTCGAAAGTCTGTGACCGGGGGTTTGGGGGAGGGGGGGGAAGGCAGGGGCGAGAAGATTGGCTGGCGATTGTGCAACGGTTGTGCAGATTTGGGGGAAACGAGTGTCCACGAAACAGGTGGGCAGGGGCGTGAGGGGAAGAGCCGCCTGGAAAGGCGGCTGCAGCCATGATTGGCTGCCCCACATTGTGCAACGGTTGTGCATCCTGAGCGCCGCTCGGCGTGAAAAAACAAATAAGTCCTTTAATTTCTTCACTGGTTGTTGCCGGGGGCTTTTTACGTTGTGCAGGATTGTGCAAGAAAAGCGGAAAGGAATCTCCGAACCGATGCCGTGGAATTTGGGTTGAGCCAGGTTGCCGGGGACGGATTTCCCCAAATCGGTTAAGCACCCCCAAGCCCCTCGCCGCCTGCCTTCCAGGTGTTATCCTGCAAGGGCGACAGGCCGGGAGGCCTGTCCCACGGACTCAGTGAAGCATATTGGCTTTCAGCACGGGGAATCGGAGATGGAGATCGGGCGAATCGAGCTCGACGGCGCCCGGGTGACGGCGGAATTCGCCATCCGCAACCGATCCGGCGGCGCTTGGCGTTCTTCCGAGGGATTCGCCATCGGCTACCATCTTTTCGATGCCGAAACGGGCACGCTCATCGTGGACGGCGCGCGCGTACACGCCCCGCGCGACCTCGCGCCCGGCGATTCGGCGCAAATTTCGATCGGCTTCGAGCTGCCGCCCGAAGACGGGCGCTACCAGGTATTGATTTCCGCCATGCGCGAAGGCAAATGCTGGTATTACGAGCGCGGCTGGCCGTTCGTGTTGGTGGAGGCGACCGTTCGCGGCGGCATGTCGCGGCTCGAGGCGGGGCGCGTGGCCACGCGCGGTAGCCTGGCGCGGCGCCGCCTGCTGCGGTCGCTGGGGCGCGGGCTGGTGTATCCCTGGGTCACCATCTGGCGCAACCGCGGTTTGATCCGGGTGATGGTCCGCCGCGACATTCTGGGGCGGTACCGGGGCTCGTTCGGCGGCGTCTTCTGGACCGTATTCAATCCGCTGCTGCTGATTCTGACCTACGCCTTCGTCTTCGGCGCGGTCCTGCGGTCGCGTTTTCCGGGCGACCCGAGTCCGCTCGGCTTCCCGCTCTACTTTCTGGCCGGCATGCTCCCGTGGCTGGCCTTTAGCGAGGCCGCCGGACGTGCTCCCAGCGTTATGCTGGAGCATCGCAACTTCGTCAAAAAACTGGTGTTCGCGGTGGAGACGCTGCCCGTCAACCTGGTAGTCTCGGGGCTTGTCAGCGAGGGTTTCGCGCTGTTGCTGTATTGCTGCCTGGTCCTTTTCGCGCGCCATCGCCTGCCGCTTACCGTGCTCTGGCTGCCGCTGCTGGTGGTGCCCCAGGTGCTGTTTACGGCCGGCGTGAGCTGGAGCCTGGCGGCGCTGGGCGCGCTGTTTCGCGACCTGGGGCAGATCATCGGCTTCCTGCTGACGATCTGGTTTTTCATCACTCCCATCTGCTACCCCGAACAATCCCTGCCCCCATGGGCCGCGCCGGTGTTTGTCAAGAATCCGATCTACGTGCTGGTACGCGGCTACCGCGCCGTCTTTCTCGAAAATCGCGCGCCGGCGATGGGTTCTTTGTGGAAATTCTGGGTGCTGGCGCTGGTAGTCTTCCTCCTCGGCCACGCGGGATTTTATAAACTAAAGAAGTCCCTCGCGGATCTGTTGTGAAACATCTCGCGGTAGTGCTGCTTCAATTCGGACCCGTGGGGGTGTTTTTGCTGGCGATTATCGAATCGTCCGGCCTGCCGATTCCCGCCATCCTGGATATTTCTCTCACCTTGGTGGCCTGGAAAAGCCCCGAACACGCTTACCTGGCGGCGGCGCTCGCGGTGGCCGGTTCGCTGATCGGCAATCTCGGTCTCTTTTCGGCCGCGCGCTTCGGGGGCAGCCGGTGGGTGAAGGCGCCCGATCCGGAAGCTCCCGCGCGGTTTCGGCAGTGGTTCCAACGCTACGGTCTGATTACCGTGTTCGTGCCGGCCGTGCTGCCGATTCCGCTGCCGTTGAAAGTGTTCGTGATCTCCGCCGGCGTGCTGCGCACCGGGTGGGCGCGCTTCATCGCGGTGGTAGTGGTGGCGCGAACCGTTCGCTACTTCGGCCTGGCCTGGCTGGGCCTAAGCCTGGGCGGGGACGCGCCGGCTTTCCTGAAGCGAAATATGTGGACTTTCACCGGCGCGGCGGCCGCCCTGGTGCTGGTACTATTCGTGCTGGTGTGGCTGGCCGACCGGCGCGGCGACGGCGCGGACGTTACAATAAGTTGATCGGCCCGCTGCTTTCGAATGCCAAAGCGAATTGCGATTGTGGAAGACGAAGCCGAGCTGGCTTCGCTGCTGGAATACAACCTGGGGCGTCAGGGCTACCAGACGCAGGTGCTCAACGGGGCTAAGGGCACGGTCAAGTCGCTCGAATCCGGGCGGCCGGACCTGATTCTGCTCGACGTCATGCTGCCCGATATCGACGGGTTCGAACTGTGCCGCGAAATCCGCCGCTCGCCCACGCTGGGCCGCACGCCTGTGCTGTTTCTGACGGCGCGCTCGGATGAAGTGGACCGGGTGCTGGGCCTCGAAATCGGGGGCGACGACTACATGACCAAGCCGTTCAGCCCGCGCGAGCTGGTAGCCCGCGTCAAGGCGCACTTGCGGCGCGGCGAGATGGACGCCGATTCGCCGGCGCTGGAGATCGGCCCGTTCCGGCTGGATCGCACCGGCCGGCGCGTGTTTCTGGGCGACCGCTCGTTGAATCTGACCTCGACCGAGTTCAACCTGCTGGAGTTTTTCCTGACCCATCCCGGCCACGCCTACAGCCGCGACCAGTTGCTGGATGCGGTCTGGGGCGAGCAGCGCTACGTGACTCCGCGCACCGTGGACGTACACGTGCGCCGCCTGCGGGAGCAAATCGAGGAGCAGCCCGATTCTCCCAAGTATCTGACCACCATTCGCGGCTTCGGTTATCGCTTCGAGGAGTTTTCGTGACCGCCAGAATTTTTTTCAAATTGATTGCCGGTGTATTCTGTCTGCTGCTGGTGGCGCTGGTGACGGTGGATTTTTTCACCACCAGAGTGGCCCGCGACGCTTACGTTCGAACCCTGGCCGACCAATTGACCGGCAAGGCCCGTCTGCTGGCTCTGGACATGGACGCGCCCGGCCGGGTGGATGGGGCGCGCGTCCGGGCGCTGGCGCAGGCCGGCGCGGCGCGGGTCACCGTGATTCGCGCCGATGGCGGCGTGGTGGCCGATTCCCAGGCCGACGCCGCCCGCATGGAAAACCACCGCACACCCAACCGCAAGGAACTCATGGCGGCCTTCGCGGGGCGCGCCGGGCAGGATATCCGCACCAGCGCCACGCTGCACGTGCCGTTTCTTTACGTGGCCGTACCGATACCCGGCGGAGCGGTGCGCCTGGCCGAGCCGCTCTCGCTCATCGACGGACAGGTGGCACAGGTGCGGACCCGCATACTGGAAAGCACGGCCATGGCGTTTCTGCCGGCCATCCTGCTGGCGGCGGTGCTGGCGCGCTGGATATCGCGCCGCTTCGCCACCATCATGTCCCACGCGGTCGAGCTGGCTCGGGGAAACTTCCGCGCCCGCCTGGCCGATACCGGCAACAGCGAATTCGGCCAACTGGCCCTCACGCTGAACGAAACCGCCGAGAACCTGCAGAGCACCGTGGAGCAATTGCAGCGGGAACATATCGAACTGGAAAAGCTGGAGCGCATCCGAAAGGACTTCGTCATCAACGTGTCACACGAGCTGCGCACGCCGCTGGCATCCATCCAGGGCTACACCGAAACCCTGATGGACGGCGCCCTCCACGACCCGGACCACAACATGCGCTTCCTCGGCATTATCCGCCACAACGCCGAGCGGCTGGCGCGGCTCACCGAAGACCTGTTGACCCTGTCGCGCATCGAGCAAAAACGCCAAAACCTGGAATTCGAGCCGCGCAATATCCAGGCGCTGATCGGACAGGCCATCGAACAGGTGCGGCCCATCGCCGAAAAGACCGAGATCCGGCTGGTGTCCGCACTCGATCCGGCCGTCACCGAAGCCTGGTGCGACGACGAAGCCGTTTCGCAGGTGTTCAGCAATTTGCTCGATAACGCCATCAAGTACACTCCCCGCGGCGGCACCATCACGGTTGGCGTCCGGCCCGCCGGCCAATTCGTCGAAGCCTGGGTGAGCGATACCGGCGCCGGTATTCCGTCCGAGGATTTGCCGCGGCTGTTCGAGCGTTTCTACCGGGTGGATAAGGCGCGCTCGCGGGAACTGGGCGGCACAGGGCTCGGTCTGTCCATCGTCAAGCACCTGGTGGCGTCGCACAACGGCGTGGTTCGTGTGGAAAGCCACGTCAACCGGGGGTCCACTTTTTTCTTCACTTTGCCGGCCGAGGAAGCGGCCCTGCCGGCGCCTCAGCTTAATCCTGAATTTACGGCCTCGTAACGATCCTGTAACGCGAACGCTGTTAGCGTAATTTTGCGGGAGCCGATAAAGAGGTTATGAAGAAGATTCTCCTCATCGAAGACGACTCGGACTTATTTTCCTTGCTGAAATACAACTTGGAAAAGGAAGGATTTCAACTTTCGGGCCTGCAGACCGGCAAAGGCGCCATCGAGCTGTGCCGGCAGGTGCGGCCGGACTTGATTCTGCTCGATATCATGCTGCCCGATTCCGACGGTCTGGACATCTGCAAGGGCATTCGCCGGGACCCGGAGTTGGCTGATACACCCGTGATTTTCCTCACCGCGCGCGCGTCGGAAACCGACCGGATTGTCGGTCTGGAGCTCGGCGCCAACGACTACGTGGTGAAGCCGTTCTTCGTGCGCGAATTGATTGCGCGCATCAAGCTGCAAGTCCGCGGCGCGACGCGCAACCAGAGCACCGCCGCGCGCGTGCTCGAAGCCGGCGGCCTGGAAGTGGATACGGCCAGCCGCCAGGTGCGCCTGAACAGCCGGCCGCTGGCGCTGACCGCTACCGAGTTCCGCCTGCTGGAATTCCTCATGACGCGTCCGGGAGTGGTCTTTAGCCGCGAGCAACTGCTGAATTCGGTGTGGGGGCAGGACCGCGCCATTACCGACCGGGCGGTGGATGTTTATGTGCTTCGGCTGCGGCAGAAGATCGAAGAGGACCCGGCCGCGCCCGTGCTGATCCATTCCGTCCGCGGCTTCGGCTACACCTTCGAGCCGCGCCGGGCGATGGCAGCTATGGAAGTGTGAACCGCGCTGCCGAGCCGCGAGTGTAAAGGCAGCGGTCATTGGCGGTGGATGACGGCAAACCGGAACAAAGTACCCGTTTGTCCGCCGTAAGTTATTGATTCGTGGCAAAAACCGGCACTAAGTACTCCATTTCGGAATTACGGCCAATAATGAGCGACCGCTAGGCAGCGGTTTTCTTAATACGTGGCCGTCATTCCGAAATCGTGTACTAAGTACCGGTTTTCCACGCTGGGTAGCCAGGACCCGACGAAATCCGGCCTGAGGTCTAAGCCTTTAGACCTGGAAGGAGCTGCCGCACCCACAGGTGGATTTCACTTGCGGGTTGTTGAACTTGAAGCCGGCGCCCTCCAGGCTCTCGACATAGTCCACTTCGGCCCCATCCAGATAGAGCAGGCTGGCCTGATCGACGAATACCTTCAAGCCCTCGTAGCTGTAAGTTTTGTCCAGCATGTTGGGTTGGTTTTCGAAGGCCATCGAATAGCTGAAACCGGAACACCCGCCGCCGACTACGGCGATCCGCAGCCCGGCTGGCGACGGCTGCTGCGAAGACATGATTTCCTTTACCTTGCCAATCGCTTTTTCGGTCAGTTGAACCATTGAATATACTCCTTAGATTTCGGAAGCTCCGATCAGCCCCATTTTGCCAGACGGAAGCCTGTAATTTCAATTACAAGCGTTTAGATGCCTCGGGAGAGCCCCCGGTCGCGTAAAATGCGGGCCGAACGGTAGGCTTTCACCCGCGGCCGGTGTGCGGCGGTTCGGCCAGAAGGACCTCGAGCGCCCTCAGGCCCTGTTGCCCGCCCATCGCGATCAGGGTATCGCCAGCCTGAATGGCCGCATCGGCCGGCGGGTTGAAGTGCATCTTTCCATGGCAGTCGCGAATCGCCATCACGATCACCCCCAGGTCGCGGCTAAGCTGCATTTGGCGGATGGTCTTGCCCACCGTTTCGCAACCCTCCGCCACCAGTACCTGTTCAATAGCCGTTTCTTCCTTCACGTCGTTGGTGGCAAAATCCAGGAATTGCACCACGTGCGGACGAAGCAGCGATTGCGCCAGGCGGTGGCCGGTGAGCGCATAGGGCGCAATCACCGAACTCGCGCCGGCCCGCCGCATTTTTTCCACGGCGCCCTCTTCGGCCGCCCGCGCGGCCACGTAAAGGTCGGGGTTTAAGGCCTTGGCCGATAGCAGGACGAACAGGTTATCGGCATCGGTGGCCAGCGCCGCCACCAGGCCGTGCGCCCGTTCCACGCCCACCTGCCGCAAGCTATCGTCGTGGGTGGCGTCGGCCGCTACCGCCAGCATGCCCGCCATCATGGCGCGTTCGGCGCGGGCCGGGTCGCTATCCACGACCACAAAGGGCGCGCCGGCGCGTTGCAATTCCTCCGCGGCCCCGCGCCCTACCCGCCCGAAACCGCAAATGATGTGGTGATGGTTGAGCTTCTCGATCATGCGTTTGTTCCGCCGCTTGTTGAAGACGTCTCCGAATTCCAGTTCGATGATGGTCTGGGTCATGGCGCCAATGGCGATGAAGATGGTGGTGACCCCGAACATGATCAGGAAGGAATTGAACACCCGCCCGGCGTGCGAAAGGGGATGCACTTCGCCATAACCGACGGTGGTCATGGTGATGAGCGTCATGTAAAAGGCGTCGAAGGGCGGATAGTGGTCGATCAGGGTGAAGCCCACCGTGCCCGTGACGAGCGTGCCCAGAATCGCCCCCGCAATGAAGAGAAATCGCCGCGTCAGCCGGTTCATCCCGTTTCCCAAGCCCAAGTATAGCGGCCGGCATGGCGGAGGGATAGGTTCCGGCCCCGGCCTTTGCTAAACTGGACTGGTGGCAGTTGCTCGCGGGCAACTGCTTTATCCACCACGCGGGGGCCGGTAGCTCAGTAGGTAGAGCATGTGCCTTTTAAGCACAGGGTCGCGGGTTCGAGTCCCGCCCGGCTCACCATCGCTAAGTCTTACATCATCCGGCATCCGAAATAGCCACGCCCCGCCGATGCCTCTGTCCGCATCCGAAAGAGACACGAAATCGGTGTCTGGCTGTGCAAGAGATCGCGCGGTGGTGTAGCTTGTTTATGGGTCCATCAACTCCGGATACGCGTCCGAGACGCGGTCGATCTCCCGGGCCTGGCCGGGCGAAAGTCCTGCATCGGGATCCAAACACCAGATACCGTCGAGCAGGCCCTGGCGGCGAAGGACTTCGTGCACGCCGGCGATCGAGCCGCGGAACCCGTTCGCCACATCGAAGATGGCACCGTTGGCGTCGGTCAGCCGCGCGGCCGTTTCCAGCCATTCCGGCGCGTCCGGGTTGCGGTGAATCGCTTCGAGTGTCGCCACCGCCCGGCGGGTCCAGACGGCCCACTGGCCAAGCAGGCCGCCTACCATGCGGAGGCCGTGGAAGGTCGTAACCAAATCGAGGACGATGTGGTCGTCGTTGCCGCTGTAGAGGGCGATTTCCGCGGCACGGCCCGATTCGGCCACGCCCCGCAGCACGTCGAGCGTATGGTAGCGGTTGAACGGCGCAATCTTGATGGCGACGACCGAATCCAGGCTGGCGAAGCGGCGCCAGAAATCCGCGTCGAGCACACGCCCGCCCACCGCCGGCTGCAAATAGAACCCGACCAGGGGCAGCACCTCGCCGACGGCGCGCGCGTGCGCGATCAGTTCATCGGTGGTGGAGCCGGCCAGCGAGGCGAGACTCAGCAGCACGGCGTCGTAGCCCAGCCGCGCGGCGCATTCGGCCTCGCCGAGCGCCTGGGCTCGGGCGCCGCACACGCCCGCAATCTTCACCACCGCGTGCCCGCCCGCCTCTTCGCGCGCGAGCGCGAGCACCGGCTCGTATAATCCGTGTTCGCGAATGGCAAACTGGGTGGTGTGCACCCCCACCGCGATTCCGCCGGCGCCGGCATCCAGATAGTAGCGGGTGAGCCCGCGCTGGCGGCGCTCATCGAGCTTGCGCGCGGAGGTCAATGCCAGTGGATGCGCCGGAATCACCACTCCCTCGCGCAGCCGCCGGCGCCAATCAAAAGGCGCCATCGCGCACCTCGAAATGAGTCGGCTTGTCCAGCGTCGGCAGGCCGGCCACGATCCACTCCGCCTGCCGTTGAATCAGGTCAGCCGCGGCGACTGAAGGCGGTCCGAGCAACCGGCGGCACAGCGAGGAATCGTTCAGCAGTGCGGTTTCCGCTTCGCGCCCCTCGAAGCGCGGCTCGATGCGGAACAATTCGCCGAACCGCTCCGCGATCGAGCGCACGCGCAACGTCTCGGGACCGGTGACATTCAGTATGAGCGGGGGAGAGGACGCCAGCGCCAGCGCGCGCAGAATGATGGAATTCGCGTCGCCCTGCCAGATGACATTCACCGCTCCCATGGCGAGCGGCACCGGCCGCCGCTGCCAGACGCAACGGCCGATATCGAGCAGCACGCCATAGCGCAGGTCGACGGCGTAATTCAAACGCATGATCGCCACCGGCGTGCGGTCGCGGCCCGAGAAGTATTCGAACACGCGCTCCCGGCCGAGCACCGACTGTGCGTATTCCCCGACCGGCGCGGGTGGGGTGTCCTCGGTGGCGCCGGAAGCGGACAATGGGTAGACATTCCCGCTCGACAGCGCCACGATGCGGGATCCGCGGAATCGCTCCGCGACCATCGCCGGCAGTAGCGTGTTGGTGGCCCAGGTGAGCGGCATGTTCCCGGTAGAACCGAATTTCCGGCCCGCCAAGAGCAGCACGTTCGGGCAGTCCGGAAGGTGCGCGATCCGGCCCCGATCCAAAAGGTCGCAGGAGATGGTCTCGATGCCCCACCCGGCAAGCTGGCGCCCGGTCTCCCCGTCGGCGAAACGCGAGGCCGCGACGATGCGGCGCGACACGCCGCTCCGGTCCGCCGCGCGCCGCGCCCGACGGGCGAGCGACGGCCCCATCTTGCCGCCGGCGCCCAGCACAAGCAGGTCGCCCTCCAGGCCGCGCAGGAAAGCGCAATCGGCATCGGAGGGGCGCGAGAGTTCGTCTTCCAGGCCAGGGATTGAAGTCATTAATCGTTATCTCGGCCGCTCCATTTGGAAGCCCGTCGCCGCCTCGGTGTAATCCGCGGTGTAACCGGCGCGCTGAACCGGACGCGTCGCCAGAAGGTCGAAAAGTCCTTCCTTGAGATAGTCGGGGTCGATGTGTACGCCAACTACTTCGCCGATGGTGAGGTACTGGTCGAGCGCGGCGCCGTCGGTGCCATGCAACTGTACAATCTGCACCAGCTTGCATTCCAGCGCCACCGGAGCCTCCGCAACGCGCGGCGGCATTACCATCCGGCTCGCAGCGGCGTCCAGCTTCGCGAACTCGAATTCGTTGACACCGTGCGGCAGGGCGGCCGAGGTCTGGTTCATTTTCTCAGCCAACGGACGAGTGACAAGATTGCAGACGAATTCGCCGGTTGCCTTGATATTGGACACCGTGTCCTTCCACCCCGACGAACTGAACATGACCATGGGCGGGTGGTCGCACACGGCATTGAAGAAGCTGTACGGCGCAAGATTCACGCGGCCTTCGGCGTCTCGGGTCGAAATCCAGCCGATCGGCCGCGGCGCCACGATCGCCTTGAACGGATCGTGCGGCAGGCCGTGACCTTTCGAAGGCTCGTAGAAATAGAATTCCGGCATCGTTTCCATCCTATGCAAATGGGGGTTACGGAGCAGGTTCCACATGGACCAGTACATCGGCTACCCAGTCCAGCGATTTCAGGATGTGCAGGCGCGCCTGGTGGGCGATCTCGTGCGATTGTCGCACGGTCATATCCGGGTCGACTTCCAGGTGCAGATCGACGTGATAGCGGAGGCCGGTCTTGCGGGCGTAGCACTTTTCCACGCCGCGGACGCCATCCACCTGGGCGGCGGCCTGGCGGATCTTGTCCATCAGCCGGTCGTCGGGCATGGTGTCCGCCAACTGCATGGCGGTCTGGTAAGCGACGCGGGCACCGGCGGTGACGACCAGGAGTCCGACGGCAAGGCCGCCGTAACAATCGGCGGAAACGAAACGGCTGGGGTTGTAGACGGCAAGGCCGACGGCGATAAGGGCCGTGGCGGCGGAGGTGGAATCGGTGGCGTCGTGCCAGGCGTCGGCGACCAGGGCGGCGCTCTGGATCTTGCGCCCGTAGCGAAACTTCGAAAGGGCCAGGGCGGGTTTGGCGACGAGCGAAGCCACCAGCGGCCAGACCACATAGGACTGCACGACCAGGTGGGGCCGCCCGAGACGCTCGATGGCAGAGTATGAGATGAGCGCGCCGATCACCGCTAAGCCCAGGCCGATCAGCAATCCACTCAGGATTTCCAGGCGGCCATGGCCGTAGGGGTGATTTTCGTCGGCGGGCTTGGCGCCCAGGGTGAGGCCGGCCAGGAGCAGGGAAGAGGTAAGCAGGTCGGTGGAAGATTCCACGCCATCGGCCACGGCGGCGGTGGAATGGCCGGCCAGGCCGACCAGAATCTTGGCGACGGCCAGCGCGGCACTCACCGCCATACCGGCGATGGCGATGCGCTGGCCGGTTCGCATCGATTCAGGCGCGGGCGGGGTCGTTCCGTTCGGTATCGACACCAAGCTCGGCAAAGGCGGCCTTCGCTTTCCCGGCGTCAAATTTGCCCTCGCGCGCCAGCCGCGACAGCGCCGCGGTCACGATCGACTCGGCGTTGATTTCGAAATGTTTCCGCAAATACTCGCGGTTGTCGCTGCGGCCAAATCCATCGGTGCCCAGCGTTTCCATCCGCCCCGGCAGCCACGGCGCCACCTGGTCCGCCACGGCCTTCATATAATCGGTGGCCGCCACGATGGGGCCGGCGGCGTCCTTCAAGGCCGTGAGCAGATAGGGGATCCGTTCCGGCTGGTCGGGGTGGAGACGGTTCCAGCGTTCCACCGACAGGGCTTCCCGCCGCAGTTCAGTGTAACTGGTGACGCTCCACACGTCGGCGGGCAGGTCGTACTTTTCGGCCAGAATCCGTTGCGCGCGCAACGCTTCGTTGAGAATCGGACCGCTGCCGAACAACTGCACCCGGGCCGGGCTTTTCTTGGCGGGAAGGTAACGATAGATGCCCTTGAGCACACCTTCGGGGTTCAGGCCCTCCCTCATAGGCGGCATGGGGTAGTTTTCGTTGTACAGGGTGAGGTAGTAGAACAGGTCCTCGCGCTCCTGGTACATGCGGCGGATGCCGTCCTGCACGATGATGGCGATTTCGTAGGCGAAGGCGGGGTCGTAGGCGGCACAGTTGGGTACGGCGCTGGCCATCAGCAGGCTGTGGCCGTCCTGGTGCTGCAGCCCTTCGCCGGACAGGGTGGTGCGCCCGGCGGTGCCGCCGCAGAGGAAGCCTTTTCCGCGGGCGTCGCCGAACGCCCAGATCAGGTCGCCTACGCGCTGAAATCCGAACATGGAATAGTAAATGAAAAAGGGAATCATGTCCGCGCCGTAGTTCGCGTAGGCTGTGCCGGCGGCGGTGAACGAAGCCATGGAACCGGCTTCGGTGATCCCTTCTTCCAGAATCTGACCGTCCTTGGACTCCTTGTAGTACAGGAACATCTCGGCGTCGTGGGGGCGATAGAGCTGGCCCTGGCTGGCGTAGATGCCGAACTGGCGGAACAGCGACTCCATGCCGAAGGTGCGGGCTTCATCGGGGATGATCGGCACCACGCGCTTGCCGATCTCGGGATGTTTGAGGAGCTGGGTGAGCACGCGGACGAAGGCCATGGTGCTGGAGACTTCGCGGCCGGAAGAGCCTTCGAGCGATTCGGAAAAATATTCGACCGCGGGCGGCGTCACGGCGGGAACATCCACCCCGCGGCTGGGCATGTAGCCGCCGAGTTGGCGCCGGCGCTCGTGCAGGTAGGCCATTTCGGGGCTATCGGCGGGCGGCTTATAAAACGATGCGTTGCGCGCGGCGTCGTCCGGGATGGGAATTTCGAAGCGCGATTTGAAATGGGCGATTTCCTGCTCGTTGAGCTTCTTCTGCTGGTGGGTGATGTTGCGGCCCTCGCCGGCCTCGCCCAGGCCGTAGCCTTTGACGGTATGGGCCAGGACGACGGTGGGGCGGCCGGCGGTCTCCACCGCGGCCTTGTAGGCGTTATAGACCTTGCGCGGGTCGTGGCCGCCGCGCTTCAGGCGGTAAAGCTGGTCGTCGCTCAAGTGCGAAACCAGGTCGAGCAGTTCCGGGTATTTACCGAAAAAGTGCTGGCGCAGCCAGGCGCCGTCTTTGGTCACGTAGGTCTGGAATTCGCCATCCACCACTTCGGACATGCGCTGCACCAGCAGGCCGGTGGAGTCGCGCGCCAGCAGCTCGTCCCATTCGCTGCCCCAGATCAGCTTGACCACGTTCCAGCCGGCGCCGCGGAAGGCTCCCTCCAATTCCTGAATCACCTTGCCGTTGCCGCGCACCGGGCCGTCCAGGCGCTGGAGGTTGCAGTTTACGACGAAAATCAGGTTATCGAGTTTTTCGCGGGATGCCAGCGTGAGCGAGCCCAGGGATTCGGGCTCGTCGGTTTCGCCGTCGCCCAGAAACGCCCAGATCTTGCGCGGCGTGACCTGGATCAGGCCGCGGTTTTCCAGGTAGCGCATGAAACGCGCCTGATAGATGGCGTTGATGGGTCCCAGGCCCATGGAAACGGTGGGGAATCGCCAGAAATCGGGCATCAGCCAGGGGTGGGGGTAGGACGGAAGACCGGGGGAATCGCGCAGCTCGTGGCGGAAGTTCTTGAGGCGATCCTCGCTCAGGCGCCCTTCGAGGAAGGCCCGGGCGTAGACGCCGGGCGAAGCATGGCCCTGAAAATAGACCAGGTCGCCGGGCTGGTCGCCGTAGTGGGCGTGGAAGAAATGGTTGAACCCCACTTCCAGAAGGGTGGCGAGGGAAGCGTAGGTGGAAATATGGCCGCCGATGCCGCTGTCGTACTTGTTCTGGCGGACCACCATGGCCATGGCGTTCCAGCGGATCAGGCTCTTGATGCGCCGTTCCATGGCGCGGTCGCCGGGGTACGGCACTTCCTGTTCGGGTCGAATGGTATTGACGTAGGGCGTGTTGATTTGGGGAGCGAGTTCGACCCCGCTGGCGAGAGCGCGCTGCCGGAGTTGTTCCAGCAGGTAGGCGGCCCGGTCGGGACCCTCCTCATCGACGATCTGATCCAGCGATTCGAGCCACTCCGCGGTTGCCGGTGGATCCAGGTCCACCACCCTCTCGTTGAGTTTCTGGTGCATGAATACTCTCATTATAATGAACCTCCGGCTGCCACGGACCCGTGGGTTGATTACAATGGCACAAGGGGGTGCAGCCCGCGGCGTTTGAAAATCCGATGAACATCGGGCGACGGGCTTGCCAAACCCGGAATCTATCGGCTATCAGTAGTAATTCGGGAGGCTTTTCATCATGGTGACGTGCCCGGTATGCGACGGCGCAATCGATCTCGATGAAGAAGACGTAGACGAAGGCGACATCGTCAGTTGTGACGAGTGCGGCGCGGATTTGACGGTGGTGAGCGTGGAACCGCTCGAGCTGGAGTCGGCGGAAGAGGTGGAGGAGGAAGAAGAAGAGGAAGAGGACGATTACCTCGAGGAAGACGAGGAGGACGAAGATGCCGACGAGGACTGGAAATAGGATGAGTATCGACACCCGTTTCCGGCCCGCCTTGAGAAAGGCGGTTGCCGTTTTCGCCTTGCTGGCATGCTCCGGGGCAGCGATCGCCCAGCAGCAGAAGAAGGGAAGCCAGCAGACGCGCAGCGTGCAGGGCGTGGTTCATGCGCCCGACGGCGCGCCCCAGGCCGGCGCCGTCGTGCAGCTCGAAAACAAACGGACGATGCAGGTCCGCTCCTTCATATCTCAGGCGGACGGCAGCTACTACTTTCACGATCTTAACGCGGACGTGGATTATGGGCTGCGCGCCGAATTCCGCGGGGCGGCCAGCGACAAGCGTACCGTCAGCAGCTTCGATTCCCGCCAGGACGTGACCATGGACCTGCAATTGAAGGCCGCCAAATGAATCCAAGGGGATCTGTGGTAGACTCACCGTCGGGACCCAAAGGCCCGGTTCGGCCTCGGGTCGCGGTCCGGCACCCCGCCAACCCGGATATGCATTCCAGCGCGTCCCATCGGCTTCGGGAAAACCTTGGATGGCTTCGGAGAACTTTCTGCCCCTGACCCGGGACGAGCATTACGAGCTAGGTCGAGAGCTGCGGGCGATGAGCGCCCGGATGCGTGAACTGTGCGGTTTGGTGGTGAGCGTGTACGGTCCCAATAACCAGTCGGCTTTTCAATTCGAAAAGGCGACGGCAGTTTTGGACCGCTTGCGCGGCGACATGCAGGCGCAGGCGGAAGCCGACCTGCCGGGATTCGATGTTCGCGGGTATTACGACTGAGGCGGCGCGGCTTTCCTGTTCGATTTGGACTCGGCGCGCCGATCATGCTAGCATCGAAGATGTTGGCGTGAGCAATGCGGGGACGTAGTTCAGTTGGTTAGAACGCCGGCCTGTCACGTCGGAGGTCGCGAGTTCGAGTCTCGTCGTCCCCGCCATTCCTTTCAATCGCTTCCGAGCTTTCAAGTTCCGGCTGTCCCAATCGAGGAAGAAGTGGATGCCAGCGAGTGGTCGGCCTTTGGTTTGGGACGCCGCCGAGGCAAGAAAAGTTCCCGGTGTGGTCGAGCAACATTTTTTCGCGGTTGGGCCACAGAGACCTCCTTGTGACCCCGCCCGCGCCGCTCAATGCCCGAACGAAGATTTCACTTGAGGCATTGTATTCATCTTGCTGAAGCGGGGCCAGTTGTAACCGTAGAACGCCACGAAGGCGAAGCAGAACATGGGGACGATGAAGCCGCGCGACATGTCGAACTTATCGGCCACATAACCCATCAGCTTGGGTAGAATCGCGCCACCCATGATGGCCATCACGATAAACGCCGAAGCTTTCTTCGCGCGCGCGCCCAAGCCGAAGATTCCCAGCGCGAAAATCGTCGGGAACATGATCGACATGAAGAAGTAACTCAGAAATACGCAGGCCACCGAAACCCAGCCCAGCTTCAGGAAAACCAGCAGCGTGACGGCCACGTTCATCAGCCCGTACAGGCCCAGAATCTTGTGCGCGGCGAATTTCCGTAACAGCCCGGCGCCGCTGAACCGGCCCACCAGAAAGAAGATCAGCCCCAGCGACGCCATGCTGGAAGCCCCTTTGTCGCTCAGCGCCAGCGCGCCGTTGCGGGCGGTCTCGAACCATCCCTGCAGCCAGGGTTGCAGGATGCCGGCGTGGCTCGAAAGGTGCGTCATGCGGGAGGCCCAGACGGCCGGGATGGCCGGCAATTCCGAAGTCATGTAGTTAATGAAGAAGCTGAAGATGCCGGCCTGCGCCGCCACGTAAAGGAATTGCGCCGCCACCGCCAGCACGAAATGCGGGTGGGTCCAGATGGAGTGGGAGACGCTCCCGGTCGTATCGTCAAGGTGATAGTCGTCCTCGGTTTTGATGTCGGGCATATCGGCGAAGAAGAAAACCGTGGCCAGCACCAGCACCACCAGAGCCATGCCCACGTACGGAATGTAGAGCGTCTGGCTGCCGGTGCTGTGGCCGGCGGCGTCCTTGGAGTAGAAATACATGCTGCCCACGATGGGCCCGCAGATCCATCCCACCCCGTTGGACGATTGCGCCAGGTTGATGCGCGTGGCGGCATATCGCGGGTCGCCGAGCACGGTGGTGTAAGGGTTGGCGATGGTCTCGAGAAACGTCAGCCCGGTGGCGATGAGGCACACTCCCGCCAGAAAAGCCACGAACGCGGTGGTGGGCGATACGGCCCCTTCATGAACCATGGCGTTGATATGGGTGGCCGGAATGAACCAGAACCCGCCCGCCGACACGATGGCCAAACCGGCGATAATTCCGCCCTTGTAGCCCAGCTTGCTGGCCAGCCAGCCCGCCGGCATGGACATGAGGAAGTAGCCGAGATAGTGGGCGAACTGCACCCAGGCCGACTGCGACTTGTTCAGGTGCAACTCCTCCTGAAAATGCTTGTCCATCACGTCGATCATGCCGTTGCAGAATCCCCAGAGAAGGAACAACGAGGTCACCAGGAGGAACGGGAACAGGAAGTTTCTCCCATCGGTACCGATAAAGATACTCTTTTTGTCGCGGGTCATGGCGATCAGACGATTCTAACAGGCATTCCCCCTACAATAGAGCTGTGGCCGCCCTCGCATTCCCCCAAGCCCGACAGATGGTGCTCGACCGGGTCCGCTCGCATCTTCCTCAACCGCGCTGGGAGCGCATCGACCTGGCGGAGGCGGCGGGGCGGGTGCTGGCCGAAACTCTCGCCGCCGACCGCGACGCGCCGCCGTTCGACCGTTCCATGCGCGATGGCTATGCCGTCCGCGCGGCCGACTTGCCCGGCGCCCTGGCGGTGATCGGCGAAGTACGCGCCGGAACGGCCTTCCGCGGTTCTGTGGGCGAGTGCCAGGCGGTTGAAATCATGACCGGAGCGCCGGTTCCCGATGGGGCCGACGCGGTGGTCATGCTGGAGCACGCGCGGCGGCGGGACGCGGAGGTCGAGATCGACGGAGGCGTCCAGACCGGGCAAAACATCAGCCGGCAAGGCTCGGAAGCCCGCGCCGGAGACGTGGTGGCCGCGGCCGGCGTGCGCATCGATTACAGCTACGCCGCCCTGGGCGCCTCCATCGGCCGCACCCGGCTGAAGGTTTTCCATCGCCCGGAGGTCGCCATCGTCGCCACCGGCGATGAAATCGTGCCCGTCGATGCCACCCCCGAGCCTTTCCAGATTCGCAACTCCAACGCCGCATCGCTGGCCGCGCAGATCGCCCGCGCCGGCGGCGTTCCGCGCCATCTTCCGATCGTGCGCGACGACCTCGACAACACCCGCGCGGTGCTGGAATGGGCGTTCGAATCCGACCTGGTGCTGATTTCGGGGGGTGTCTCGCGGGGCAAATACGACGTGGTGGAACCGGCCCTGGCGAGCCTGGGAGCGGAATTCTTTTTCGACCGCGTCGCCATGCAACCCGGCCAGCCCACGGTGTTCGGCCGGGCTTGCGGCAAGTTCTTCCTCGGCCTTCCCGGCAACCCGGCCGCCACCATGGTGACCTTCGAAGTGCTGGCGCGCGCGGCGCTCGACCTGGTTGCCGGCCACGCCGCGCCGCTGCTTCCCTTTTCATACGCGAAGCTGGCGCGCGACTTTCACCAGCACGCCGGGCTCACCCGTTTTCTTCCCGCCACGGTTCTCGACGGCGAAGTCACGCCGATCGACTGGAGCGGTTCGGGCGACATCAACGCCCTGGCTCGGGCCAACGCCTTTCTGGCGACCGATCCCGCCCGGACCGAATACGCCGCCGGAGAATGGGTTCGGGTGCTCGCCAAATGAAAAAGCTCTCTCATTACGATGCCGCCGGCCAGGCCCGCATGGTGGATGTGGGTGCGAAGGCCGCTACCGTGCGCACGGCCCGGGCCCACGCCTTTGTGCGTATCGGGCCCAAAGCGCTGCGGAAGCTGCCCGCCAATCCCAAGGGTAATCCGCTGGAGGTGGCGCGGCTGGCCGGCATCATGGCCGCCAAGCGAACCAGCGAGCTGATCCCCCTCTGTCATTCTCTGCCCCTGGCCTTTGCCGACGTCGAGGCGAGCGTCGAAAAGCGAGGTGTGCGCATTCTCACCACCGCCCGGACTTCCGCTCAGACCGGGGTGGAAATGGAGGCTCTCACGGCCGCGGCCGTGGCCGCTCTGACGGTCTACGATATGACCAAGGCGCTGGATAAATCGATCGAGATTCAGGACGTCTATCTACTCGAAAAGACAGGCGGCAAGAGCGGGGACTTCAAGAGGAGCATGAAGTGAAAATCGCAGCCGTTCTCACCATCAGCGACTCGGCCACGCGAGGTCTACGCAGCGACCGCAGCGGTCCCGCCGTGCGCGCCCGCCTGGAGGAGCTTGGCTGGACGGTGCCGGTGATGGATGTGTTGCCTGACGAAGCGGACCTGATCGGCGAGCGCCTCCGGGATCTGGCCGACGGAGGCCGGATCGAGGCGATTTTCACCACCGGCGGCACCGGCGTGGCCAAGCGCGACGTCACCCCGGAGGCCACGCGCGCCGCTATCGAGCGCGAAATTCCCGGCCTGGCGGAGCGGATGCGCGCCCGCGGCCTGGAATCCACGCCTCGCGCCGCACTTTCCCGCGCGGTAGCCGGTACCCGCGGCGATGTACTGATCGTCAACCTTCCCGGATCGCCGCAAGGCGCGGTGGATTCGCTCGATGCTATCGTGGAGTTAGTACCGCACGTGCTCGATCTGTTGCGAGGCCGTACGGAACATGGAAGCGAGGGTCGGAAATAATATGCGGCGCGTGTTTGTGGTGATGTGTGTTGGCATGGTCTTGACGGTGTTTGGCGCGCTGGTGGCCGCACAGCAGGCGGACCAGAAGCAGGAGCCGAAACTGGCCGACAAGCAGGAGCGGAATGCCGGAGACGCGCTCGACCTGGACCTCCCGAAAATCACCATCACGACTTTCAACGTGGTGGCTCCGGTGCTGGCGTGGGGCTACGACGGTAACCCGGTGGGCGGCCTCCGGCCCGAACAGTTCCACATCTTCGATAACGGCGTGGAGCAGCAGGCCCGGGTGGACGTGAGCTTCCAGCCGATTTCGCTGGTGATCGGCATTCAGGCCAACTCCGCCGTGGAACACATCCTGCCCGAGGTGAACAAGATCGGCAACCTGATTAAGCCGCTGCTGCTGGGCGACCAGGGCGAAGCCGCGGTGATTGCCTACGATTCGCGCATCCGCACGCTGCAGGACTTCACCACCGACCCCGACAAAATCGCCAAAGCGGTGAAGAGCATTTACCCCGGCAGCACCTCCGTCCGGCTGGTGGATTCGGTCGAAGCCGGCATGCGCCTGCTGGCGCATCGGCCCAAGAACCGCCGCCGGATCATGCTCTGGATCGGCGAAGCGCGCGACATGGGCAGCCAGGCGCGCGGGCGCGAGACCATGATCGACCTGCAGCTTTACAACATCATGTTTTTCCAGGTGGATATGTCGCACCTTCTCGAGACCTTGAGCGGGCCCCCCAGGGAGCCCGACCGCCGCGCCCTTTCGCAACCGCCGGCCGCGTACCCCATGCCGATGAACCAGGTGGCCACGCCTACCACGGTTGCCGAGGCTTACGGACCGGAGAATCAGGTGCAGTTCATGCCGCTCATGGAGGAAATCTACCGGGACGCCAAGGCGATTCTCAAGGCCAATCCCACCGTGGTGTTCACCCGGGCGACCGGTGGAAACCAATTCTCGTTTTATCGCGGCAAGGGTTTGGAGCAAGCCATCGAAAAAATCGGCGATCAGGTACACGCCGAATACCTGCTGAGTTACAACCCCAATAAGGAAGTGATGGTGGGCCAGGGCGGGTTCCACCAGATCAAGGTGGAGATCTCCTCGCCCTTGGTCAAGAAAGTGCAGACGCGGCCGGGCTATTGGGCCGCCGCCCTGGCGCAATAAAGGCCTCAACGGGAGAACGATTCTCTATGAAAACACCACTCTCCGCCGAGGCGCTTGACCTTGTTTTTCGTCAGGCCCGCACCTACCACGGGTGGCTGCCCGACCCCGTGGAACCGAAGCTGTTACAGGATTTGTACGATCTGGTGAAGCTGGGGCCGACCTCCGCCAACTGCTCGCCGGCCCGCCTGGTTTTTCTCACCACGCCTGCCGCCAAACAGCGCCTGTTGCCGGCACTGATGCCAGGCAACGTGCCGCAGGTGCAGCAGGCGCCGGTGACCGCCATCGTGGCTTGGGACAACGAATTCCATGAAAAACTGCCCCGGCTGTTTCCTTATGCCGACGCCCGCGCCTGGTTCACCGGTAACGCCAAGCTGATTCATGACACCGCATTTCGAAACTCGTCCCTGGAAGGCGCCTACCTGATTCTGGCGGCGCGGTCGCTTGGCCTGGACACCGGCCCCATGTCGGGCTTCGACCCGGCTAAATTGGATGCCGAATTCTTCCCCAACGGCAAATGGAACTCGAATTTCATCTGCAACCTGGGCTACGGCGACCCGTCCTCTCTACACCCACGCGCCCCGCGCCTGGAATTCGACGAAGCCTGCCAGATTCTGTAAGACTAGTGGGACAGGCCGGGAGGCCTGTCCCACGAGATCCGGCGCGCGCCTTAGAAGTTCAGCCGCAGGGCCATCTGGATCAGCCGGGGAGTGTTGAGCTGGCCGCTGACGACGCCAAATAGCGAGCTGCCCAACTGGTTGCCTGGCGGGTTGAACTGCACGCGGTTGAACAGGTTGTAGAGTTCCGCCCGGTAGGAAAGTGAAAAGCGCTCGGTGATTTTGGTGTCCTTCGTCAGGGAGAAGTCCCAGTTGTTGATTCCCAGGGTGCGGGCACGCGAATCGGCGCGAGGCTCATCGCCGAACCCGAACGAGGAGGGCTGACTGTAGCAGGAAGTGTTGAACCATTCGCTCAGCTTGGCGGTGGCGGCGGCGCTAATCGTCGGATCGCAACCGGCGGTGATGTTGGGCCGCGGCGCCCCGGCGTTAAAGTACGTGCTCAGAGAGGTCGGCTGGGCGAGTATGGGGATCGGGAAGCCCGACTGGAAGGTCGTGATGCCGCTGATTCCCCAACCGGAAACGAGCTTGTTGAGGGGTCCCGTGGCGCCGGATAGGAGCTTTTGACCGCGCCCAAGAGGCAGGGGCATCACATAGCTGACCACGCCGCGGAAGGGAGCGTTATAGCTGAGCTCGGAGCGGTCCCCGCGAAGGTTGTAATAATCCTGGGTTTCGCCGGGCTGGTAGTATTCGCTGTAGCCGGTCATGGTATCGGCGTTGCCGATGTTCTTGGCGTACTCGAAGGAAACCAGCAGCGTACCGCCACCGTGGAAATGTTTCTGGACCCTGGACTGCAAGGCGTGGTAGACGCTATCGAAGGCAGCCGTGCTGGCGGAGTAGACGCCGGTGTATTGGGGGTAGGGGAGCAGGAGCTGACCATATTGAACGGTGGGCAGCGCCAACGGGCCGGCTTTTACGAGCCCGTAGAACGGATTGGGAACCTGTTGCAGCAGTTGGCTTCCCAGAGAGAGGTCCGAATAGGGGATCTGGTCGAAGCCCATGCCGTTGCAAATGAGGCCGCCGGCATCGTACAGGTGAACGCCACGGTTGCCCACGTAGGCAAGCTCCAGCGCGAACCCTCCGGGCAGTTGGCGTTGCAGGTCGATGTTCCAGTTCATCATGTACGGTGTACGGTCGTTGGGAATATCGGTTACCACCGACTCGCCCAAAGTCAGGGTCTCGTAGCTGGAGTTGCGGAGCGGGAGCGGGAGCAGGCCGTTCGGGAACGGATTGTTGAACGTGGCCACGGGCGTGAAACCGCCGTCGAGCGTCGGCACCCAGGGAGTGGCCGAGTTATTGATTGGGCTGGCATAAGGGTTCCCGTTCTGTACGGTGTAGCCGGGCGTATAAAACACCCCGAACGCGGATCGAACCACGGTCTTTTCGGTGGCGCGCCACGCCACGCCGACGCGCGGCGAGAAAAGCTTCCAGTGAGGCTGCTGGCCAAGCCGGCTGGAATACCGCGGCGAGTTTACCAGCACCACATCGCCGGGGTAGTTCAGGCCGGCGGCCTGTAAAGCCGGGTTAGTGGCGCCGGGCTCCCAGACCGTGTTCCAATCGTGTTTCTCGGTCCAGTAGCCGGTGTATTCCCAACGCATGCCAATATTCAAGGTGAGCTTATTGGTGGCCCGGAACGCGTCGTTGATGTAGGCTCCGGCATAGTGCTGCTCGCCATACGGAGTGTCGGTGTTGGTTTCGTTTCCGGAATTTCCCAAACCCAGAAGGTACGATGCGTAGGCGTTGCCGGTGCTGCCGGGGGATAGCGGATTGGCCGCCGTAAACGCGGTGGTGAAGTTAAAGACATTGGCGTTGCCGCCTTCCTGGCCGTAGGCGGCAATCTCGCGCCGGATCTCCGCGCCGAAATGCAGCGTGTGGCGGCCGAGGGTCTTGGTTATCCCTCCGTTCAGCGATTGGCTATCGGAAATCTGCTGCAAGAACAGGCCCGCGAAGCGGCTGCCGCCCGCACTGTAACCCGGCACCACAACCTCCGGCGTCTGCGAGTGCAGCAGGCCAGCCGTGGTGGCAGCGGGCCAGCCGATCGCGGAGGTGAGGTTGATCCCCTGTTCCCACGATGTGCGCGTGGAGTAGTCCCGCAAAACTCCGATGTTGATATCCAACACGGTGGTTGGACTCAGCGAGTAAGTATCGCCGATCACGCCCTGGTCGGACTGAGAGATGCTCCTGGTCATCTGAAGGTTAGTTCCATAGATGTCGACCGGCTTGGTCCACGGGTTGACGCCGGTGTAGCGAACGAACAGGTGCTGCTTGTCGCTGATGTTCTGATCGAGCCGGGCGCTCTGCTGGTTACTGTCGGAGCCGGTGGTGTAGTTGACGATGAAGTTGTTGACCAGGCCAGGCTGGTTGGGGATGTTCCACCAGTTGTTGAGAAGCGCCGACGTCGGGTTCAGCCGGTTGGAGGGGATGATGTTGCCGGGGAACGGCGTGCGGCCGGAAGTGACACCGGCTGGGCAGGTCGGCAGCCCCTGTCCGCCGCAGGTGGTGGTCGCCGGGTCGTAGATTACCGCGCTCAGGGCGGAGAGGTTTCCACCGCGCTCGGCGACGGTGGGGAAGGTGTCGGTGCCGGTTGTCCCGGTGCGGATGCGATTGCCTTCATAAAGCAGGAACGCGAAGGTTTTGTTCTTGCGGATCGGGCCGCCGACGTTTACGCCGAACTGGTTCTGGCTGTATGCCGGCCGCGGCAGCCCGGCCTTGTTGCTAAAGAAGGTGGAAGCGTTGAGGAGCTTGTTGCGCAGGTAGTCGTAAGCCGTGCCGTGGAACTCGTTGGCCCCCGATTTAGTCGAGAGGTTGATGACGCCGTCCAGTGTGCCGCCGTATTCCGGACCGACGCTATGCGACATGACCTGGAATTCCAGGATCAGGTCCTGGGCGGGCTCGAAGGCGGCGGTGTTGAGCTTGACGTTCATGAACGGAGCGCCGTCCACCCAGGTGACGCCCTGGTTCGCCAAGCCACCGGAGATCTGGAAGTTGAGCGAGCCGGCCAGCGCGCCGTTCTGCGGTACCACCCCCGGCGCCAGCGCGATGAGCGCGAATACGTTGCGCCCGTTGAGCGGCATATCGGTGACGATGCGGCCCTCCACCACCTGGGCTTCGGCCGCGTTTTCGGTTTGTAACAGAGGTGTCTCCGCGGTGACTTCCAGGTTCTGGTCGACAGTGCCGACCTGCATGACGGCGTCTATGCGGACCACGTTCTGGGTTTCCACCTGGACGGTATCGCGGGTGAGGTGCTTGAAGCCGGACTTTTCAACCTCCAGTTTGTAGTTTCCCGGGACCAGGTTGACAAATTGGTAGCTGCCGCTGACATCGGTTTCGGCGGACCGGTGTTCGGTAGTTCCCAGATTGGTGAGCGTCACGGCCGCGCCGGGGATACTGCTGGAGCTGGCATCGGTGACCGTCCCGACGATCGAACCATACGACGTTTGGGCCGGTGCAGGCGAGGCAACAGCCATCAGCACGGCTGCCAAAACGCCGGTCGACAGCGTGCCTGGGAAAGCTAACGTAGCACTCCACTCGCGAATTTTGCGGGTCATGACCTTCTCCTTAGTAAGCTCGAACCAGTCCACGCCGGTATCGACGTCTTGAAAGTATCCTCTCTTAAAGGCCCCACCATCTCAGTTACGACAGCGGATTGATCGGGCCACCCCATTCTGCCCGGCCGACATCCGGATCTTTGGCGTAATTGTGAAGCGGGCCAGACCGAACAAACCAGCACATACAAGCAAAAACAAGGGTCAAAGACGTTACGTAACAATTTGTATTTTAGGCCTCAAGGCGATATACTCCCTCCTAGCCTGGAGGGTGGCAAGGGTGATGGTGCCGTCGTCAGTTTCCGTGACCTCCGACGACAAGCGGCGGGCGGTCGACCAAGTTCTAGCCAGTCAGACTCTTAACCGGTGTGAGCAACTCAAGAGGATACTGTCCTACGTTTGTGCAAAGGATATCGAGGGGCGATCGCAAGAAATAACCGAGTATTCGCTGGGAGTTGAGGCACTGGGAAGGAGCGCCAGTTTTTCTCCGGGCGAGGATTCGTCGGTGCGGAGCCGGACGCATGCCCTGCGGAAGAAGCTGCAGGAGTATTACCTGGTGGAGGCTCCCGAGGCCGATATCCGCATCGATATTCCGAGGGGCACTTACGGTCCGCAATACATCCGTGGTCACGTTCCCAACGGGGCAGCGGCGGCGGCCCGGCCGGTCCAGCCGCTGCGCCGGCAATGGCTGGCGCGAGCCATTGCGGCGTTTGCCTGCGGGGTGCTCTTGACGGTTGCTCTCGGCTACGGTCTGCGGCGCTCGTTGGTGCCGGCGGCGATACGCGCCGGAATCCCAGCCATCGTGAAAGAGGCGTGGGGACCGCTGCTCGGCGGTGACGAGGTGCTGGTGGTGATCGCCACGCCCGCACAGCTTTTCTTGCGGGACTACGGTGGCATGCCCACGCCCACGGCCCCGGCCGGGGTGCCGCGGATCAATCAGACGCCCGACATTCTGAGCGTGTATGGGCGGCGGCAGCCAGTCTCCGCGCACACGAGACTGCTGTTCCACCCGAATCAAAGCTCCCCGCTTTGGGGAGACGCGGACGGCGCCATGTCGGTAGTTGCGCTGCTGGCCTCTTACCGTGTGAGCTACCGGGTCCTGCCGGAGCGGCTCATCCAGCCGTACATGCTACACAATCGAAACGTCCTGCTTTTTGGCAGGCCCGAATACAGCCAGGCGGTTCGACTGCTTTTGGCGGATGCGCCTTTCGTGATCGAGTACAACCCGGAAATACGTTCCTGGGGGGTGCGCAACCGTTCGCCGAAGAACGGGGAGCCGGCCTTTTTTCAGGCACGTACGGAAGAAAACACCACGCAGGAGGTCTACGGATTGCTGACGGTGCTGTCAAGCGACGCGCCGGCCGGCGGCAGCCGAAGGACCGTGATCTTCTCGGGGGTCACCACGGCGGGAGCAAAAGCCGCGGAAGAATTTTTTGCCGCGCCGGAGACCTTGAACGAACTGAAGGCCCGCTTCCGCCGGGACGGGCTGAGCGGGTGGCCGCGCGCCTGGCAAGTGGTGCTGAAGACGCGCGTTGCCGCCGATGCCACGCTGTTGATGGACTTCAGCTACGCGGCCTACCGGGTGCTTGAGAAGTGACCGCGGGCTGCGCCAAGTCCCGGGATACATCCGACGGCGGAAATACGGCGCGGACGCGGGCGTTCGCCGCACGTTACCGCACGCTATAATCCGGTTTCCGATGCCAGCCAACCAAACCGGCGGCGGCGCCGGCGCGGAAGAAATGCGCCGGGCGATTGCCGCCTTCGTCGCCAGTGCGCGGCAACCGGCGCTGCTCGAACCCGGGGAAGAATTGTTGCCCATCGGCGCGGAGAACTTCCTTTTGGAAGCGCGTCCGCGCGGTTTGACGATGCAGGCCTGGGACCGCACGCGCAACCTGACGCGGCGCGTCGTCGCGATCAAAGCTTCCTCGGCCGGCAAATTGGAGCTGGTGGTGGAGCACTTCGCCAAACGGGAAGGCACGGTCTACCTGCTGGACCTGGCGCGGCATTCCGGCGCCGAGATGGGGCGGCGCAGCGGGCGCCTGGTATTCCGGGAACGCTTCCGGTTGTTCCTGCGCCGCCAGTTTCCAGGTTGGAAGTTGGCGGAGCTGAGCGCCGAAGCCAACCTGGAGTTCAGCCTTTCGCCGGTCTTCCCGCGCGCTTTGCTTCGCGATGGGCGCAAGGGGTGGGCCGCCATCGCGTGTCCGCCCGAGGGCGACGCGGCGGCGCTGGTTTCGTTCGGCCTGATCTGGCTCGCGTATCTGCGAGGCCGCGAGCGCCGGGTGGCGATGGAGGGCCTGGTCTTGTACGTGCCGTCGGGCGCCGAGCGCGCGCCCGCGCTTCGCCTGCTGTGTCTCGATCGCGAGACCGCCCGCTTCGAGCTGTTCCGCTATACCGAAGAGGATTCGGTGCTGGCGGTGGACCCGCGCGACCACGGCAATCTGGATACGCGCGTGGAGGTTTGCCGCGGCGCGGCCGAGCCGCCATCGCCGGGGTGGGACCGGATCGCCGCGCAGCCCGGGGTGGAGCGCGTGGTGAAGCACGATGGCCGGGTAAGCCTGCGGGTTCACGGCCTGGAATTCGCCGAGTGCGCGGATGGCGAGTGGCGGTTTGGCTTGGGCCTTGGGTCGGGCCAGCGGCAGGTGGCCCGCGAGCATCACCTGGGCGAGATCGAGCGCCTGGCCGAAGTGTTGGCCCAGGCGCGCGCGGCGGGCGCCGGCAGCCGGCAGCACCCGCTCTATCGGCAGTCGCCCGAGGCATGGCTGGAATCGCAGGCGCGCGCGAACCTGGCAGTGCTGGATGCCAGCCTGCTGCCCGCACCCGTCTATGACCAGGTTCCCGCGTTTGCCGGAGGGGAGCGCGGTTTGATGGACCTGGTGGCCGCCGATAGCCGTGGACGGCTGGCGGTGATCGAGCTCAAGGCAACCGCCGACCTGCACCTGCCGCTGCAAGCGCTGGACTATTGGATCCGCGTCAAATGGCACCTGGACCGCGGCGAGTTTGCCACGCGCGGCTACTTTCCCGGCCTCACGCTAAGCGCCGAGCCGCCGCGCCTGCTGCTGGTGGCCCCGGCGCTGGAATTCCATCCCACCACCGAAACCATCCTGAGCTTCTTCGATCCCAAAATCGAAGTCGAGCGGATTGGCGTGGGCGAGGACTGGCGGTCCGAGCTACGAGTGATGTTCCGGCTGAAAGGGGCGGATCGGCCGGGGTTGTGAAGAGGGCGGTGGGTCGCGATTGGCGCGCATCTCAGACAGCCGACTCGGTGCGTTCAACTGCCGGCCATCGGGTGACCGCTCAGAGTCCGAACTGAAGTCGCCCCGGCAGTTTCTCGCCATGAAAGAAAATGGGCAGAGCCCTCTTTCGTGGAGCGGACTCTCAGTCTGCCACGCCGGGACTCAGCCCGGCGCTTGTCTCGCATAGGCTGTTATGCAACGGGAACGGCCCGCGCCTCTGGTTGCGGCTCGCTGGCTGCCCGAGCCTGGCCCAACCCAAATTCCACGCCGTCAGGATCTCGGAGACCAGACCCGCTTCGGACCGGTCGTCCCGTTTCGGCCCCACAAAGCGGCCTCGCGACTCCATCAAGTTAAACTATGGCTGGAGTTCAAGGTCCTCGGAGGTGCCCTAAAATAGCCGTATGGGCAAACCGGCAACATTGCTCCAAGGGTTATGCGGTCACGCGTTGTCGCTTGGCGCTGAGTCGATTGGGGTCGAGCACAAAGACGGCCGGGATTGCGTGTTCGCCTATAAGGGCGGCGACGGCTTCAAGATCGCGAATTACGCGAGCTCCAGCGCGGATGGGAAAGAGCTGCGCGGGAACCTTTACGCCGCCGCCAAGAAACCGGTTCGCACCGTCATCGGCGGACAGGTCTATATTCTCAAAGTACGCCTCGTCGAAAGCTTCGGCGAGGACGCCTTCGAGGTAAGCATCGATCCGGCGCCGAAGCCCGATCCGGCCATGGCGCCGCGATTCACCGCGAAACAGGGACAATATCTCGCCTTCATCTACAACTACACCAAGATTCACCGCCAGGCCCCCGCCGAGGCCGACCTGGAGCGCTACTTTCGGGTATCCCCACCTTCGATTCACGAAATGATTAAGACCCTGGAGCGCAACAGCCTCATCGAAAGAACCCCTGGGCAGGCCCGTTCCATTCGCCTCCTGGTGCAACCGGAACATCTGCCGCGATTGGACTAGGGGCACGAATAGGCCGCTTGGCTGGCGCCTCGCAACGCGGTGATAACGGGATCTGGCGACTTTCGCTGGGAAACCCGGCCCGTTTTCCTACTTGGTTAGCTCCGGTTCTACCTCGCCCCAGTTCACGATGAAAGTGGGAGTGAGGACGCGGAGGTACAACTCGCGGTTCTTGGAGACGCTGCTGAGCATGTGCGCGTTGTTGCTGAAGTCGCCGGCGTTCGTTACTAATCTTACCGGCACCGCGCGTTCCTGAGCCTCGGGGCGGTAGAGATTGTAAAGCAGTTCCTTTCCCGTGGGCACAAGCGAGAGGTCGACCAGCACCAGCAGATTGTCAGTCCCCGAGAAGGGGTCGCCGCTATTGGCGTACGACCTCTTGACTTTTGCCCTCCAAGTGCCGCCGGTTGCCTCCACATGCGAGAGAGAGATAGAGCTCAAGCACAGACCCCGTCCGGAGGGACCGCTTCCGAGCTCCTGGTGCACGTGCAGCATCTCGCGGGTTCCCAGATCGTCCCCCGCGGCGAGGTCGGGCACCTGGTGCGCTTCGAATCCCTGTACCTTCTTAACGCTTGGGTCTGGCGCAAACGGGTCGGTCACTTTCGGGAGGGTCCTGCCATTCTGAGTCGCAAACCTGCCTTTCAGGTAGCCGGCATTGGTGCCCAGCAGGCCCTTCAGCACGTCCTTGGCCTTCCACATGGTGGCGTAGCGGCGGGTAAAGATGTCGTCGTCGTCTTTCACATATTGGGAGGTGCCGCCGACTTCAGCCTGCGACTTCTTTTCATAGAGGTCGCGAACTCCGTCGGCGACCTTTACGTAGGAGTCGTCGATGCCGGTGTGTATGGTGAGCAGGGGTATGTTGAACTGTACCTTTCCCACAACCTGGCCCTTTCCGGGAGGCTTGTTTTTCAGGCCCAGCACCGTGTCGGTATCCCAGCCCGCGACCCAGCAGCTCTCTACCGTGGTCTTCTTCTCATCCTTTTTTTGGACCGCCGCCGCGGCCACGGGCGCACCGTTTAAGAAGGTCACCTGCACCGGCATGTTACCAACAGCCATTTTCAATTTCGCGAACGCGTCCTTGACGCCTTTCGACCCCATGACCGCGGGCGCCGACATGCCGATCTTGCGAAGCTGCTCGATGTACCCCTTGCCGTTAGAGAACTCGTTCTTTCCAAACAGGTAGTCGCGAAAATTGTCGTCGTCCGCGCGATCGTTCTTCTGTTTTTCCAGGTCGGCTTTTGCCGCGCGCTGGGCCTGCTTCACAGCCTTGATGGCGGTCTTGACGGCGGTGGCGAAGGTGTCGATTGCGTCTTTGAACTTGCCGACGTATAGCTTCTCCGTTGCGTCAAGATCGTCGAATTTACGAATGGTAAAGCCTAATGCCAGATTTTTTTGGCCCGGATCGCCGATCATTTCCGTCACCTCCTGACTAAGTAGAGGAGTATATCGCAATCGTGCCGCCATGGAGTAGTGCCGGAAATGTGACTTAACACACTAACTGTGGATTAAGTCGCAACCTAGAAGTCACTTAGGAGAAACCAGTGCGAAAAACCGGTGACACAAAAACCGGAGGGGCGAAGGACGGCGCGTTCTGAAGCGGCAGTGACGCCTTCGAGACTTCCATAAATACGGGAAGCGGGTAAACACGGGCAAGGGTGCTTAACCGATCTGGGGATTTGACGGTTCAGGCGCGGAAACCGCTCCCTCGTGGTCGCGGCTCGGTTACGAGTGCCGCGTGTTTTCAGTCACTTGCCGAACCGCAACCGCGAGGGAGCGGTTTCCCGGAACGGATTTCTTCCAGATCGGTTAAGCACCCCACGGGCAAGATACATTCCTGCAGCGGAACCTGTCTATGTGATGATATGTGAATGGTGAGATTTCCGCGAGCAGCGGGTCTCAGGGCCCCCTTGTTTCTGCTTTTTTGTGTGTTCGGCCCGGCTGCGAATGCGCAGTTTAAGGAAATCGGGCCGCCTCCATTTTCGCCCGCCGTGGCGCACCAGCGGATCCGGACACTGCTGGATAATGTCGAGCCCGCCAACCGCCAGCAGACCATCGATACATTAAACGGTCTGACGCCCTGGTTCAGAAATATCCTCGACGAGGAGCTGATTGCCGGTTGGCAGAGAGACGGCCGGGAGCGGCTGACGCTGGTGATGGAGCCATTGGCCGATGCGCGCGTCGCCGCCGAGGTCGTCGAGTTTTCCTGGCGGAAGCGGACGGATGCCACCCTCAATCCGGCTTACGCACCCATGTTGGGACACCTGATGGCCCGCTATCCGGAGAGCGGCAAGACGTTTCTCGCCGATCTGCTTGGGCCTGTGCCGCCGCAGCTTTCTCCACGGGAGGAGGAGGCCGTTTGCAGAATCCTGATCGACATGCCCGACCTGGGAACCTGGAACCAAAGCGCGCTCCGGATTCTGCCCCGTTATCGTGCCACAGCCGAGGGCCTGCTCATCGAGGACAGGCTGGGGGACGATCAGGAGAAGAGGTATCGGGCGCAGATGTGGCTGGCCCAACTCCGCGGAGAAACGCCGGGCGCCATTAGCCAGCCGTCCATGGCGCGGCGAAAGGCCGCTGTCTCGCCGCTGCCCGATGGGAGTGCGGGTCCCTCCGTTGATTCGCCACCGGCCGCGGAGCCGTCGCCCACCGCGCGGGACCGCAGGCCCGAGCCCACAGCCGGCAACCAGCCGGCTCAGCCGCCCCCGTCGCTCGCTGGGAACCCTGCGCCTGCGCCGCCGCCGCGCGCCGCTCCCGTTCCGGCTGCCCCGCGGCCATACAATGGGGTCATGTCCGGGACCCTGGAATGCACCGGCGGCCCCGTACCGCAAAATGCGGAATACGTTTTCCGCAATCTGCCGCTTCTGAAAATCGAGCTCGATTACGACAGGAAAGTCTGGGAGGCGCGACTGGCGCCAGGCGAAAACCAGACCCAGAGGTTGATTCTCAAAAACAAAAGCTCAGGCCCGCAGAAACGGTGCGTGGTGCATTGGAGTGTCGTTCCGTAGTCGCCGAGGACGCTATGAAAACAACTCTGCTTGTTCTGTCGTGGCAGTTGGGCATGCTGGCAGGCGTCAACGCATTTGCCGACGTCGTCACGCTAAAGGACGGCCGGCAGGTTTCCGGGTCGATTGAATCCGGCAACACCCAGGAGGTTCGCATCCAAACAGAGGGCCGCACCGAAGTCGTACCGGTCGATCGGATTCAATCCATCCGGTTCGGTGTCGAGGAGGCGGCGCCACCCCCGCCTCCGACCAGGACTTCGGCGCCTGCTCCGGCTTCGGCGCCTGCTCCTGCCGCGGCACCCACTGCTCAACCGGCTCTGCGACAGTCTCCGCGAGCGGCTCCATCCGCGCCGGCGGAGTCGCACGGTATTAACCTGCCGATCGGCACGGAGATCGCGGTGCGCACCATCGAGCGCATCGATTCGAAGAAGGCGGATCTTTCTCGCGAATACGCCGGCAGCCTGGACGACCCCATTGTCGTGGACGGCGTGGAAGTGGTTCCGGCGAACGCGAACGCGGTGCTGAAGGTGATCGAAGTGCAACGTCCGGGACTGACGCATCGCGCGTCTCTCGCTACAGTGCTGGTTGCCGTGACCATTCACGGACAGAGGGTCAGGGTGGAAACCGGCAAGGTCGATTCCACGGCCGGATCGCAGGCGAAGCGCACGCTGACCGGCACGGCGGCGGGCGCGGGCACCGGAGCGGCGATTGGAGCCGCGGCCGGCGGCGGAGCGGGCGCCGCAATCGGAGCCGGAGTCGGCGCCGCGGCGGGAACCGTTGCCGGGAAGCTTGCCGGCAAGGGAGTGGAAATCGCTCCCGAGACGCGCTTCACCTATAAGCTGACGCAGCCGGCTGTAATCGCTCCCAAGGAGGCGGCCAGATGAGGGTGCGAACAACCGTCCTGCTCTTGGTGCTCGGGTTTTCCGCCCACGCCGACACGCTGATCCTCCGCAACGGTACGCGGGTCACGGGGCGATGGTGGGCGACAGATGCGAACGTAGTCAATTTTCTGGTGAACGATCGCCTGGTGGGGTATTCCCGGTCGGAGGTAACAGAGGTGGTATTCGGCTCCGAACCGGCAGCCCTGCCAGCCCCGATGCCCGCAACCGCAGCTCCGGCAGCCGCGCCCCCGCCGGCCGCCTCCACCCGGCCCGCCGGGCCGATCGTTACCAAGCCGGACCAGATCGGGGCAATCTACTTCCAGGAGGATTCCGGCAACCTGCTGCTGCTAGAGCGAACCGTGGGCGTTCCGCACCGGGTGTCCCGGCCCTTGAAAGACGGCGCCTTCCAATACTGGGATATCGAGGGCCCGCGCTCTCCGTTTCGTTTGAAGAGCGGCTCGAAGCTGCTCTTCGTCGTGGAGATGCCTTACGGAATCGCCTCCGATTCGTTCAGCTTGTACCCACTGGAGACGAAGGGATCGGCCCGGCGGACAAAAGCCGGCCCTGGAAACAGCCTGGCAATGACGATCCCGCTCAGCGTCAGGAAGGTTACGGGAAACATCTACATTCTGGCGCCGTCGGAGCAACTGGCGCCGGGTGAATACTCGTTCAGCCCCGCGAAGTCGAACGATGCCTATTGTTTCGGCATCGATCCGGGCGAGCGGTAGCGGGATTCCCGGGGCGGGGATTTCCGGGACGGGGGATTTCCGGGACAGTCTGACGCGACGCCGACGTGAATTCGTATTTCGGGGCACACAGCTCCGTCCCTTCACTCGATTTTATGCTATGGCCGCGTTTTCCGTGGCTGTTGCTTGGCTGGTGGTCGCCGCCAAGAGGCTCGGGTCCGGCCGCTCATCGCTCGCCCGCGCAATTGAGCGCCTCCCCTCGATAATGAAAAAGACCCGTCCGCGATTGGTTCCGCGCTGCGCGACGCGGTAAGCGAGTCCGGGCTCGACACACCCGGCATTTCGAGGCATTGAGGAAGAAGTGCGTCGCCAGGGCTAAAATCCCCATTTGGGACACACTGCTCCGTCACGGAAAGCCGATTTTCGCAGGCGTCGCGTCAGACTGTCCCCACTGTCCCCCCGCCGAGGTACGGCGCTCCGGCCTGCACGACGAGGGGGATGCCGCTAACCTGGTGGTTCAGAGCGCCGGAGGTACCTGCAAGGGTGAGGTAGTACGTGCCGGGCGGAGTGCTTGCCGAGGTCGTGACGACCATGAACTCAGGCGCCGGGTTCGGCGACGGGTTGAAGCTCGCCGACGCGCCGGCCGGCAACCGGGACGCCGCGAAGCTGATCGGCCCGCTGAAGCCATCGATTGCCGTGATCCCAATGATGTAGGTTCCGCTGCCGCCAACTGGAATCTGATTGGGGGACTGTGTGATGGCTAGCGAGAAGTTGGGGCCTGTTGCTAGGGCGAAATTCGCCGTGACGGTCTCGGGCCCGTTGATTGGCGGCAGACTCTGTGGACTCGTCGTGCCGCTCAGCGCTCCGCTGAATCCCAAGAACTGATAGCCGCTGTTCGCGCTGGCGCTAATCGACGGCGCCAAGCCGGCGGTCAACCACCCGCTACCCGGGCTGATGGTGCCCTCGCCCGCCGGGCTTACCGCGGTCGTCAGGTAATACTGGGGCACGTACTCGGCGGTGATGGTGGTGGCGGCCGCGTACACGGTGTGCGAGATTGCGCCGTTATCGGACCAGCCCGAGAACAAGTATTGGGTTCCCGCGGGCGTCCCCGACGGGGCGGCGGTCGACGGCGCTGTGATCGTGTGCTGCGACCCGGCCACCCACGAGAAAGCGTAGGGCGAGGCGTAGTTCGCTCCGTCGATGGTCAGCGTGATTCCGGTGGGCGCGGTTTCGAATGTCTCGGTAACGTAACTGCTGCCCGCCGCCGCGAAATATCCGGAAATATCCAGCAGCAGTTGGGTGGAATTGGATGCGTAGGCGTCGACTTGGCCGCCGGTGTCCGGCACGACGGCCATATTGTTGGTGATGGCGCCATCCAAGGCGTCCAGCACTGTGGCGAGGGCCGGCTGCGGCTGCCCGTACTGCCAGAGCTGCAGGTAACCCAGCGACGTCGGCGGCACCACGGTGGCATTCAGCACGTTGCCCTGGGTCCCGGTGGGCACGCCGCATGAGCTCGCCGCCACATCCGCCGGCAGGGTTCCGGTGAATGCTCCAGCGCCCTCGCGCGTATCCAGCACCCGGCAGGGCGTAAGCGTGTAGAGCAGGCTGCCCCCGGCTCCGGCGGGGCGAAATAGCCCTCGATATCGATCGTCAGGTCCGTATTGTCGGCGACGTACACATCGATGCTGCCGCCGGTCCTGGCCGGCACGATGGCCGCATTGGCCACCACTGTGGCGGTCAGGTCGTTCAGCGTCGAGACAAGCGGCTGGTTCTCTCCGGTTGGCCACGTAATGAGATAGCCCACGATGTTGGGCGGAATGACGGTGAAGTTCAGCAGGTAGGCCTGCGCGGCTGAGGGCACGTTGCACGAACTCTGCTGGATCGGGAAGGCGCGGCCGGCGGCGCCGCCGACCAGCGACGGGCCGCCGAGGGGCCCGGTGGCGTTGCGCGTATCGGCAATGCGGCAGGGCGCCAGGGGGTAGAACTCCAGCCCGCCGCTGGGCGCAAAGTATCCGTTTATATCCAGTACCAGGTCCGTCTCGCCGGCGGCGTAGAAACTTACCGCGCCCCCGGTCCCGGCGGGCACGATCGCGGCGTCGGCTTTGATGCGCCCGTCAATCGAGTTCAGCAGGGAGACTAACGGCTGCGACTCTCCGGTGGGCCAGACCGTCAGGTAGAAGAGGGAACCATCGGGAACAACGGTGACGTTCAAGGAGTAGGCCGACGCGGTGGAAGGAATGCCACAGGCGCTATTCGGAATGACGAAGCTTCTGGTTGTTCCGGACGCCAGGGACGGGCCTCCGAACGGCCCATCGGCCTTGCGCGTGTCGGCAATCCGGCAAGGCGTGACGGGGATGAAAAAGAGACCCTGGCTGAAAAGGGCCGAGGGTGCGAGGGCAAACGCGAGCAGCTTGAGCACACTCCACGGGAGACGCACCGATTCCTCCAATATTCCGCCATTTGTCTCCGCATGTAAGATGCGCACGCGCAGACGAGCGAAAGCTAGTGTAAGAGCGGGAAGGCAGCACTTACCGCCGGAGTAAGTGGGAATCCTATGAGGACTACTTCACTTAGTCCTGCGTACTATTTGGGCCCAGAACGGCGATTTTGCCAAGGTTCATTTTGGGAATTTTTGTTCCGAATATCTGCAAGACGCATCAGCTCAGGCGCCGTTCGAGTTCCTGTTGGCCGATGCCGTCGATTTCGACGATCTTGGTGCGGGCGGATTCGCCTCTGACGATGCGGACGGCGGTGCGCGGGACGCCGGCCAGCTCGGCCAGCAGGCGGATGCATTCCTGGTTGGCTTTGCCATCCACGGGAGGGGCGGCGACGCGAAGCTTCCAGGCATCGCCGAGGCGTCCGGCGGGCTCGGAGCGGCTGGCGCGGGGCTGCACTTTCACCGTGATGCGCGCCATTCGATTCTGGCTCTCAAGTTGGCCACCCCGGCGGCGACGCGCGTATCCACCACGTCGAAGGCGATGGCATCGTCCACCCAATCGTGGCTCGATCCGTCGTCGTTCTGGGTAGCGGCGGTCAGGGTGTAGGACTGCGGGGTGAGCCAGCACTCCAGATGAAAATCCACTTCCAGTTCGTCGCCGGCCGCGAAATTGCCCAGCGGCGTCTGCTCGATACGGGTATTGGTGCCGTAAACGTCCATGCCGATGCGGGTGCGGACGAGAATTCCCACCATGGGGTCCTCGACCGGCCGGTGGAAGCGCGCCCGCACGCGGACCGCGACCGGCTCACCGCTGGCCACCGAGGCCACCTCCTGGCCGGCGGCGTTCAGGATGGCCACGCTGAGGATTTCGCTGGTGCCGTCGCCGTGGCGGAAACTGCCGCCGCGGCCGCGCTTCTCCCGTTCCGGCGCTTGTTTTTCGAGCACCACGCCGATGTAGCGATTGATGACGTCGCGCGGCGAGCCTTCGGCGGCGATGCGGCCGCCCAGCAGCAGAATGGCGCGGTCGGAGAGCTGCTTGACCAGACCGAGGTCGTGGGAGACGAACAGCACCGTCACTTTGCGGGCGCGCAGTTCCTCAAATTTGCGCACGCAGCGGTTGGCGAAGACCGCGTCCCCCACCGCCAGAGCTTCATCGACGATCAAGATCTCCGGGTCCACGTGGATGGCGGTGGAAAAGGCCAGGCGCACGTACATGCCGCTGGAATATTCCTTGACGGGGCGCTCGATGAATTCCCCGATTTCGGCGAACGCCTCGATGGACGGCATCGCCTTGGCGATTTCGGCGCGGCTGAGGCCCATGATCTCGCCGTTCAGGTAGACGTTTTCGCGGCCGCTGAACTCGGGGTTGAAACCGGCGCCCAGTTCGAGCAGGGCGGCCACCCGCCCGCGCGTGACTACCCGCCCGGAAGTGGGCTGCAGGATGCCGCTGACGATCTGCAGCAGGGTGCTTTTGCCGCAACCGTTGGGGCCGACCAGCCCCAGGGTTTCGCCCTTTTCGAGCTCGAAGCCGATGTCGCGGAGCGCCCAGAAATCGGTGTGCAGGGTGCGCGAGCCGGGGACCATTTCGCGCAAACGGTCGGCCGGACGGCGATAGAGACGATACAGCTTGGAGACTTTCTGGACCAGGACCAAATTCGATTCTAGTCGGTTTGAAGGGCGGCCGCCTGGGGGCCGCGCCGCCATTGAAGCCGGAATTCATTCCCGTAATACTCGGATTCGCGACGTTCCTGGGAACGCTCACGGTGGTTATCATCGGGTTCCTCTATAACAACTCACGCATCACCGACGTTAAAGAACTTTTTCGCGCCGAACTGAAGGCCGTCGAAGCCTCGATTCTCTCCCAGATGGCGACCTTTCAGATGGACATCATCTCTAAGATCGCCGAACTCGATAACCGCATCAGCCGCCTTGCGCGGTAGGCCTTTTCTCCTTCCCAGTTTCGCCAGCTCTCCAAGAACGCCCGCCAATAGCGACGGGCATTATCCCTCCCGCGCAGCGACCCCTGCCCGCGCCATAAAGTTCAAACCCAGCGGATTCAAATAACTGAGTGCAAGGCACTCCTAGCTTCTGGCGGCTTTGCCTCGACTGCGTCTGGGGGCGAAAATCTTGTTGACGGCGTCGACGGAAAATGCCTGGGGATCGAAATCGCCGATCCACTCGAGCATTTCTTCGTGCCGTTCGTGGTCGGGGTCGGCGAGGGCCTCCACCAGGTCGTAGTATCCGGGAATGCCTCCGCAATCTTCCGGCGGACAGGCGAGTTGACCATCCGTGCAGGCCGGATAGGAAATACTCAGATCGGCCGGAAGCCGCTTTTCGAGGACGACGACATGCTCCCAGGTATCGCCAAAATCATACGTGTAGGTGAACTTGGAGCCGACCCTCGCCAGGATGCCGGCGAGGCGGACCTTGCGCTCGTCTTCGGTGACGGTCCTCCCCATGAATTGTTCATACGGGCTGGGCTGCCCGAAGCGCCTCTTGCCCACCGAAAACTCGTGCACGTGGCTATCGTCCCACCCCATCGCGGCTTGCAGCACGAAGTGCATCTGCTCCAGGGCACTCGCGGGTACCAGCAGACGGCGCCAAATGGGTGGGTCCGTGTAGAGCAAAGTAACCTTGAGCTGATAGATTTCCGGGAGAATCGCTTTCTGTTTGGCTGGCATATTTGCGCTCTCCTCGATCTTAAGGAGAAAACCGGGGACGCGCCATATTTTTTCGCCCTTGCCTGAAGGCGGCGTGCAACGGATGCTTAACCGATGTGGGGAAGTTAGTTTCCGGCAAGCGCTCCCTGACGGTCGCGGCTCGGTAAGCGACTGAAAACACGTTGCCTGTTA
>Ga0182016_10000202_pt1 | contig 73357 bp, 45 predicted proteins | sample 712S2MmetaG_FD_120491 | JGI IMG/M metagenome (GOLD analysis project Ga0182016, IMG submission 120491) | Permafrost microbial communities from Stordalen Mire, Sweden - 712S2M metaG | ecosystem: Environmental > Terrestrial > Soil > Wetlands > Permafrost | place: Sweden: Stordalen | collected...
CACGCGCGGACAGGTTTCAGACACGTTACCAGGTTTCAAGCACCAAACCAAGGTGTACAGGAAAACCATACAGTTTCTCCAATGGAACGGTGTAGCACTCCGCCGAAGTGCTAGTCCTGCAAATATCCTGGAAACCTGTAATAACCTGGCAAAACCTGGCACCTCCCGGCTCGATGCCCTGGTGAATCTGGCCCGCGCGGTGAATCGTCGGCTCCGGCTCGATGAATGGGGGTTTAAGTTTCCGCGCGTCTCCGTATTGGCCTACGCCCGCGCGGACGGGGGACCGCAACCTATCCTCCTTCGGTTGCGGTCCCGGTGGTTCTCGTATTTCCAGTCGCGGTGACTCGCGGGGTTTGCCTTGTCACGGCAAGCCCCGCATTTTTGCTTTCCGGAGAATTCGGAAACGGGGTGAGAAGGGTTTGAGGTCGAAGGGGCGTTCGGGTTCAGAGGGGGGATGCTTCCGGCTGTTTTGGGGGTTACACTAATGGGTGATTTCGGGTTGCTGAGTCCCGAGCGGGTATCGGAGATAACAGGACAGGCGATTACGACGTTGATGTCCTGGCGGTCGCGCAATGCGGGTCCGCCATTCGTAAAGATTGGCCGAAAAGTATGGTATCGGGAACAGGATCTACTCGCGTGGATAGAGAGTCGGGTCCGGGTGACAGACGATGAGCCTCGAACAACGCAACGGCAAGTGGTTCTACCGATTCTACGCGCTAGGCCGCGAGTGGTCAAAGGACACCGGCTTGGTCGCCACAAAACGCAACGAGAGCGCGGCCACGATGATGGAGTCAGAGGCGCGCAAGCTGGTGAAGCAGGGGCGGGCGGACGAGCTGAGGCTCGATCCGAAGCCGTTCAGTAGCGCGGCCGATATGTTCGTCCAGTGGGCGATGGGCGAGCATCGTGAGAAGCCGGAAACGTGGAAGCGGCTGCGCGGGAGTTGCACAAGCCTGAAGGCCTTCTTTGGGCATCAGCCTGTCCACACGATCACAGTGGGGCGTGTTCAGGACTATATGAGTTGGCGCCGGATCTGTACCGCGTGTGCCGGAAATGATCCGGGGTGCGAGGTCTGTGAGGGAACCGCACGGGGGGTCGCTGAGGTCACGCTGAGGCATGATCTCCACGCGCTGTCGCCGTTGTTTCAGTACGCCATCGATCACAACTGGTGCGTTCATAATCCAGTCGAAAAGGTCAAGATACCAAGCGACAAGGATGCGGTCCGTATTCACGTGCTCACTCCGGGTGAAGAGATGAAGTACTTCGCCGCGGCGCGCGCGATTCCACACCTGTATGACCTGGGGCGCCTGATGATCTTGCAGGGACCGCGGCCGTCAGAGGTGATGCAGGCCCGCGTAGAACATATCGACCTCAAGAGCGGTACGTGGTCTATCCCTCAGTCGAAATCGACGGCGGGGCGCCGGACGCTGAAACTGGTACCGGAAGCTCGGGCGATCATGGAGGCGCGGGTCGCGGGCGCGACGCCTGCGGGTTGGCTCTTTGAAGGCAAGGCCAAGAATTCTCGACTGACGGACGCGGGGAACGGCCATCAGAAGATCCTGAAAAACACTGGTCTGGCGTTCGTGCTCTATGACCTCCGTCACACGTTCGCTACGCGCATGGCTGAGCGGGGTTGCGACGTGATGGCTCTAGCGAAGATCCTCGGTCACGCGAACCTGAGAACGGTAATGCGATACGTCCACATCGGGCAAGAGCATCTTGAGGTCGCAATGCTGAAATTCGGCGAAGGCGCGCGACTGGAGCAGGAGCCTAAGATCCCGTTGGCGGATGGGAGACGGGAGACGATTCAGTAGCAGTCCGTGGCGCCTTCCATCGCCTCCCGACGCGGTACGTCTCGCCTGAGAGGATCTGAGAATACATCCGTTCAAGTTGCGCTGTGCTCCGGTTGGCAATGGAGCGCTGTGGATCAATAACGCCCTGCTCCGTTCGCCACTTGATTATGAATTGCAGTAGAACGTCACGCCTGATTACCGGCTGCTGAGCGGTCGGAGTGGCCGGCGGGGCAGTCTCCCTTGATCGGGCGCGCCTGCCGTTACAGTATCGAGACCACAAAATCTTCAATTCGCGGGCCGTGATTTCGGCTCGGCAGTGGGGGCACCGAAGAGCATTTTCTACCACTTGGACCATGGAACATAATTCTAGTCCGAATCCAGTCCGAATGCCACCGCAGTTTTCCCCTGAATCTCGGCAAGTGAGAGCAAGTCTCTGCAAGGTAGCAAGTAGCCTGGAATCAGTCGAAAGGATTGGAAGTATTGGAGGCGCGGGTCGGAATCGAACCGACGAATAAAGGTTTTGCAGACCTTTGCCTTACCACTTGGCTACCGCGCCGAACCCAAAGAACTAACTGCAACATAACCCGCCGGGCGGGAAAAGTCAATTCCGTCGCAGGCCGTCCCCTTCCGTTCCGAGCTTTGGCAAACCGGCCTTTCTCTCTTGCCTCTCTCCCAGCGCTGCCCCACATCGCTGTCGCCGGACCCACCGATGGCCAGATTGCCGTCGCTTCGGGCCGCCGCTTGGTTCGCGGATTGAGCCCGCCGCGCGGGAAACGGCGCCGCCCTTTTGGCGAAACCGCCGCGTCGAGAGCGCAACCAACGGACCTCCATATACACAATAAAGGAGTCATGTCGCCGCCGTCGGTATTTCCGAATCGAAAGCCCGACTCCCTTTCTCCGCGAGGAGCCGCGAGATGTCATTATAATGATGGACCATCTCGACAGCGATTTGTATGCCGCGCTCAGAACGGACAAGAGGGAGGACGGGAACAGGATCAGCCAGCGTCTGTCTGAAGCGGACGCCTCCGGCCCGGACTGCCTCCGGAGACGACGGCGCGGTATCTTAGTTCCATGAGCCCGATATGCGTGTAAGTGGTTTGGCCGCCTGTGCCGTGTTGTTGTGCCTGGGCCGGGCTCTGGCGGCCCAATCGGTCAACGTGGTAGGGGCCACGCCCACTCAGGCCGTGGTGGCCATCGGAAACGCGAACGGCTTTTGCACGCTGGCCATGTCGGAGTCCTCCAGTTTCGCGCCCTTGGCGCACGACGTGGATCCCCACCTCTATCCCAGTTCCAATATCGATATGTTGCGGCCGGACACCATCGTCCAAAGCGACGGAACCCGTCTGGTAACCCTGGGCCACATGACGGGCGACCGCGCGTTGGCCGCCGCCACAACCTACTACCTGGGAGTTTCCGGCTGCGGCGCAAGCGTCACCGTCACTATCGCTACGCCTACCGTCGGCGTTGGCACCACCATGCAGTGGCCGGTGCCCATCGACCCGTCCGGCTGGGGCAGGCTGGGCTTCCCCAAGATCGATCTGGTCCATCGGCACAGTTACGTCGACCCGCTCACGGGCGTCCGCATGATTCCGATCAACCTGGCCGGGCATTGGTCCTGGCGAACTGGCGGCGGTTGGGGCGCAACCTACCCGTTCACGCAGACCGGATCCAACGCCTTCGCCGATTACGCCGGCGGTTCCGGCTGGAATAATCCGGCGGATGTGCTCAAGGGCTCCTCCAGCCAGTCCTCCACCGGCAGCACCAGTCCCATCGACCTCTATACCGGCGCGGAGACACCCGACCGCTCGCCCTGGCAGGGCTGGCATACCTTCGACGATTTGGGGCTTTTGATCTACGGCTCGGCGTCGAGCGGCTCGGCTCCCGACAACCAGATCTCCCTCTGCATTTTCCTGAACCCATCCGGGGGCTGCGTGGGCCAGCCCATTATCATCAGCCTTCCCACCCAGTTTGCACAGGTGGCCTCAGCAGGCAGCGACCCCGACCACCCCTGGCCGGCCAGTTTCCCTTCGCCCCTATTCGCGGGCTGGGGAATCCATGCCCCCATCCCCGCCGAACGGCGCATGTCGAGCGGCAACTTATCCGCCTCGGGCGGCGTCCTGACCCTCGCGTCAATCAACGGCACGCAGTATTTCTCCGACGCTCTGTTCAAAGGCAATCGCATCAAAATCGCCGGCTCCGGATGCTCGCCCAACTCGATGTGCACGATCGTCTCGGTGGCCAATGCCGCCTCCGCGGCCATCGCCGAAAACATCTCGGTGAGCAACGCGGCCTTTTTCGCCTATGGCTGGGGCGTTCGCATCCAGAAGGTCACAGCCAACGGAACCATTGTCGTGGGTGCGCGCTGGAAAGCGGCGGGCAGCGCAACCGTGGGAACCCGAGCCGACCCGACGCCCTGCTCGTTCCTCCAGGTCACTTCGGGGGATGGCAAAACCGGCTACGTCTGCGAGGTCAGCAGCCCGCAAACCGGCACCGACTACTTCTATTTCGTCGCCGACGACGGCACCATTCGCCGTTTCAGCGCCGCCCTCACCCCCAACCATCAGACCCAGCTCAACTCCATGCCCGCCGCGGACCGTCCGGCTGGCCCCGCCAACAACGCCTACTTCCCTCTCGGTTTCGACCCGGTGAACCCTAATCTGTTCTACGCGGCGTGCCCCAACACCAGTGGCTCCTCGTCGATCTACCAGTTAGCTTATAGCGGCGATTATACTCAGGACCTCGATTTTCAATACGCCGGTGGCAGCGATACTACCCTCCCCGATAATTATGCCCCGGCGCTGGACCACATGACCTGGACTAACCTAATGCCCCCCAGCCAGGGAAGGGACCTGAACTCGCAGGTGGTCGCCGCCTATCCCAACTACAACGCCGCCATATTTGGCGATTGGAAGCACCCAAGTTTTGCCGGCGTATCCGGAGGCAAGGCTTTTTTCTACAATCTGTACTCGGGTCAGGACGGCGGTCCCGCGTGGATCGCCGTCGTCGATCTGCCTTCCGGCAATCTTACCAACCTGATTCACACCGCCGATGGGACCGGCACCAACGACCTTCTGCGCTGGGGTGCGGAGCACTCCGTGCAGGCCGTCAACGCCGTTCCCAATACCATGTTTCAGGCCACCAACACACTGAATTCCAACAACCCGGGCAAGTTGTTGGGCGGCCCCTTCGTGATGGCGGTTCTGGGCGTCTCGCGCGGCGGGTCGTTTTCCTCGAATACCGCGTTGCCGTGGCCTCCCGATTCCAGCTACGATTCCGCGTGCCCGGCCACCAACCCTTATGTCTCTCTGGGCGCCGCCGGCAATCAATGTGTCACCCTGCACCTGCCCGCCGGAGGCGCCTGCAGTCCCGCTCCCACCCCGGCAGAACTGGCGCAATGGCCTTGTCCCTGGAACGCGAGTTACTCCCAGCCGATAGCTCTCGCCGTTGGCGACAGCATGGTGGATTACAGCAAAGGCAGCAATCAAGGCGACAACGAGCATTTCCGCGTTCTTTCGATTGCCGCCCTTGGCGATGGCAGCCTGTCGGTAGTGGCGGAGCGGGACGCCATGCTCGACTACTGCTGCGCCAAGGGCGATCATGTTGTCAATGGCGTGAGTAACTGCCTGGGCTCGGTAGCCCAGACCACGCACGCCAACGGCTGGCAGATCATGATGACGCCGGGCCGGCAAAACGCGTGCAACTCCCAGGTCGCCTATCTGAATCTCGCCACCGGTGCTACCGGAGAAGTGAGCCGCCTGTTGCAGGGACACGGAGACCTGGCCGCGGGTGTATTCACTCCGGGTAACCTCTCCTACATCACCGCCAGTGCGGTCATCCAGGACGCGCCTTTTTCCAGCCTGTTTCCCGTTCCCGCCGTCGATACCTCCATCGGCTATCCCTCCTTCGCCGGGACCACTCTCCCGGTGGGTTCCAATCTGGTCCAGACCTATGTCACCCGCATTCGCAGCAACCTCCCTCCCGCTCTTCCCAATGCCCTGCCGTGGATGATCGACGATAACTCGCTCAATGACAGCTACGGTGGGCAGAGTCTTGGCTCACGCACTCTCACCCGGGTAAGCGGCGACATCTACCAGATTCAAGTGCTCGGGCTGGCCCCGGGCAATCTCAATTACAAAACCTTCCCGTTGATCGGTTGGGCTGGGCGCTATGCCCTCAAGGATGTCAGCGGACCCAACTCGAGCCTCTCCCGCTCCGGCGCCTTTACCGTGTGCCAAGCCTTGTTTGCCAACGAGTGCGTCGCCGGCAGCCAGCCCGGCAACGTATACGTGAACGTGCCCTCCGCCACCGACGACGGCAATTGCGATATCGCTTCGCCATGGGCCAATCTCCCTTGCGTAGTCTCCGGCCTGCCTTCCGGCGGCGGCTTCCGCCAGCAGGCCATCGATGCGCCCGACCCCAATGGGAATCGCTCCCGCTTCCTCGGCTACCTGTTTGCCAGCCCCGGCCAACACTATCCCTACAGCGCCGTCGGCGGATTGACCGATGGCCGGATCGCCATCGCTACAGGCTCGCATTTGGTTGGCGGATGGGGCACCGTCTCCTGGGCCATCCCCCTGCCCCCCTGGCAGGACGACGGCGTGAAGCGCAATCAATGGCAGTCGATTTTCGTCCCGGTCCCGGCCGGCGCCCCATACGCCGAGGTCCAGTTCGGCTATTCCCGCTACGGCTCGCCGGCCCAGTTCCGCTGCACCCCCCGCGCGGAAAGCTGCAATACCTCTTCCCCGCAGGGTGTGCCGTTTAACTTCGAATCCGAGACCCGCAGCCTCACCAATTGCCAGGGCGGCTGCATCGTCCAGGTCCCCGTCATCGCCCCCAACGTGGTCTATTATCGTGTCCGCCAATCCCCGGATGGCGTCAACTGGACCAACGGCGATATCCGGACAGCCATCCAGCCGTGAGCCCGATCTTTGGCCGTGTCTCCATCGCGATGCGTGAACCCGCGAGGCTCAAAGCGCTCTGGAAAAGGATCGGACGGCCAGCGGCGCCCGGTCGCGGCTTCCTGTATGAAAGGAACGCTATATAATGAAACGATGGACTACTTAGGCGACAATCATGAGCCCGGTTGACCGGGTGTTTCGGTACATTCGGGCGTATGCCAACTTGGGAAGGCTGAATCGGGAGACAGCTCGTCTGCCTAACCGCCCGTCCGAGATGATTGCGCGGACGTTCCACTACAGCGGTGCGTTTCTGCAACCCATCCAGATCGAGGAGGAACTTGTCTCTCTTGTCCAGGACGTGAAACGGCTTGATCCTCGGACGGTCGTCGAGATTGGTACGTCGATGGGCGGTACCCTATACCTCTGGACCCGCCTGGCGCGCCCCGACGCAGTCATCGTCAGCATCGATCTGCCTGGTGGACAATTCGGCGGTGGGTATTCGCCCCTGCGTACTGCAATTTATCGGCGTTTTGCGCGCGAGTCTCAAGAGCTACACCTGGTGAGGGCCGACTCACATGATAACTCGACGCTCGAACACCTCAAGTCGCTGCTCGGCGGAGGATCCATTGACTTCCTGTTTATCGATGGCGACCACACCTATGAAGGGGTGAAGAGGGACTGGGAGATGTATTCGCCGCTTGTCCGGCCGGGCGGATTGGTAGCGTTTCACGACGTGGCCGGAAATTATGAAACCACTCAGGTGAAAAGACTCTGGGATGTAATCAAGTTGGACCATCAGTACCGCGAATACATGGTTCATCCACGAGGACAGTATGGAATCGGTGTTCTTTTCAAATAACGCCGCCGCCCCGTCAAGCCGCGAGGACTGCCATCGATATCCAGGTACCCGAGGAGCGGGCGCCCGCTTGCCAGCCCTGCTTTTCGGATGCCGCCCGCCTTTGCAACCAATGCGCTGAGCGTCACGGCGGGGACAAAATGTCATGTCGGCGCCTAACTCCGGAGTATAATTTGAGGCATGTCGCCATCAGTGTTTCCGGATCGAAAGCCCGACTCCCTCTCTCCGCGAGGAGCCGCGGCCGGACGAGCCACCCGGATGCTCGTCCTCGCGGCGATCTCAATGGTGGCCATGACGCTCGCCACCGTTGAAGCTCTCCACGTCGAGCCCTACATGGACGAAGGCACATTTTCGGATGCCGCCTACAACCTTTCCCATCATGGTTTCATGGGCACTACGATTCTGGAAACGGCCGGTACGGGTCTCACGCGGCTCGATCGGCACACCTACTGGGTCATGCCGCTCTATATAGTGGGCCAAGCAGCGTGGATGAAGGTCATTCCGGCGACTCTGTTTGGCGTAAGGCTCTTTTCGGTCATCTGGATCCCGATCAGCATTTGGTCCCTGTATCTCTTCATGCGGCGTGTTGGTTTTAACGAGGCACCTTCGCTCCTGGCAGCCTTACTCCACGGACTTAGTTTCGTTTTGATCGACGTCGCCAAGAATGCGCGCCCCGACATGATGTGCCAGGCGCTCGGTTGGAGCGCGCTGGCCGCTTACGCAAGTTTGCGGGAACGATCGTTGGTGGCCGCTCTGGTCTTTGGCAACATACTCGTTGCCCTCTCGGGGCTCACTCACCCGAACGGAGTTTTGTATTTCGCGGGTTTGTGGCTGCTGGTATTCTGGTTCGACCGCGCGAGGTTGAACTGGAGGCACATCGCTCTTTCCGCGTCGGTATACGCCGTTGCCGCCGGCCTATGGGGTATATATATACTTCAGGATCCGGCCGCGTTCGCGGATCAGCTTCGCGCCAATTCCGACCATCGTTTCGGGACCCTGGCATGGTCGCTCAATCGTCTTCCGCTCCCCTTGCGGCTCCTGTGGGGCGAGATTCACGATCGCTACCTGGCGCTCTTTGGACTTTTATCTCCGTTTAAGGTCAGCCGGCTCAAGGGTATCGTACTGCTGACCTACGCGTTCGCTCTGGTTGCCGCTTTTTTCGGGCCCTTGCGCAGAGGCCGGAAAGTCAAATTACTTCTGGCACTGTGGGCTCTGTTTTTTGGCATCCAGTGTGTGTTCAATCAAAAGCTCGGGTTCTATTTTCTTCACATTGCACCGCTTTACGCGGCACTGACCGCGTCTGTTGGGGCCGCACTCTGGGTGCATGCCGGCCACGCCAAGAAGCTGGCTCTTGCCGCGTGGCTGGTTCTGCTGCTGGGGATTCAGGTGGCCAGTACCGTCTCCAGATCCATCGTCCTCTCCACTTCCGAATCGGAACGCGAAGTCGCTGCCTTTTTGGCCGGCCACGCGCGATCTGCGCAACTGATTTTTGGAAACGCCTGCCTAATCCACACGGTTGGGTACGATCCCAGGTACCGGGATGATCGCTATCTTGGCCTGCGTTCCGGAAAGCGGGCCGATGTCATTATAATGACGGACCACCTCGACAGCGATTTGTATGCCGCGCTCAGAACTGACAATAGGGAGGACTGGGACAGGATCAGCCAGCGCCTGTCCGAGTATCGGCTGGTGTTCGCCCCGCCCGGATATCGCGTTTATTTCTCTCCCGCGATGCTCGACGCACGCGCGAAGTGAAGTTTCTGAGCAAGTCCCGGAGTCTATATCGAAACCAACAACGCCGGTGCCCCGTAAGAAGCGTGCCGGCGGCACTCGTACGCGCGGCGGTTGCGGGCATTTTCTGACCGACAAGAAATGCCAGCGCGTGCCTCACTTCTCAAACTCGAAGCCTCGCGCGCAACCTCCAAGCACAGGGTATCACGACCGCTCTTTTCGAGGCGCGGCGCCCGGCTGGAATCAACCGGGGGGTCCGGATCACTGCACCGCGCTGGCCTGCACGCCGCCCCAGTCGGCCCACGTGGCGCCGTTCGATGAAACCTGGATCTGCCAGTACACCAGGTTGGGAGCCATCGCCGGCACCGTGATGGTACAGCCCGAAGAGCAAGAGGTGCCGGCGGAACTCTCGCTATCGAAGCTATATGGCGAGCCATTCGTATTACAGCTCTCCGCGCGGCTACTGCAGTAGAAGTTGCTTGGAACGCCCGCAGAGAACCGGGAATACCCGAAGTGAACGCGGGCGTAAGCCCCGGCCCCGGAGGGCACCTGAACCGTAATCCCACCACCCACGGTGCGGTTATTCGTATCTTCGGTCCACGAAGGAAGTTGGGCGAGCCACGCGGTATTTCCGAACGGCGTTGCAGGTCCGCTCGGTGGGATGTACGCCTGTGTCGTGGAGATCGGGAAGGCTTCGGTGAATGGACCCGGCTGCCCTGGGCCGCCGAAGCCCCATCCCAAGGACCTTGACCGTGTTCCTTGATTCTCCGGTCGGTCCCATGCGGATTGGCGGAACTGCCCAGCACCAGGCCATCCAATTTCGACGCATGGGGAGTTGTATGTCTGTTGTTCGGAAACACAATAGCCCTGATCGAACATCCAGGGCACATTCACCACCGCATAACCGGCCCCAAGAACGGAGGCCACCGTCGTACCTGACGCACACTCGCCAGCGTTGTATGTGAGGCACACCCCATAGGGCGCGGCGGCAAGCGTCGTAGCCGAGGACGGCCCGCTCACGTCGAGCATGTTATTGCGTCCCGCCCAAGCGATCACTGGAAAATTCTTGACCTGGTTATACCAACACCCCGGAGTCGGAGAGCAGGAAGAGTTGAATCCGAGCATCTGCACGAAATACAAATTACCCGTCAAGGTGACGCTCCCCAGCGTGCGAGTGAGCGTCCGAGTCGAGAGCTGTCCACCGCTGTAGCTATTCGCAAAGAAATTGCTGTCCAGTATCCAAGGAACGGAGCCGGGAGATGACGGGTACGATTGGATCACCCCATTCCCGGTGGAAAGCGACGCGCCAGCGAAGGTCGGCGTAGCGATGGACTGAATTGCGGGGGGTGGTGGAAGACTAAAGAGAGTCGCAAGAGGCCCTTGCTTTGTGGTGGCGAATGGGCTTGCCCAAACCGAAGCTCCGGCAGTTTCGCCGGCCAGCAGATCGCCATGGCCCTGTAGGCCACGCCCGATTTCCTGAAGGTTCTGCCCCGATTGAGTCAGACCTGTTACGACAAATTCCCCTGCGCCACAGCCGCTCAAATACGCGGGAGCCGCCAGGGCTTTCAACCCGGTCGCATGCTGCAACTGCGACGCCGTATCGACGTTCGTATTGCCGGGCCGGTTGACCGTATCGTTGTATCCGCAGTAGTCCCACATCGCATTGCGTTGTGCAATCATGGTGGTGCCGCTTAGCGATACCACCCGGAAGTGTTCGTCGTCTCCGACATCGCCGCTTCCATCGCCGTTCCTATCCCATACAAACTGGTCTCCAACCTGAATCGGGAACGGCTGCGAGTAGCTTGCATTCCACGGGCAGTTTTTCGTTTCCGCCGAGCTGGGCGCCAGGTTGCACCAGCCTCCGCTCGGTATCTCAAAGGTCACGCACTGATTGCCGCTGGCCCCCATGAACACGTATGGATTCCCGCTCGGGCAGGCGGCATCGTAAGTCTCGTAACCCGGGCACGCGCCTCCTGTTCCGGTGCAGGTCGTTCCCGAGCAGGAAATCGGCCAGTCGAGGCAGGTGTTCGTGCTCCACGATCCCCCACGAGAAATCGCAGTTGGAGTGAATTCAAACGGGCCACCGTAGAGAACAGAACTGTTGCCGCCGTAGAGGAGGTTGTTCGAGACGATCGCGGTCGGAGAGGGAGTGATCGACGGATACGCCGAGAGGTTGTGCAAACCGCCAAATCGCATGTGTCCGTTCGTGCCGGTGCCATCCATAGTGTGGATCAGATTAGTGAGCGTTGCCGGTGTGGTGGTCAGATCCGCTATGCCGATCCAGGCGCCGTAGTTTTGGCCCGCGTACGTGTTCTGGAAATACGCGGTGGTTCCAGCGATGCCGACAGGGGTTGAAAGCGAGAACCCCGTCCCGTAGAAAGAGGAGTTATACCCGAAGTTCGCTACCGCCTGATTGACGATGCTGTTTGCGGCTGGGGTGAGCGTAGTCCAGGTGAAGTTATCGCTGGGCGACACCCGTACAGGGCCGACTCCGCCGTTAGTCGGGTCGAGAGTGTAGCCCCACGGGTTCAGCGACTCGGATCCGTTGCCGGTATAGACCAGCTTATAAAGCTCGGAAAGACCGCGGTTGGCGTTCGTGTACACGTACTCGTAGCGGGTGTAGGCGTCGGACGATGGCTGGAATGCTTGCCAATTGAAGCTGTTTAAGATCGGCACGTCCGCGCTGGCGAATCCCTGCGTCGTAGTAAAGTAGCTGTACGATGGCATCGAAGCGGCCCACAAATTACGAGCGATTCCATTCGTCTCGACGGTCCAAAGGAACCCTTGCGACGAATTGAGCGCCTGAACCTCACACAGTCTTGTCTGCGGCCCCGTGCCGGCGAAAGCGAACGTCTGAGGGTTGCACAAAGGGCCTCCAGGGCCAGTCTGCTCGGGCTGCTCCGACCCCGCCAGCTTGTAGGATGCACCGAGAGTCAGCGTGCCGGAGGAGACATTGGGAAATATGCGGACGCCCCATCCGAGCGCCACGTAAGCGGTGCCGGTTGAGACTGTGACGTTCTCAACCGTGTGAAGCACGTAGGCGTTGTCGGAGGGCTGAGGTTTCGACGTGCACAGGTTGTTGGTGCAGGTGGGGGAACTTCCCGCCACATAGATTTTGTTACCGGCATTGTTTAGGATGGCGAGATTAAAAGCGCATCCCAAATTTCCCTGGTAAGATGAATCCACCGTAAGCACACCGGAGGATGCCGAAAGCGCGCAGCCGCTCTGGGTCGGCTGATTCTCTTGCCCGATCATGACGTTCGATCCCCACCCGGAGAACAAGGCGCTAGGGAAAGAGGAAGGCCAAGGGGTATCGGGGTCGCTCGACGCCGAGGCGACCAGGCCGAATGTGCTCGTGATTCCCGTCACGGAGACCGGGGTGCCCATGCAGGCGGAAGTGCCGCTGGCGGACGGGTTGGTGAACAGGCACATCGACAGAGCGGTAGACCCGCCGGCGCTGAGCGAAGCAAAGATATCGACTCCAAGATCGTTCGTCGGCGTGAAAAGCGAACTCCAGGGGCTAGAACCTCCGGCACCGGGATACAAATCCAGGTAACTGCTGCTGCTCGTCGCGGTCACTGTCGATGGAGTTGTTGGGAAAGGATCCGATAGGTTGCTCCACCCAGAGCCGCTGGCATAGTAGGAAAACGGGATGCAGTTGGCATAGCCGTGCGATCCGCAGTTCAGCGGTCCGCCGCCGCCGCCAGGCCACCGCCATGTGAAATCTTGTGCATTATTGAAGGCGTTCATTTTCAGTCCGGTCAGTGGGTCGACGTACTGCGTTCCCTTGGCATCCAGCACGTTCGCCAGGGTGAAGGGCCATCCCCGATTTCCCCACTTCGCGGAATTGAACGGCACTGGCCAACCGGTGCTCGTCCCGTTCGAAGGTGCCGCCGTTGTGAAGGTTGTCGCCGCCGTCCCGCAACCGCTCAGAGACACGTAATAGGTGGTTTCCTCCGCCAGCGCTCGGTCGTCGTTCATGTGCCCGATTGTTATTACCCGTGTTTCGTCCGTCCATGTGATCGTGTCCGCACGGCCGGTGTCGGTGGACGAGCCGGCATATTCGGTTCCGTTGAAATCGGGGATTGTCGCGCCGCCTGGCGTGGTGCTGACACTGATCGTACAAACGCCAGAGTAGCCCCGCTCATGAAGAATCGCCTGAGTCTGGGTTACACCCGTTACAGCGAGTGTCTGGCAAGCCGCAACTGCCGGGAGCAGAGACAAGAGAAGTTTTCGCATAGGGAATCTCCTTAATTGATCGGCAGATTCCTCAGCCAGATCATATACCTAAAGAACGCTATGGCCGCGTTACTCGCGGCGGGATTGGTCGCGTAAACGCCGAAATTCCAGCCACTCGTAGATGCGGCCTGGGCCGGTATGGTGCCAGAAGCGGTAGCTGGGTTCGCTCCGTCCACAAGGCAGCGGATGGAGTTTGCCGTCGCACCCGATGCGCCATTGTCGATCTGGAAACGATGCACATTCGTGTCGTGGGCAACTCCGGTGTCAGCCGTGGCCACGTCGGAGCCGGAGTGCCGGATCACCGCAAACCAATCGCCGGATCCAATCGCCCGGCAGCCGACAAACTCTGCCACCGTTTTGCTGGAGCTGCCGGAAACCAGCCCGATATAGTGCGTCCCGTTGGAGTCCAGTGATTGGTAAGTGGCGGACACGTAGAGCCACGCTGGGCTTAATCCGCTGAAGTAATCATAAAATCCAGGTTGATAGTCGCTGCTGCCATTCGGCCACGAAAATTGGATGACGGAATTGGCCGTAGCACCGGTTTGTCCGCATACCGCCCCGACGGAAGACTGTGAAAAGAGGTCCGTAGCAGCAGTGCATCCACCCGAGGTAGCACTACCCGAGGTGCTGTATCCCCACGATTCGTTAGTACCCCATCCAACGTCTGTCGCCAGATGGGACATAAGCAACTGTGTCGGATCGGCAGGATTGTAGCCACTGCCTGCGCTGCCCCCCGCGGCCATTTGTGTCCAGGCGTTAGTGGCGGTGCAGAAATAGACGTTCTGCCCGGCCGCGGCGTCGGTAGCGAAGTATGTCTCTCCCGTCGTGCATGCACTCGGCTTACTTGCGGCGGTGCCGGTTACCATCGGCAAGGTGTGAGTTGCTGCACGGAAATCCTGCGTGCCGGTCGTATAGGTATTGGCCTGATTCGTTTGGACGGCCGTCGATGGCAGGCTCCCGCTTCCGCCACCGCTGCTGCTGATCGTCACTACGTTGCCGGCCGTCGAGATCGTCACGTTACTGCCCGCCGCCAGCGTGGGCGGGCCGGTGATCGACGCCCGGTCGCTTACTGAAGCGGCAATCGATCCACCGGAAACGGTGAACCTTCCGATCATCGCCACACCGGCCGGATAACCCGTGATGCCCGCTGCCACCGTACAGCCAGCGCAAGCCGGAGCGGTGGATCCGCTATACCCCACGGTCAGCGTCCCGGCGCTGTTCACGTAGACATACAGCGTGTCGTTTCCCGTGCCGCTTTCGGTGATCGTGGCCGGCGCGGTGAACGAGTACACACTGTATCCCAACCCGGCGATGCACGGCGTTGAAGGTGAGCACTTGGCGCCGATCGTACCGCTCGATCCTGCATACGTCAGCGCAAAGTCCCCCATTTGCTGGAACATGCTGGCGCCGCTCCCACTCCCGCTCCCGCTGCCGCAGGGAGCGCCGGCGTCAATCAGTCCGACAGGGCCCCATTCCGCGCAATCCCCGGACGTTCCAAGTGCATTCGCGGCTACCGGGCGGCTCCCCGACCCCCACATAGAGGATAGATACCCGGTGGAGTCGAAGACCCACGCGCTGCCCGAGTAACGAAGGTTTCCCGTAGACAGAGCCGGAAGCGCGGCGCCTCGTAGCCCCGTAACGGTCAACGCAGGCGCCAGGCTGGTAGTGCCGGCAGCCGTCCCGCCGATGTCGCCGGATGCCGTCCAGGTAATCGACTGGTTCACATCCTGCTGTGTCCAGGTGTTGGTAGCCGTGCAAAGGTAGATGTTCTGCCCCGCGGTGGCGGCGAGATCCAGAAATGCCGCCCCCGTCGTACAGGAGCTGGGCAACGAGGTGCCCGTTTGGAACGGTTGCGTGGACCCGGCATTGGAAAAGTTCACGTCCTTGGCCTGAGTTCGAAGGTCGATAACCGTCTGCGGCCATGCCCTCGTGGCCAGTCCCAGCGGCAAAAGTAAAAGTAAAGCGTAGTTCCTAGTCATGTTAGTCAAAGCGTCGGTCCGCAAATTGGCGCGGCCCGATCCCCGACTCTAGCTGTAACATCGCTGCGTGTCCGAGCCGGGTGTCAGAACGGCTTTATTTAACTAGTCGCTCGACCCTAAGTCCAAGTGAACTGACACGTTCCAGGAAAAAACAGGGAAATTTCGAAATCCCGTGACCGGCTTCGGCGCAGTCTCCCAAATTGCTCACCGTTGGTAGGTTCAGGCTGCTGGTAAACCGGAAATACGTGGGTTCCGTGTTAACCTTAGGCAAAACGGTGGCAAACGCGACGCTTTCCACTCCGGCCCGATGGCGCCGGGCCCGGGGCATCATTTTCGACCTGGATGGAGTATTAATCCTCTCCTCGCCATCCCACCGCGCCGCTTTCGAGCAGGTTTTTCTGGAATACGGCATCGCCGACTTCGATTACCCGTCTTATGCGGGATGGCGCACGCCTGAGGTGGTCGAGCACGTGTTCGCCCAGCGCGGCCGTCCGATCGATGCCGCCCAGGTCGCGCGCCTGGCCGCCGCCAAGAGCCGTCTCGCTCGCGAAATATTGCAGCGTCAAAAGCCCCTCGCGCCCGGTTGCGAGGATGCTTTGGCACGGCTCGCCTCCGTCTATCCCCTGGCCGTCGCCAGCTCCGGATCTCGCCCCAGCGTGGACGCCTTTCTCAAACTCAGTGGCTCCCGCTCCCTGTTCCGCGCCATCCTGAGCGGCGATGACGTCTCGAACGCCAAACCCGACCCCGAAATCTACCTCCGCGCCGCCCGTGAACTCGGATTGCCGCCCGACGCTTGCCTGGTGGTCGAGGATGCCGTCTCCGGCGTTCAGGCCGCTCGCGCCGCCGGTGCCTGTGTCGTCGCCATCGAGGGCACGTGCGCCGCCCAGGATCTGCGGATAGCCGGCGCTGACGCCGTTGTGCCCAGCCTCAGCCAGCTCGTCCCAACTCTCGTGGAGGATGCCAAGGCCGCAATCGACCCTTCCCTCTGGAGCGTCATAATTCCGGCCGCCGGCCGTGGCTCGCGCCTAGGCTTCCATCGCCCCAAGATCCTCTATCCCGTGGCCGGCCGCCCGATCCTCGATTGGCTGCTGGATGGGTTCGAACCCCTCTGCGCCTCGCTTGTGTTCGTGCTCTCGCCCGCCGGCGCCGCCGAAGTCGCCGCCGAGCTCGACCGCCGCATCCCCGGCCGTTATCACATCGCCATTCAACCGTCCCCTACCGGCATGGGCGACGCCGTCTCCATCGGCCTCGAATACGTCCGCTCCAAGCACGTGGCCGTCGTCTGGGGCGATCAGGTCGCTCTCCGGCCCCAGTCCGTCGCTATGACCCTCGCTCTCCACCAGGGCCCCCTCGAGACCGGCCTCACCTGCCCCACCGTCTGGCGGCCTCAGCCTTATATTCACCTCGAACGCGACGACGCCGGTTCTGTCACCGGATTGCGTCAGGCTCGCGAAGGCGATACCATGCCCCCGGAAGGAGAAAGCGATACCGGATTCTTTTGCTTCCGCACCGAGGCTCTCCGGGGATGGTTGGACCAGATGCGCCACGATGGCGCCGCACTCGGCCGGGTTACCGGCGAGTTCAACCTCCTGCCCGTGATTCCTTTGGCCGCGAGCCAGGGCCTCCTGCTGACGCCCCGGCACATGCGCGTCGAAGAGACCGTGGGCGTCAATTCAGCCGGCGACGCCGGCCGCGTCGAGGATTTCCTGATTGGATATGGCAGCCGCTAGCGATCGCCCCAGCGTTTTGACCGGCCAGGCCGTAAACCCCGAGCCGCCCGCCAAACTCAAAGTCGTGCTGTTTTCCGGAGGCAGCGGCACCCAGAGCATTACCGAGGCCTTCCTCCGCCATCCCCAGATCGCCCTCACCATCCTCATCAATGCCTATGACGACGGCCATTCCACCGGCCGCCTCCGCCGCTTTCTCCCCGGCATGCTCGGCCCCTCCGATGTCCGCAAGAACATCAACCGCATCATGCCCGCCCTCGAGCGCAGCCAGAAGAGTCTCAAGCTGATTTCGGATCACCGCCTCCCCGTCGGCATCGCCCGCGCCGACGCCCTGCGCTCCATCGACGCCATTGTCGGCGGCGATTACTCTCCGCTGCCGCCCAAGCTGGCTGCCGCGTTTCCACAATTGGCCTGCTGGCAGGCCGCCCGCCTCAATTCCTTCCTCGCCACCTTCCGCACCTACTTCGACGGGTGTGAGAAAACCGGCGCCACCTTCGACTTCACCGATTGCGCCCTCGGCAACCTCCTGTTCGCCGGCTGCTACCTCGACGAGGCCAGCGACTTCAACCAGGCCATCGATGCCTTCAGCCAGTTCTACGAGGTCGAGCCCGGCCGCCTCCTCAACGTCACCCGGGGCGAAAACCTGTTTCTCGTCGCCGAAAAGGAAAACGGCGTCGTGCTCCGCAACGAAGCCGATATCGTCGCCGCCCAGGATGCCTCCAAGATCGCCCAGCTCTTCCTCATCGATCAGGAAACCTACCTCACCCGCATCGAAAACCAGCCCGAACCCGAAGGCGGCTGGGGCGAACTGCTGCGCCGGTCCGCCCGCGTGCCTCTTATCAACCCGCGTGCCGGGGAAGCCCTCGCCGCGGCCGACGTCATTATCTACGGCCCCGGTACCCAGCACTCCTCCCTCTTCCCGTCCTACATGACCGCCGGCGTTGCCGAGACCATCGCCGCCAATACCCGCGCCGACAAAGTCTTCATCGGCAACATCCACCGCGATTTCGACATCCAGGCCGACGACGCCAGCGACCTCGCCCGCAAACTCATGGCCGCCATGGATCGCAAAGGCCAGCTCCAGGTCGACTGGCGCGACGTCGTCTCCCACTTCTTCGTTCAGGGCGACAATGCCAATGCCGTCGCCGAGGCCAAGTACGTTCCCTTCGACGAGTCCCGCTTTGCTTTCCCCCTCGAAACCGTCAAGGTCCGCAACTGGGAGTCCCAGCAAGGCCGCCATTCCGGCGGCTACGTGCTCGATGAATTGCGCCAGATCGTCCAATCCCGCATCGATATCGAGCTCGCCGCCGTCCACCACATGGTCTCCATCGTCATCCCCGTGTTGAACGAGGATGCCACCATCGAGCCCGTCCTCAAGAGCGTCGGCGCCCTCGACTTCCAGCCCCTCGGCCTCAGCAAGGAAGTCATCGTGGTCGATGGCGGTTCCGCCGACAAAACCGTCGAGCGCGCCCGCTCCGTCCGCAACGTCCGCCTCTACGAACTGCCCCGCCCTCTCGGCCGCGGCGCCGCCATGCGCCTGGGCCTCGAAAAAGCCCGTGGCAACCTGGTCGTCTTCTTCCCCGGCGACGACGAGTACCGCGCCGAAGACCTCGCCACGATCGTCGACACCCTCGTGCATTCCGATTTCCGCGCCGTCCTCGGTACCCGCACCGTCAAATGCACCGAGCTCTCCGACCGTTTGAAAGCCATCTACGGCAACAACTGGCGCCTCTACCTCACCAGCAAGTACGGCGGCATCCTCCTCAGCGTCGCCGTCCTGCTGCTCTACAATCGCTACGTCGCCGACGTTTTCAGCAGCGTCAAGGGCTACGACACCCGCCTCCTCCAGTCCCTCAACCTGGAATCGAGCGGCCTCGACCTGGAAACCGAAATCGTCGCCAAGCTTTCCCGCCGCCACGAGTATATCCTGGAAGTGCCCGTCGACTATAAACCCCGAACTCGCGCCGCGGGCAAGAAAATTCGTGCCGGAGACGGCTTGCGCGCCCTGATGGCCCTGCTCCGTTTTCGCTGGAAACGCTAGTATAGTGTCCAATTAAACGAGTGGTCAGACCATGCATTACAGCCCGTTGGATCCTCTTGCTGGCGCAACGCCTCCCCGCGCTTTTGGTGGCGAGTGCGCTGCTCCGTGGGGCAGCCAATCATGGCTGCAGCCGCCTTTCAGGCGGCTCTCTTCCCGTCTCACGCCCGCCCGCCTATTGCTCGGACACTGACCCGGCCACATCCAAGAAAATCATGCCAGTCCTATCGATCGTGATTCCCGCTTATAACGAGGGCGCCTTCCTGGGCCAACTCCTGGAGCGCATCGTTGCCGTTCCGGTCGCCCCGCTCGGCTTCACCACCGAGATCCTCGTCGTTAACGATGGCTCCAAAGACGACACCGAAGCCGTCGCCCGAACCTTTGCCGCTTCCTGCACCACCGCCGCCGTTCGCGTCTTTACCCAAAACCCGAATCAGGGTAAAGGCAAGGCTGTCCAGCGAGGCATTCGCGAGGCCACCGGCGATTACATCCTGATCCAGGATGCCGATCTCGAATACGATCCCGCCGATTACGTCCCCCTGCTCGAAGGGTTGCGCCGCGCCGACGTCGTCTATGGCAGCCGTACCCTAGGCCAGGCCGTGCACCACCGGGGTTTCACCTTCTTCCCCGGCCGCCATCCCGATCAATCCCTCGGAGCCTGGCTCGCCGGCGCTCTCCTCACCCTTTGGACCGCCCTCATCTACTTCCGCTGGATCACCGACACCCTCACCGCTTATAAGCTATACCCCGCGCGCGCGGTCAAGGAAATGCACCTTCGCACCAGCGGCTTCGAAACCGATCACGAAATCACCGCCAAGCTCATCCGCCGCGGCCTTTCCATTGTCGAAGTGCCCATCCGCTACTTTCCCCGCTCCCGCGAGGAAGGCAAGAAAATCAAGGCCTCCGACGGCTTTATCGCGGTCTGGACCCTGCTCCGTTTCCGTTTTTCGGATTGATCCATGAGCAATTTCGCGATCGGCTCCGACCGCAGTACAAACCTAAACCCGGACTTGTTCGCTGTCCTGGCGATCCTCGCGGTGCTGATCCCCGTCTACTGGACCACCCTTCGCCCCGGCCAGGATTGGGGCGGCGACTTCAGCCAATACATCGCTCACGCGCGAAACATCGCCCTGGGCCGGCCTTATGCCGAAACCAGTTACCAGGTCACCCTGCCCGATGCGGCCGTTCACATGCCGGCCAACTATCCGCCCGTTTTCCCCCTCCTCCTGGCCCCCGTCTACCGCGCTTTCGGGCTCGACTATTTGCCCATGAAAATGCTGGTCCAGGCCCTGTTGATGGCCGCCTGCCTCTGCCTCTACGCCCTGGCTCGCCTTCGTGGCCTGAAACCGCTGCCGTCCGCCGCCGCGGTAGCCGCCTTCGCCCTTGCCGGTCTTGTCTTGAGCGTCAAGGACTTCATCGTCTCCGATACTACTTACCTCTTCTTCGCCTCCCTTTGCCTGGCTCTCGTGGTGTTGGTCGAACGGCGCGGCTGGGACCGCACTCGGCCTATGCTAGCCGTCACCCTTGTCCTGCCGCCCATGTTGCTCGCTTACGGCAGCCGCTCCGTGGGCCTTTCGCTCGCCCTGGCGGTTTTCGTCTCCGAGGCCGTCCGCCACCGCCGCCCACGCCCCTTCGGCGTAGTCGCGCTTCTCGGATTCGCCGCCGGCGTGGTCCTGCTGACGCTGACATTTTATGACAGCCGCGCCTACGGCAATCAGTTTCGCCTGCACCTGCCCGCTTACTGGAGCAATCTGAAGTTCTACCTCCACACGCCCGCGTACCTGTGGGCCGGCAGCCCTGCCCCGCTGCGTTATTCTCTCGCTGCCGCCACCGCCGTCGTCGTCTTCGGCCAGTGGCTGCGCCGGCTCGCCGCCGATTGTTCTATCGTCGAAATCTATGCGCCCTGCGCCCTCCTGCCGGTGCTCGTGTATTCTTCCGCCCCCAACGCCCGCTACCTGCTCCCGGTCCTGATGCTCTATTTCATCTATTTCTTCGAAGGCATCGAATTCCTCGCAGCCAAGTGGCCCGCCTCTTTACGTGTGCTGCCAGCCGCGGCCGGCGTCGTACTCGCCATCGGTTGCATCACGAATCTCCGCGGCATGGAGCGCGGTCCCTTCCCCCAAGGCCCCGAGCAGCCAACTTTCACCGATCTCCGCCGCTACCTGTCCGCCCATCTCGATTCTCACGACCTGCTGGTCTCCTGGAACCCCCGCGTCCTCGCCCTCTATACCGGTCTCCGCTCTGCCTGGTATCCCGAAACCGCCGACAATGCTGTCCTTGACGCCTACTTCCGCCGCACCGGCGCGTCCTATCTGCTCCTCTACTCCGGCAACCCGGAAGATCTGGCCTTTCTCGCCCCCCAGGTCGCACGCGAACCACAACGATTCGTGCCCGTGTTCCACAATTCCGATTTCGTTCTCTACCGCATCCCATGAACCCACGCCTGCCGCCGCCGTATGTCGTCTAAAACCGTGGTCCACGATACTATAGGAACTGGATGACCCCAACGCCAGACAAGGCGAGAGTCTTGTTACCTTTCCGGGAAACGAACACGCCCTCCGGTCAACCGCTTCGTGTCGGAGTGGTGCTCGATGGCGCCCGTGCCCCACGTTGGGTTGAGTCACTAATTGCCTTTCTGAAGGAATTTCCTGGAATCGAGGTTCACCCGTTCACCTTCGGCGTCCGGCGCTCCACGGAGGCAGGGCCTCCCTGGTTAGTGGACCGTCTCTATTCCGCAAGCCGGCGGAAGTTCGACCCGCTCAGCCAGGTGGAGGGGGAAGGCGAGAAAACCCCGCCGGTCGCGAGCGGCACGCTTGACGATATTCAAGAGCTCAAGTGCGGGATCGTGATTTGGCTGTCCTCCCGCTCCGATTCGCGGATGAATCCTACGGGTCTCGCAAGATACGGAGTCTTGACCGTACGATTCGGAAGCCGGCAAGGCCCGCTCCCATTCTGGGATGAGGTGGCGTCGAGTCGGCCCACTTCCGCCGCGGCCATCTATTGGCACGATTCCTCCTTCGACCGTGGCCGCATGGTTCGAAAAGTCGAAACATCGACCGTCCAAGGGCTTTACTTCACCATGAACGCCGCCGAGCCCGTGGCGGCTGTCACTCAAACGTTGGCTGGTCTCTGCGTGGAGATCCAGCGGGACGCCCAGGCAACCGAGGAGCGATTCAGGCGTTGCCCGGAAGAGCCGGTTGGGCCGGCGCACCGGCACTATCCTTCCACTTTCGAAGCGGGCCGTTTTATCGCGCGTAAGCTCTGGCGAAGCGCTTCCCTGCGCTGGCAATCGCGTAGGAGGGGGCATCCGGAATGGTTCGTCGCGCTTCGCCCGAACTCCGGGCCCTCCATCGCCAGCCCGGATCGGGACGGACTGGCCGGTTTTCGCGAGGTCCCATTGCCGCCGGGCAGCGACTGGCTCGCGGACCCTTTCCTGATCGAGGTCGACGGAACTACCTGGCTGTTCGTGGAGGAGATTCCACTTGGTGTTTCCCGGGGCCGGCTCAGTTGTATGCGGCTTTCCCAAGACGGATCTTGTTCCGGGACGACGGTAGTCATGGAGCGAAGCTACCATTTGTCTTATCCCTGCGTCATACCCGCGAACGGAGAGCTGTTCTTGCTCCCCGAAAGCTATGACGCGAAGCTGGTCGATCTCTATCGTTTCACGCGCTTTCCGGATCGGACGGAACTGGTTTCGACGCTGCTCGCGGGTCTTGGCTTAGTCGACACGACACCTGTCTTTCTGAATGATCGCTGGTACTTCTTTACCACCACCGTGGAGCCCTTCATAGAGACCCTTCTTTTCTCGTCGGCCAGCCTGGGCGGCCCATGGACATTGCATCCATCGAGCCCCGTGTCGGGTTCGGTGAGGAACGGCCGCTCCGCCGGGCATCTGTTTTGGGAACGCGGGCGCCTCTTCCGGCCCACGCAGGATTGCTCGGTGCGCTACGGATACGCCATGACCGTGAACGAGGTCACCCGCTTGACGCCCACCGATTTTGAGGAGCATCCGGTTGCTCGCGTACTGCCAACCTGGATGCCGGGCCTGTTGGGCACGCATACCTGGAATCAAAGTTCCGCGTTTCAGGTTGTCGACGGATTTCGATTCTCATCTTAATAATTTGGACAGTAAGGGAAAACGATAGCATGCAGGATTCAAATTTCGAAAGGTTAGTGGGCTGTTTCGAGCAGGTTTTTCCGGACTTGGACCGAAATGAGATCCCTGACGCCAGCCATGATCGCGTTGCCGGGTGGGACTCCATCGCGCAAGTGACTCTCCTCAGCCTTGTCGGAGAAGCGTTCGGCGTCGACATCGACTTCGAAGAGTTTGAAGGCGCGACGTCCTTTGCCGCCGTCCTGGAGTTAGTCAATGCGAGGATCGTTAGTGACTAGCCCCGGCGGTGTGACTCTGCACCACATCGGTTGCGTGGTGGACTCGATTGAAAATAGAATCGAGAGCTGCCGGGTTAGCCTGGGCTCCGTGTCCGTGTCTCAGACCTTCGAGGATCCGATCCAGCGCTCGCGCGTCGCCTTCCTCGATCTCCCCACTCCCGGGGCCGTGCAACTGGAGTTGGTCGAGCCGGCTGCGGCCGATTCACCCGTAGCGCGCTTTCTCGAAAAAGGCGGCGGGTTGCATCACCTCTGTTACGAAGTGGACGATTTGCAGCGGCAGATTCAGTGGATGAAGTCGCAGCGCGCCGTGCTCATCCGCTCACCGAAGCCTGCCGTCGCCTTCGGCGGGCGCCGCATCGCCTGGATGCGTACGCGAGACTCGCTCCTCATCGAGTACCTCGAACGCCGCCTGCCCGGATGACTCAACGATATGGTGCGCAACGCCGCGAGCCGGAGCCGCGACCGCCAGGAAGCGGTTGCCCACGGTTGAATTGCTCATTTTATGACAAACTCTCAAGTCAGGAATCCGGCCAGCCGCCCTCTTAGAAAGACCGCGTCGTTGTCGCATAGGTGGAACTGAAGCGGTAAGGGTTCCACCGGCCCGCCCTTCCGGAAGAGAAAGACCGGCGCCCGCGCGCGCAATCGCATTCCCGCCTGTGCGGCGGCGTTGGCGCTGGCTACAGTCGCGCAACTCGCCACCAACTCGGAAGTATCGGTGTGCTGCCGCGCCGCGTCCTGCGCCAGGTGAAACGCCGTGCGCCAATTCTCCGCGGACGGGTCTTCCAGCCACACGCCGGCCACGCGAGTTTGCTCCCGAAGAACTGACAGAGCGAAAAAACCCGCTTTTCGGCCCTCGTTAACAATGGCGTAGGTCTGACAGCGCGCCACCGGGCATCGGTCGAGATACCGGAAGAACGACGCGTCGCGCTCACTGCCAGGGACGGCCGCATCCTCCGCGCCGCCCGCGCCCGCCTCGACGGCAGCCCACCCGCGTTCGATTGCCACGGGCGGACTTCTCGACCACCAGACGTTCCGCGCCAAGCGCACTGGCAGGCGCAGATCCTTTCTCTGGTGCTGCAGCATTTGACGCCACGGCCGGATCGGGCGTGCCCAAATCGGCGCTTCCGCAACCGTGCGGAAGCCGAACCTCGGCAGAACGGACTGCGTCGTCTCCGAGCCGCCAATGGAGTACACAAAATCGTACTCCTTGGTCAGGCGCTGCAATAACGATACTCCGGCGCCGGGCGCCTCCGGGTCCGACCCCCAGTCGATCATGTGGACTCCGCGCTCACGGCTTGCCCCGTTCCGCACCGTGACCGGCCACACCCCGGCGTGCGCCACGATTCGCCCGTTCCTTTCCATCGCGAACGACCGCGGCTCCAGCCAATCCGCGCGCGGCTCCCAGTACTTCCATCGCAACAGAGATGGCTCCACAAAAGGCGCATCATGATTGACCGAAAAGGCGCGTACCAGGAATTCAACGATCTCGGTCTCGTCGTCTGGGGTGGTCGCCCGAAAAATAGAGCTCATCTAATCCCTTGTGGGGCAGGTTGGTAACCTGCCGGCCGATTGTCAATCGGCCGTGCCGGCCAGTGACAAACTCCGCCATTTCCCGTCACCCTACCCCTCCTCCGTCACCACAACCGAATGCGGCAATTCGTGCTCGCCGGCAAATTTCTCCCTTTGCAGAATCCAGCCTTCTGTCGGGTCGGCGGCGAGATGGATCTGCCGAAGGAACTCCTGCAGCGGTTGGTTCCGCTCCGTCGGCTGGAACTTAAGAGAGATACTCTCCGCTCCGCTCGATCCAAACAGATACTCCAGGGTATGAAATTCGATGCGCCGAGAGAACGCGCGGCAACTCATCACCCACGTCCCGATTTCCAGGCGCCCCGCGGCTCGCTTCCCCGCCACCACGCCGATCGCGCCCAAGGGCCCGAACTTGTCCTCATAGGACACGCTGACCACGAAGCTCGCCGGGTCTTCCAGACGGCGCAGCCACTCTCCCTCCGTCAGGCGCACCCCGTTGAGGTTGAATTGATTCGTCTTATTGATCAGTTCCAGCAGCCGCTTATTGCCGCTGTCCTTGCGCGCGTCAAAGCTCACCTTTCCCTCAAGCCCCTTCATGAATTCGCCGAATCCGCCGCTGTCCCCCTGTCTTGCCGCTTCCTTGAATTGCCCGCTCGCGCGAATACTGGCCTGCCGCAGCGCGTCTTCGCGAAACACCGCGGGCTTGCCAAACAGGTCGCGAAGCTGCTCCAGCAGTTCCACTACCTTGGCCGGAGAGCCGTTCGGAAAAGGCAGGCACGTCATGGTTGGGAACCCTGTCCGCACTTCGTCGAGTTCCAGCGGACTATCGTCCACAAACACAACGCCCTCCGCCCCGATGTTCCACTCCTGCAGTATCCCGGCAACCGAGCGCGACTTCGGCCCCCAATCCGCGAAGACCGGATAGAAGGCATCCCCGGAGATGTAAAGATCGCTGCGCAAAAGCGCCTCTTTCACCACCGCTATTTCGTTCTTCGAGGCAATCGCCAATAGCACGCCCATCTCGGAAAGGTGGCGCAATTCCTGCTGGTAAAGTCCATGCATTTGGGCGTGCTCGGCCAGGCTCCAGCTCACTCGCCCCACCCCGATCTCGCCAACCACCCCCGACCAGAGAGTCTCGTCTAAGTCCGTGATGAGCCCCTTCATCGGGCTTGGCGGGTAAAGCAACATGACTAACTGGCTGGCCAGGGCGGAAGCATGGCCAAGGCTATAAGGGAATCCGGCCGCCAGTTCCATCTTGGCATCCAGGCGGGATCCCTCCGGGCTGAGTCTCGCCAACCTGGAAGGGTTCAGGATGCTGACATTGCCAATGACCGCCGCCTCCGCCAGGAATCCCGCGGTCTGTTTCTCCAACTCCACTTCGATCGGGCTCATTTGCCACCCTGCCGTATGCCCAGCCAGCGAATTCGAAAGAGTGGGCGCAACCAACGCCACCGCCATCCTGGAAGCGAGATCCGCCAGTTTCGCGAGAAAGCAAGCCCAGCGGCCAGCCGAGCTTCGAAGTATGTCCTGCTGAACGGAGAGGCCCCAGCCGCCCGCGCTTCGGAGTCCCAACCGGGGATCGAGATCGCTCCGCTCGATTACGACGGCCGCCGCCGTGGCACCGGACGATACGGCCTTCAAAAGCGTACCCTCGAGATCCCCGTAAAGCCCGGTCCAAACCTCGGCCCTCTCCCCCGGAAAGCGTTCCGAGAAGTACGCCTTCAGGAACGTTTCCAGGTGGAGGGGCTGAAATCCGCAGGCCAGAAAAATCTCGCTCCGTAAGCTCGATTTGGCCGCTTGTTTCAGCACCGCAAGTGCTTGATTAAGAGTCAATTCCACCTATTCAGAGCTTACAACAACCCCGGGCACGGGCGAGTCCTCCCGCCAGGCAGAGTGTCGCCGGAATGAAAATCCTGGTAGTAGACTATCGCAGCGACCGGCTGATTTTCTCCTTGTATTCTCCAGCTTTTTGCAGGATCTGCGCCTGGTTCAGTGTCAGAATCCTGGCATCCCGCACCACCGCCCTGCCGTTCACCATCACGTCGCGCACGTCGTCGCCCTTTAAGGCATAGACCATTTGCGAAATCGGGTCGTACAATGGCACGGCGTTGGGGCGGTCGAGCCGTACCGTGATCATATCGGCGCGTTTTCCCGGTTCGAGCGAGCCGATCTCTTTTTCCATTCCCAGCACCCGCGCCCCGCCGATGGTCGCCATCTCCAACGCTTGCCCCGCCGGCAAAACCTGCGGATCGAGAGCCGTAACTTTTTGCAGTTTCGCCGCCAGGTCCATCTCTTCAAACATGTTGAAGTCGTTGTTGCTGCCCGCCGGACCGTCCGGCCCCAGGCCCACATCGATTCCAAGCTGCAACATGCGCACCACCGGCGCCACCCCGCTGGCCAGCTTCATATTGCTCGATGGGCAATGCGCCACGCCCACGCTGTGCGCTTTCAAAATCGCCAGGTCCGTTTCGTTCGCCCAAACGCAATGCGCCGCCACCGTGCGGCCGTTGAATACGCCCAGGCTTTCGAGCGTCTCGATGGCGGTCATGTGGCGCGCCGCCAGCGCGTCGTCGTTTTCTTTCCGCGTCTCCGCCACGTGAATCAGCAGCGGCGCGTGGTGCCGGTTGGCCAGCGCGCGTGCCGCCTTCAGCGTCTCGTCCGAATTCGTATAGAGAGCGTGCGGCGCCACCGCCGAAACCACCAAAGGATCGCCCGCGAAACGCGTCAGGTACTTTTCCGTAAAGGCCAGCGCATCCGCCGGCGTCTTCGCGTCGGCCACCGGAAATCCGATGATGGTCTCGCCCAACACGCCTCGCATCCCGGCTTCCTTCGACGCTTCCGCCACCACGTCCTCGAAGTAATACATATCGGTGAACGTGGTGGTGCCGGAAAGCAGCATTTCCAGGCATCCCAGCCGCGTGCCCCAGCGCACGAAGTCGGCGCTGACGTTTTTGGCCTCGGCGGGAAAGATGTACTTTTCGAGCCAGTCCTCGAGCTTGCGATCGTCCGCGATACCCCGAAACAGCGACATCGCGGCGTGCGTATGCGTGTCGATCAGTCCCGGCGCCAGAATCGCGTCCGGCCGGTCCAGCCGTTGCCGGGCCTGAAAGCGGGCATCGATTTCGGCTTTCGGTCCCACCGCCAGAATCGCGCCGCCCCGTACCGCCACCGCGCCCTGCTCGATCACCCGCTGCGCCGCGTCCTCGGTGATCACATAGCGCGCGCTCCAGATCCAGTCCGCCTGCTCGGCGAACAGGCTCGAAACGAACAGGAGAAAGCTACAAATACGAAGCATCGAAGGGCTTAGGGAACAGATCTTTCAAACGATAGGTTTCCATCTTGCCGGCCAGGTTCACCAGGTCGAGTTCCACGTCCCCGCAAAACTCCCAGAGGATTTGCCGGCAGGCGCCACACGGTGGGGTCAGTAGTTCCGTATCGGCCGCTACCACCACCCGCCGAAACTTGCGGGCGCCCTCGGAAATCGCTTTGAACACCGCCACGCGCTCGGCGCAAACCGTCAGACCATAAGTGGCGTTCTCCACGTTGCAACCGGTGTGAATGCGCCCCAACGCGTCTTCGATCGCCGCCCCCACCCGAAACTTCGAGTAAGGCGCAAAAGCATTCTCCCTCGCGGCCAAGGCCGCCGCAATCAGTCGGTCGTTCATTCGTTTCTACTGAGAACTGTCTGCTGACAACTGTCTACTCATTCCGCCAGCGCCGGCAGTAGCGCCCTCAAAAGCCGCACCAGCGTGTCCCGCACCATCTCCCCGGCTTCCAGCACTTCCTCGTGATGAATCTTCTGCGGCAGCACACCCGCCGCCATATTGGTCACCGTGGAGATTCCCAAGACTTTCATCCCCATATGGTTGGCCACAATCGCTTCCGCTACCGTCGACATCCCTACCAGGTCGGCGCCTATTGCGCGTAGGTACCGGATTTCAGCCGGCGTCTCGTAACTCGGGCCGAGCATGGCGGCGTACACGCCTTCCGGTAGAAAGATGCACAAATCCACGGCTACGCGCTTGGCAATCTCCCGATATGCCCGCGAATAAACCTCGGACATATCCGGAAAACGCGGCCCCAGAGAGTTGTCGTTCGGGCCCACCAGCGGATTCGATCCCTGCAGATTGATGTGATCGGAAATTAGCACCAATCCGCCCCGTTCAAGCTGGGTGTTGATGCCGCCGGCGGCATTGGTGAAAACCAGCGACCGCACCCCGACCGCGTGCAGCACCCGTACCCCGTGGGTCACCTGCGCCGGCGTGTAGCCTTCGTAAAGGTGCGCCCGCCCCGCCATCGCCGCCACCTGCAGCTCGCCCAGCTTGCCCACCACCAGTTTGCCGGCGTGACCCACCGCCGTCGAAAGCGGCCAGCCCGGAATCTCCGCGTACGGAATTTCCGCCGGATCGGTCAACTCCTCGGCGAAAGCCCCCAACCCGCTTCCCAACACCACGCCCATGGTTGGCCGCAGAGCCGTGCGTTGTTCAATCAGAAGTTTGGCTTCCTCGATCACAGCAACATTCCGGCAATGCAGGCAGACATGAAATTGGCCATCGTCCCGGCCGCTACCGCCCGCAGTCCCAACCGCGCCAGGTCGGATTTGCGGCGCGGCGCCAGCGCCCCGATGCCCCCGATCTGAATCGCGATGGAGCTGAAATTGGCGAACCCGCACAAAGCGTAAGTCGCAATCACGAAGGAGCGCGGGTCGAGCGATTTCTCCATCGGCCCCAGTTTCAGAAATGCCACGAATTCATTCAGCGCCAGACGCGTTCCCAGCAGATTGCCGATCGCCCCGGCGTCCTTCCACGGCACCCCCATCAGCCACGCCACCGGCGAAAAAATTACTCCGAAAATCTGCTCCAACGACGTGTGCGCCCAGCCAAGCATGCCGTTCAGCATCGCGATCAGCGCCAGAAAGGCGATCAGCATGGCGGCAATGTTCAGCACCAGTTGCACGCCGTCGCCCGCGCCCCGCGCCGCTGCATCGATAAGGTTGACCCCGGTCTTCTCGATCTTCAGCTCCACCTTGCCCGCCGTCACCGGCTTCTCCGTTTCGGGAACGAATATTTTGGCCAGCATAATCGTGGCCGGCGCGGTCATGATCACCGCCGTCAACAGGTGTGTGATCGATACCCCGGCGATCTTCACGTACGCCGCCATCACCGAGCCCGACACGTGCGCCATCCCGCTGGTCATGACCGTGAACAGTTCCGATTCCGTCAGCCCGTCCAGAAACGGCCGGATCGTCAGCGGCGCTTCCGTCTGCCCCATGAAAATGCTCGCCGCCACGTTCAGCGACTCGGCTCCGCTCACCCCCATCGCCTTCTGCATCCCGATCGCCATGCCCCGCACGATCCACTGCATGATGCCCAGGTAGTACAAAATCGAAAAAAACGAGGTGATGAAAATAATGATCGGCAGTACCTGAAACGCGAACACCACGCCCATTGGCCCCGTCCCCGTCCCCAGCGGACCGAAGACGAACTTGGTGCCTTCTTCCGTGTACGCCAGCATGGCGTTCACGCCCGCGCCGATGATTTGAAAAACCCGCCCGAAACCCGTCTTCAGCACCAGGAGGGCCAATAGGAACTGCAACCCCAGACCCCACGCGATCAACCTCAGTTTGATCTCGCGCTTGTGGCTCGAGAACAGCCACGCGACCCCAAGCAGCACCACTAGGCCCAGCAGCCCGGTGTAGCGGCCCATCTACCCGACCACTTCCAGAATCAGCTCCCGCTCGTCCGGCTTCTGCCCCGAAATATGGAACGCGTCCTCCACTACCTCGGCCGCGTCTTCCAGGCGGTCTTCCTTGGTGTGATAAATGCGGCACAGCACCGAGCCCGCTTCCACCTTCTCGCCGGCCTTCACTTCCAGAATGATTCCCACCGCCGGGTCGATCGAGTCTTCCTTCTTGTCCCGCCCCGCCCCGATCATGTTGCTCGCCACCCCTATATCCTCGGCGTTGATCGAACTCACGTAACCGCCCCGCGGCGAAAGCACCTCCCGCATCCCGGTGGCGTTCGGCAGCAGTTCGAACCTGTCCAGCGCCAATGCGTTGCCCCCCTGCGCGCTTACCGCTTGCTTGAACTTCTTGTACGCCGAGCCGTCCACCAGGTGTTGCTCCGCCACCCGCCGCGCTTCATCGAGCGTGGGTGTCTTCTTGCCCAGGAAAATCATCCGCGCCGCCAGTTCCAGGCTGAGCTTGGTCAGGTCCCCAGGCCCGGAGTTCTGCAGCGTTTGCGACGCCTCCATCACTTCCAGCGCGTTGCCCACCGCGAAGCCCAGCGGCTGGTTCATGTCCGTGATCAGCGCCTGCACCTTCTTGTCCATCCGCCGCCCGATCCCCACCATCGTCTGCGCCAGCCGCCGCGCGTCCACCTGCTTCTTCATGAACGCGCCCGTGCCCACCTTTACATCCAGCACCAGCGCGTCGATCCCCTCGGCCACTTTCTTCGACATGATCGAAGATGAAATCAGCGGAATCGATTCCACTGTCGCCGTCACATCGCGCAACGCATACAACTTGCGGTCCGCCGGAGCCAGCCGTTCGCTCTGGCCAATGAAACAAAGCCCTATTTCCGACAGTTGCTTATGAAACTGCTCGGAGGTGAGGTCGGTGTGAAAGCCCGGTATCGATTCCAGTTTGTCCAGCGTGCCGCCGGTGTGCCCCAGCGCCCGCCCCGACATCATCGGCACCACCACCCCCGCCGACGCCGCCAGCGGCGCCACGATCAGGCTGGTCTTGTCCCCCACTCCCCCCGTGGAGTGCTTGTCCACCTTCACTCCCGGAATCGACGACAAGTCGACCGTCTCGCCGGAGCGCAGCATGCACTCCGTCAGCCGGGTAACCTCACGGTCCGACATCCCGGAAAAATAGACGGCCATCAGAAACGACGACATCTGGTAGTCCGGGATCTCCCCTTTGGTGTAGCCCTCCACCAGATATTCGATTTCCTCGGGTGTCAGTTCTTCGCCGTCGCGCTTGCGCTGGATCAAGTCAACTGTACGCATTATGAGACACTTAGCCTAGCATCCCAAGGGGTCTAATGTAAAGGCGCTAGTACCAGCCCCCGTGGCGCGGGCTGTCAAGCCTGTCCCCATGGGCCCTGCGGCCCACCAAAATTGATGAAATCCCGCGGCACTCGTAACCGAGCCGCGACCGCGAGGGAGCGGTTTCCGCGCCTAAACCCTGAAATCCCCAGATCGGTTCAGCACCCGCATGCCACGCTACAGTCCAACCGAGGCGCATCTAAGCGAAAACACCGCTGCCAATTCACGTGTTCCCCCAAGTACAAAAGTCCACTTTTGCAGAGTTTTGCCCTAGACTCCTATCCCCGGCCTCCCTGCCGCCCTCCCACCCGCCGATATGGTGAATGTCACCCGAGCGTTTCAAGCGCGGGTTTCATTCGAAAGGGATAAAGAACGAATGGTTCGACATCGAGTATTATTAGCAGTGTCCGCGCTTGCCATTTGCACGGGTACCGCACAGGCGGCAGGTCCATATCTGTCCGTAGCTCTGGGCAAGAGCCCCAACATCGCGTGCGACACTACCACCGGACCCAGCGGGTCTGCGACGCTTACGGTCACGCTCACAACGTCTGGGACCGCGGCTTACAAAACCGCCAATATCGTCATATCGCCGTTAAACCTCCCAAACACACTGGTAGCTACGCCTTCTCCCGCGAACGCCACGTTCGCCTACAATGCCGGCACTGGCAGTGTGACGACGGTCACCTACACGATCACGGCAGCTCCCGGCTGCCCGGAGCCTAACCCTGGCACCGCCTTCACCCTAACCAAAGCCGCCACCGCGGTGTTGTACACCGTCCCGGTATTCAATTTCCAACTCACCGGCGGCGGCCTCGGCACGATAACGGATGCGGCGGCTTACACCGCTGGTGCCGTGACCATCTCGGAAACCACGCCGGCTGCGTCTCCACTGAGCGCTTCAAGCAGCTCAGTGACCGTCAACTGCGTCTACAGCCTGGGGAACTACACCACCCCAGCTACAACCTTCAACCTCAGCACAGCGGCTACTTCAGGATCGGTCGCCAGCCCCTCCAGCCTCCCGGCGGCTCTGGTTCTGGGCGCCAGCGCCACATCTTACACCGTGCCCTATGGAGGCACCGTCCAGGCTTCCCTACAGGCATCGGGGACAGGGTGCAGCGGCGCCATAGGCACCCAAACCAGTACCGTAGTGAAATTCGGCACCGCAGCCCCGGCCTTGAGCACGGCGACTATTACGATAAACGTAACTATCGCGGTGGTCGGTCCCTCCCAATTGACCGTGAAAGGTACAGCGGGTACAGGGGGTGCAGGGTCCGTGCCGGGCGTCGGCAACCCCGGCGCGCTGTCCTTGGGGTCGTATACAAGGTATTCAGGGAATATGGTGAGCAACAACACCACACTGCAGGCCGGGGCCTCCCCCGCGTTCTTCACCGTGGATCTGACCACCATGCCGGCTTGGGCCACGGTGAGCCCTACCCAGCAATCGATTGCGTTAGCGAACGGAACCCAAGTCCTGACATTCACGTCGACCAAGGTTGCCGACTCGCTGATGCCCGGTACCTATCCCGCCTCGGTTTCGGTTAAAGTAGCGGGCTATCAGAGCACCACCGTGTACATCTCACTAACGGTGGTAAACCAGGCCCCGTCTCTCAGCGTGCAAGGAGGAAACACTCAGAATCTGTCGTGGAGCCTGGGAACACCGCTTCCTACGCCAGTCATCACTGTCCTTTCCAGCGGCACACCGATCGAATTTACCGCTGCCCCAGTAAATCCGAATCTAGCCGGCATCACCCTCAACCCGCCGGCGGGCGTAGCCTATACCTTCGGGACCCCGATTGGCGTCACATTCAATCCGGTGGCCTTCACCGCCGCCCAACCCGGTTCCACCCTGACCAGCACGGTAAATATCCTTTGGACCCAAGGTAGCACTCCGGAAACCACCTCAGTCGTATTCAGCGTCACCATCAACCCGGCTCCGTCCTCGCAGGCCACCCTGACTGGGATCACCCCGTCGAGCTTGCCCCAGGGCACGGCCGGCGAGACCTTCTCGGTCACCCTCTACGGCGCGGGATTCGTCGCCGGCTCGTCGAATCTCCAGACCACTTTTGTGGGCATCGTGAGCGCCGGCGTGAACAAGGTCGACGCCAACGTGGTTGCCAGCGTGTTAAACTCTTCCACGATTAACCTGACCGTCACGGTACCCTCCAGTGCTGACGCGCTCCTGCCCACCACCGCCAATTTCCCGGTGACCCTCGGCGTCTGCAACCCCGGCGGCGTGGCTCCGCCCTGCACCGCCACCAGCACCATCACGCTCACCATTAACTCCGGCCCGGTCATCCAGACCCCTGGAGGCGTCACCAGCGCTTCCACATTCGTCCAGGTCGTCTCACCGCTCGGAACCCTGGCGCCCTACGACATCATCAGCATCTTCGGTAACAACTTCTGTGTCTCGAACGGCACGGGATGCACAACCAGCGCGCCGGTGCTATATCCTACGATAACTGCTAGCGGCACGTATCCCTTCTCCCTCACCCCCGATGCGTCGGGCGCACAGCGCCTTGTCCAGGTTCTGTTCTGCCCCAGCCCCGCCAGCACAACGACCACCATCGCGAGCTGCTCCGCCGCCCCTCTGTTATTCGCCACGAACAACCAGATTAATGCGGTGGTTCCGGGCGCCCTGACCGTGGCCAAACAGTACGATATCGTGGTCCGATTCGGCGCTGCGGCCACCACCCTCGCGGCCAACACCAGCCTCCCTGGCTATACCTTTACCGTAGCGGCCACCGATCCTGGCGTGTTCATTGTCGATGCGACCAACGATGGCGCAATCGTACTGGCCACCGGAGTTAACGCCGGTTATGTCACCAACACCAACGCTTACCCAGCCCGCCTCCGGCCGTCGCCTGGAATTTCCGATTATGTTGAGATCTTCATGACCGGACTGGGCGTACCTCCAGGGACCCTGACCACAAACACTGGCAGTGTTGCGGCCTCCCCCGCCAACTGCCTCACTCCGGGAACCTACGAAGGCGCCTGGTCAACGCCTCTAACATCCTTGGATGGGTTCGTCCTGACGTTACCGGGCACAGTCTTCGGCAGCGGAGAGACGGTTCCGTGCTTCAACCCCAGCTCCTCTGTCAACCCGTACTACCTTGGAGTCTCACTCGGCAGCAGCGCTAACGGGAACGCTCCCGTGTCGGGAGCGCCCACTTATGAAGGCTGGGCTCCTGACGCAATCGCCGGCCTGTACCAGGTCGACGTACAACTGCCTAACATTACCGAACCTGCCGCTGCAGGGTTAAACGTCGCTGCCACCGACGGTACCACCGCCATCGTCGCGGGAGCTGGCGTGAACAGCGGCGTGAGACAAGTGCAGGTCAACCTGACCCCCACCACTGGCACCTTTACCCAGACCGTCTACATGTACGTGCAGCCGGCGATGGCCTTCGTCGACACCAGCAACACCAGTGTTTACGCGAACGGCGTCCAGGGCACGTCGAATATCTACTACTCGCTCAGCGGCCTTAGCTATGATTACACGGCTGCTGGCGCGGCGACCGGCACTGCCGGTTTCCCCGCTGCTGAAGCCCTAGTCGCCACGGGGGCTGTCGGGACAGTCGCGTATTCGCTCACCTCCGATTCGTTTGAAGTCGGGGTGCCGTCGGCCCCCTATTTCACGCTCTCGGGTGGCACTCTCACAGTCGTATCCCTACCCGCGGGTGCCGCGGCGGGCAGCACCTACTCCGTTACGGTCACCGCGACTGATGGCGGCGACATGCCCACAGCAGCGGCGCTACCGCCCGAGACCCTCACGGTGGTCATTAACGTTGTCCAGTAGGTTTCGACTAACCGAAACCTGAAACACCTTCGGCGGCGGGAGAAAACTCCTGCCGCCTTTTTTGTGTTTGTGGCGCAGGCTGTCAAGCCTGCCGTGTCGAGATTCCGAACTGATGTCGTGGAATTTGCGTTGAGCCAGTTTCGGCGGCGAGCGGGCGGGACAGACCATCGTTTTTCGTGGTCTGTCGGCCCCTCGCCAAGCCCTAACAGCCTGACAGACGACAAAAAACGATCGTCTGTCCCACCCCTGGGTCAGGTCATTTTCCCTTGGCCGCTCAAAATGCCGAGGCGACTTCAGGAGGTCGGAGATTCGTCTCGACATTTCTTCGAGCCTTTCACCCAACCCCAGCGGGAAATCGTCGGCACGACTGCCGACGCGGCAGGCTCGACAGCCTGCGCCACAAGCACTATGCACCCCAATGTACGCTATTATATGTACATGGTTGTACCAATCTCAAAGTTCCGCAAAGAAATCTTCTCATTAGCCGAGGCAGCCCTCAGCGGAACCCCGGTCGAGTTCACGCACAAAGGAGTGACCTTCAAGGTGATTCCCGAAAAACCGATGGACAAAGTGAAAAACATCACTCCCCTTCAGATCGTCAATCCGGAGTACAGCCTTGAATCCGCTGCCGCCGAGATGCGGACGGAAATGGAAAGAGAATGGGAGAAGGATTGGAGCCAGCTATGACCACGGCCTATCTGGACACCAATGTCGCCGTCTGGCTGGCTCAGGGCGATCTGACGAGGATCACCCCAGCCGCCCTGGACTCCATCAGAAACTCCAACCTGCTGGTCTCTCCGATGGTGGCGCTTGAGCTCGCGTACCTGTTTGAGATCGGTCGGATCCGAATAAGCTCTCAAGATGTACTGCTCAAACTGAGCGCGGAGCTCGGCGTCGAGGTATCGGGTTCCGCGTTCCCGTCCCTCATCGAAATTGCGGTCAATGAAAGATGGACCCGCGATCCATTCGACAGGATCATCGTCTCTCAGGCAAAGGCAAACGGCTTGTCCCCGCTAATTTCGTCGGATGACACCATCCGCAAGAACTACCTCAAGACCGTATGGTGAGTGCCCCGCGTGGCGCAGGCTGTCAAGCCTGCTGTGTCGAGATTCTTCTCGACATTTCTTCGCCCCCTATCGCCCAGCCCCAGCGGGAAACGTCGGCACGAATCTCGGCCCTGCAGGCTTGACACCCTGCCCCACGAAAGCTATTTCACCGCCTTCGTCAGGTCCGCCGCCGTGCCTTGAATCGCTTCGCCCGCGTTTTCGAACACCTTGCCCACCCGCTCGATCTGTTCCTGCGCCAGCTTCCATTCCTTCTGCTCGATGGCTTCCCTCACGCCCGGCAGCGTCTTTACTCCGTAGCCGGTATAGAAGCCCGGAGCGTAGATCTGGTGCTCGAACCAGGGCCGGTTGGGAAGCCCGTCGCCCACGAGAAAAACGCGCTCCAGTCGGGTGAGGCGCTGGTTGACGTCCCGCAACTCGGCCCTCGCCAGCGCGCTGCCGCCGTTCTGGCCGGCCTCCGTCAAGGCACGATCGTACAGGGCCGTGGTGCGCTGCAAAGCCGCCAGGCCATTGTCGAGCGGAGCGAAATTCAGAAAGGGCGGCTCCGGCTCTTTGGACGGCGGAACGGTCTTGATGCGCGGGTCGGCAATAGCCTGAAAAGCGCCCTCTTCGATCAGCCGGTTGCGCTCGACGATCTGCTCGCGCTTGTCCTTGGCCAGCTTCTCCACCTCGTCCACGTAGCGGTGGATCGTGTCGGTGAAATCGTCGAAGTCGAACGGCAGCAGCTCGGCGTCGGCCAGCCGCAGCACCGCCGTGCCCACCGTCTGCGCCAGCGCGCGTCCGTACACGAAGTCGGTATCGGAAAAGTGGGTGTACCAGTAGAAGTCGTCGTAGATCGAGTGGTAAATGCCGCCGCCGTCTTCGCCGCCGAAGCCGATATCGAGAGAGGCGATGCCCAGGTGATCCAGAAACGCCGTGTAATCGGAGCCGGAACCCAGAGCGCCGATGCGCAGGTCGGGACGGTTGCGCGCTTCGGTGCGGTCCGGAGGCGGCCCGAAGTTCGAGTTGCCGGCCAATTGGTGAAGCTGCAGACGCTTCCATACGGAGAGATGGGTTTCCGGATCGTCGATGTCCCGCGCCACGCCGTTGATGAACTTCTCCAGCGTGTGGGAACCTTCCATGCCGAGGTAGCCGCGCCCGTTGCCGTCCGAGTTGAGGTATACGGCGGCCTTCTCTTTCAGCTCGTCGGCGTGGGTCTCGGCCCATTCCGTCGAACCCAGCAGACCGGGCTCCTCGCCGTCCCAAACGCAATAAATAATCGTGCGCTTCGGTTTCCAGCCCTGTTTCAGCAACGCCGCCAGAGCGCGCGCTTCCTCCAGCTCCGGACCGGTGCCGGAGAGCGGATCTTCAGCGCCGTTCACCCACCCGTCGTGATGGTTCCCGCGCACGATCCACTCATCCGGGTAAACCGAGCCGGGAATGCGCACAATCACGTCGTAAAGCGGCTTGAGATCCCAGTTGAACTGCAGCTTGAGGTGCGCCTTGGCCGGACCCGGGCCCAGCCGATAAGTAATCGGCAGGCCCCCGCGCCAACCGGCGGGAGCGACCGGACCCTCCATCGCCGCCAGCAGCGGTTCGGCGTCCGCGTAGGAAATCGGCATCACCGGAATCTTCGTAATCGTCACCGCCTGCCCGATGGGCAGCCGCTTGGCGTCCTTGGTGGCCCCAACTCCGGGGGTCAGCGGGTCGCCCGGATACACCGGCATGTCCATCACGCTGCCCCGCTGCACTCCGTCCTTGGGCCGATACGGACCATTCGGAAAAACTTCCCCCGGGTTGTAGCCATCGTCCTTCGGATCGGAAAAAATCAGGCATCCCACCGCCCCGTGCTCGGCCGCCACTTTGGGCTTGATGCCGCGCCACGAGCCGCCGTAGCGGGCCATCACGATCGCCCCCTTCACCGAAACGCCGGCCCGTTCCAGCGCTTCGTAATCGTCCGGCACGCCGTAGTTCACGTACACCAGCGCCGCCGTCACGTCGCCATCGGTCGAATAGGCATTGTAGGTGGGAAGCTGCTCGTCGTGCTGGCCGGAAGTGGGGTCTTCCGGAACCGTGGGCTCCTGCAGCTTGGCCGTGAAATGGGTCGGCGCCACCAGCTCGAGCTGCCGCACTTTAGGCGTGGGGAACAGCACGTCGAAGCTTTCGATGTGCGCGTCGAGGCCCCATTCCTGGAACCGCGCCAGCAGCCATTCGGCGTTCGCCTTATCGTAGGGCGAGCCCACGTGGTGCGGCCGCGCCGACAGATGCTGCATGTAGGCCCGCAGGTTGGCCGGGTCCGGAATGGCGCGGAATTTCGCCTCCCAGTCGCGCTCGCTGGCGGCGGTTTCGTTCGAGAACCCCCGCAGCGCCGGCAAATCGGCCGGCACAGCCAGGGAAACGCTCAGAAAAAGAAGCAGTAGAACAGCCATCGAATTTTTCATGGATGGTTGTCATTGTAGGACACCCGCGGCGCATGATGCCACTGGACGAACCGCGTTTCCGAGCCGCGACCGCGAGGGAGCGGTTGCCGGCCGTTTGAGTGGGCTAACCGATGGCCGCTTCCCTACCCCAGATGCGCTTCCAGCCAGTCCAGCATTTGCCTCTGCCGGTCGGCCTCGCCCAATCGCACTTCCAGATTGACGTAGCGCACCCCGCGCGCGGCCGCCCGGCGCGACAGCGAGCCGTCGTCGGGGGCCCGCACATACTGCTCCAGAACCACGTTGTACGGGGACTTCGCCAGGACCTCGTAATCGGCCGCCTTGGTGCACAGAAAAAACGCGTGCGGATTGCCCGGCTCCTTCAGAGACATGCGCTCGGCAATCGGCTTCTCGCTCAGCACCGAATAGCCCGTGTTATTGTGCAGCGCCACCAGCAGACCGTCGTCGGGCGGAAGAATCGTGTGCAGCAGCTTCTCGCGGCCTCCGTCGAGCTCGTCCAGCGCCTCGTCCACTTCGGCCCGGCTCCAGGTGGGGTTGAGCGATCTCAGGTTGGCCGCCGCCCCGTAGCGCGAGAACATCCGGTTGGGGTCGATCTTCCCGTTCCCCACCGGCACGTCCCGGGTCTGGCTTTCAATGAAAAACGCCACCCCCTTGTGGCTGACGATGTGTTTTTCGAGCACTTCGCGGGCGGTTTGCTCGTCGCCGTGGATCCATAGGTAGCGCCGCGCCGAACGGCCGTTGTATACGATCCGGAAGCGGGTTTCGGCCAGCTCGATTTCCTTGGGCCGGTGCCAGGGCGGCCATCCCGAAAAGGTTGCGCCCAAACCGGCGAACAGAAAATCGCGCCGCGTGGACGCATTAGCGCGGGTCATGTCTCGAGTCCTTCCTCGCTCTCCTCGGGAGGCTTTTTGTGCTTCGGCTTCCGCCGCTCCGATTTGGGCTGAATGGCGCGCGTGGCGGGTATGGGGCCGACCCGTTCGCGCGCGATCGACTGGATTTCCTTGCCCAGATCAAAGGCTTTCTTCTTCCGCGCCAAGCAGCCTCCGCACCGCCGCCACCAGCGCCGCTGGACCGAACGGCTTTTGCAGAAACGCCACCCGCCCCGGAGCCGCCGCCTCGAACGTCGTCATATCCATAGGATAGCCGCTGGCGGCCAGCACGCGCAGGTGCGGACTGGCCGTTAGCATACCGAACGCCAGTTCCTCGGTGCCGATTCCCGACATCGTGCCGTCCAGCACAACGACATCGAAGTGGCCCGGCGCGCTCCGTATCTGGCTCCACGCCGCCTCGGTGGTGGCTGCATCGGCGACCTGATAACCTTGCCGCTCGAGAAATACCGTCATCATCCTCAACAGTGCCGGCTCGTCATCCACAATCAGCACGCGCTGCTGCCCCATATCCCACGCCCAGATCGCAGGATAGCGCAAATGCCGGGGAACGTGACGCCGCCCCGCGCCGCCGAAGCCGCCCTACGCGTGGCGGCGGATCGCCGCCGCCCCGGCCAAAGCCAGGCCCGCCAGGATGATCGTGGCCGGTTCGGGCGCGGCACTGCCCAACGATCCTCCTTCGTTGTTCAGATACCGGATGATCGCCTTGCCGGCAGTATTTTCGGAGCTGTATTGGGCGCCTACGTCCCCAACCCATAGGCTGGTCGGACTCGTGCCCTGCCAGTCCAGGAAGATCTCGTACCCCGAAGCCAACCCCATTACCACTTCATTTGCCGGCGCGCCCATCGTTTGTGCGGCATCGAAGCTATAGTCGGTTACGGTGTTGCTATATCCGGAAACATCGTAAAGGTAAGTCTGCCCCATGAACCCATCGCTGGTTCCGTCTCCGGTGACGACGTCGGCCGATACCAGCGACACGGGCGCGCCCGTGCTGTCGTCGTAGTCGACGGTAAAGGTCCCCGACAGGAACCCTCCGTCGTTCCAGCTAGCCCCCGCCCACGCTAGCGCCAATGTGCCTGCCGCGGCCGGCATGCTAAGGGCAAGCACCGCAACCCCCAGCGCGACCATAAGCCTTCCGGGTCCACGCCTGGAAACCTGGGTGCCCGCAAACGTCAATCTCATTTGTATTTTCCTGGCAATTTGTTCAGCCCCGCAAATGACCATGGAGGCTTCTATCCACTCGTAGATATCGGCCGCGCCGGCAGTCTTTTCTACGAAAAAAACCTGGTTTCTCAGCGCCGAGCCTCCTCGGGTACACTAAAATGTGGGTTCCCAAGCCGATCTTCAGTCCGCAGTCGACCGGTTGAATGCCGTCCGCCGGGAGATCTCGAAAATCATCGTAGGTCAGGACGACGTCGTGGAAGGTGTCCTGATCTGCCTTCTGGCCGGAGGTCACGTCCTGCTCGAAGGCGTGCCCGGCCTCGGCAAAACCACTCTCCTGCGCACCCTGGCCAAAACCCTTCACCTCAAGTATTCCCGCATCCAGTTCACCCCCGACCTCATGCCCGCCGACATTGTGGGCAGCATGATCATCGACACCGACGAGCACGGCGGCAAGGGCCTCCGCTTCCAGGCCGGGCCCATCTTCGCCAACCTCGTGCTGGCCGATGAAATCAACCGCGCCACTCCCAAGACCCAGTCGGCCCTGCTCGAAGCCATGCAGGAACGCACGGTCACCAGCGGCACCACCACCCACGAGCTGGAGCGCCCCTTCCTGGTGATGGCCACCCAGAATCCCATCGAGATGGAGGGCACCTACCCGCTGCCCGAAGCCCAGCTCGATCGCTTCCTCATGAAGATCCTGGTCTCCTATCCCAGCCGCGAGGAACTCAGCCGCATCGTGGAGCGCACCATTGCGCGCGAGGAACTCACTCCCGATGCCGTGCTGAACCGCGAAGAGATCCTCGAGGTCCGCCAGGTCTGCCGCCGCGTCCTGGTCGCGCCCCACGTGCAGGATTACGCCATCCAACTCGTCATGGCCACCCAGCCGGAACAGGCCGAAGCCCATCCGCTCGCGCGCAAGTACGTGCGCTACGGCAGCTCGCCCCGCGGCGCCCAGGCCCTGGTCGAGTGCGGCCGCGTGCTGGCCCTCATGCGCGGACGCCTGCACCTCGCCTCCGAAGATGTGCGAACCGTAGCCCCCGCCGTGCTCCGCCATCGCATTATTCTCAATTTCGACGCCCACGCCGACGCCCAAACCCCGGAAACCATCCTGAATGCCCTCATCCAGGACGTAACCGCCCAGGTTTCCGCCGCGTAGGAAAACTATGGCCGCCGAGCCGATGCTCAATCGGGAGTTCCTCGAAAAGCTGGAGCGCCTCACCATCCTCTGGCAGAAATCCTTCGCCGGCTTGGTCGGCGGTCATATCCTCTCGCGCCTCGCCGGCCCCGGCCAGGAATTTCTCGACCACCGTAATTTTCATAACGGCGACGACCTCCGCGCCGTCAACTGGCGCGCCTACCTCCGCCTCGAAAAGCTCTTTCTCAAAATGTTCCAGACCGAGCCGCGCGTCCCCCTCCGCATGCTGCTCGATACTAGCGACTCCATGCTCACTTACGAGGGCGCCAAGTTCGAGTACGCCCGCCGCCTGGCCGCTGCCCTCTGCTACGTCGGCTTGGTCCGGCTGGACTCCATCGAGGTGCACGGTTTCACCCGCCGCATTTCCAAACGCCTGATTTCCAGCGGCGGCCGCCATCGCTTCCCCGGCGTCATGGACGCCATCGCCGCCATTCCCGCCGGCGGCCCCACCGATTACCACGCCATGGCGCGCGATTTCATCGAATCCTACCCCCGCCGCGGTCTGGTGATCGTTATCTCCGATTTTCTCGATGACCGCGGCTGCGAGCGCGCCCTCGAGTACCTTGCCGATTTCGGCCATGAGCTGATGCTGCTCCAGGTGTGGGCGCCCCAGGATCGCACTCCGCCCTGGCTGGGCGAGCTCGAACTGCGCGACGCCGAAACCGGGGAACGCCTCAAACTCGATTTCGACCAGGCCGCGCGCACCCGCTACACCCGCGCCTTCGACGAGTTCTCCCAAACCATCCAAACCGTGGCCCTCCGCAGCGGCGGCCGCTATGCCGGCCTTTCCACCGACCAGCCCCTGGAGGAGGTAATCTTCGGCGAGTTGATCCGCGCCCGAGGCATCGCATGACGCCCATTGGTTTCCGTGGGGCAGACCATCGTTTTCCGTGGTCTGCCCTACCGCTTCCGGTGGTGGGGCAGGCGGTGCCGCCTGCCCAGGTAGCGCCGGCGATCTTGTCGCCGGTGCCTTCCGCCCCCTCCTCCGCTGTTCTTCCTCCCGGAGACATGGCCCCATGTATCTCCTAAACCTGTCCCTGGCACAGTTCCTGGCCGTGTTCGGATCGGTCGCGGCCATCTCGGTGGCGCTTTATCTTCTCGACCGTTCGCGCCGCCGCCAGGTGGTTTCCACCCTGCGTTTCTGGGTGGCGGCGACCCAGCCCGTAGCCGCCGCGCGGCGTCGCCATCTCCAGCAGCCATGGTCGCTCGCGCTGCAGTTGCTCGGCATGGCGTTGCTCCTGCTCGCCATCGCCCAGTTGCGTTTGGGCACGCCCGCCTCCGCCGGCCGCGACCATGTGTTGGTGCTCGACACCTCCGCCTGGATGGCCGCCCGCGCCGGCAATCGAACCTTGATGGACGTGGCCCGCCTCCGCGCCATCCAATACCTCCGTTCCCTGCCCCGCCGCGACCGCGTCATGCTGGTCCGTGCCGACGCTCTGGCCACGCCGGCAACCTCTTTCGATCTCGACCGCGCCAATTTGGAGGCGGCCATCCGCGCCTCCCAGCCTTCTTTCACCGCCCTGCACCTGTCCCAAGCCCTCGCCTTCGCCCAGCATGTCCTCAGCCAGGACGGCCGCGGCGCGGGCGAAATCGCCTTCGTCGGCTCCAACCGCACCATCGATCCCGATCCCGGCGCCGTTCCTCCCGCCAACCTCCGCACCCTCCTGGTCCCCGATTCGCTCGACAACTGCGGCCTCCGCAAGATCGGCCTGCGCCGCTCCACCGCCGACCCCGAACAGTGGGAAATCTTCGTTTCGGCGCGCAACTATGATCCCGTCGGCAGCCGCTCCGTCGTCGTCTCGGCCGATTTCGGCCCACCCCAGGCCTCCACCCGCGTGCCGGTCGGAAGCCGCCGCCTCGGCCTCGCCCCCGGCTCCGATGGCGAGGCCGATTTCACCTGGCGCACCTCCGCCGCCGGAATCCTGGGCGTCACCCTCACCCCCCACGACGCCTTTCCTCAGGACGACCACGTGGAGCTGGAACTCCCCGCCCAGCCGACTCTCGCGGTGACCGTGTATTCCACTCAGCCCGACCTCCTCCGGCCCGTCCTGTCCTCCCTGCCGCACGTATTCGCCAGCTACCGCAAGCCCGAAGAATATCGCGCCGCTGCCTCCGGCCTCGTGATCCTGGATCGCTTTGCGCCCGCCGAGCGCCCGCACGCCGATTCGCTGTGGATCGATCCGCCCGCCGCCGGCTCCCCCGTCCCCATCCGCGCCCAGGTACAAAATGTCCCCTTTGCCCGCTGGGACCCCGACAATCCCCTCTCCGCCGGGATGCGCGCCACCGATTTCAATCTGGCCCACGCGTCGGTTTTCGAGCCTGCCCCCGGCGACGTGCGTATCGGCGAGTTGGAAGCCGGCCCCGTGGTGGTGGCGCGTCCCGGCAAACCGAAAATCGCCGTGATCGGATTTCATCCCGCGCTCACCGCCATGCGCTACACCCTGGCTACCCCGCTCCTGTTTGCCAACCTGGTCCGCTGGGTGTCGCCCGAGATCTTCCGCCGCTCCGAATCGAGCGCCACCAGCGTGGGCGCCATCCAACTCGTCCTCGACCAGTCTGCCCCGCCGCCCGCTCCCGAACAAGTCAGCGTCACCGCCGGCGACGGCAACCCCGTCCCCTACACGCTCTCCGGCCGTACCGTGGGTTTCTTCGCCCAGTCCCCCGGCAACCTGCGCGTGGTGGCCGGCGACCGCGAATACGATTACTCCCTCACCTTGCCCGAACTGGCCGATACGCGCTGGACTCCGCCCCCCACCGCGCGGCGCGGCTTGCCCCATTTTGCCGCCACCGCCGAAGCCGTGACCGACCTCTGGCCTTGGCTGGCCCTCTTGGGCGGCCTCGCCCTCCTGGCCGAGTATCTCCTCTTCGCCCGCTTCCGCCGCCGCGCCGCCCTGCGCTCCGTTCCGATTGCCGCCCGCGCCACCGCTGCCCGTCCCGCCGAGGTGCGCCGATGACCGTGCGGTGGGACAGACCATCGTTGTTTGTGGTCTGTCATCTTCCAAATGTGGGGCAGCCTCTTACCCGGTATTACAGCCCGTCGGATTATTCTCCCGCCGCGGCGACCTTCTTGTGGAGCGGGCTCTCAGCCTGCCACGCCGGGACTCGTCCCGGCGCTTTTGGCCGCGGCTGTGCTGCGCGGTGGGGCAGACCATCGTTTTCTGTAGTCTGCCCTGCACCTGGTACTCCACCTGTCCCGGCCTTTTGCCATCGGAGAATAGCCTGGGTGGCAGACCACAAGAAACGATGGTCTGCCCCACGCCAAATGGCAAGCTCCGAAAGTTTGGTGCTCTCATGACTTTCGTCCGTCCCTGGCTTCTCCTCTTCGCCCTCGCCCCCCTCCTGTGGGCAGCCTGGGATTGGCGCAATTCCACCCGGCGTCTGGCCCTCGTGCTCAAGGCCGTTTCGCTCGCCGCCATTCTGCTGGCCCTCGCCGAGCCCACCCTCCGCGTGGTCGAGAGCAAGGTTGCCGTGGCCCTGCTCGCCGATACTTCCGCCAGCCTCACCCCCGCCGACCTGCGCACCGAATCCGTTCTCGCCGATCTGCTCGACCGCGCCCGCGGCCGCCACTCCCTGCGCGTCATCCCCTTCGCTCGTACCACCCGCAACCCCACTCCCGCCGAGCATCCCAGCCACGCATGGCAGTTGGAATATACCGCCGGCGCCGCCGGGCGTGCCACCGACCTGGAATCCGCCATCCGCGATGGCGAAGCCGGCCTCCCGGCGGGCTTGGTCCCTCGCCTCCTCCTGGTCTCCGACGGTAACGCCAACCTCGGCAGCGTCGCCCGCGCCATCTGGCAGGCCCAACAGTTGGGCATTCCCATCGATACCGTGCCCCTGGCCGGCCGCCCCAAGCCGCGGCTCCTCCTCGATTCGGTCGGCGTCCCCGGCCAGGTCTTCAGCGGCGAACGCTTCCCCCTGGAAATTACCCTGGAATCGCCCTCTTCCGCCAATGCCACCGTCGATCTCACCGCCGACGGGCGCACCATCGGCTCCAGCACTGTCGCCCTCGATCCCGGCGTCAATCACCTCCACCTCGATGCCAGCGTCAACTCCGCCGGCGCCATTGCCCTCGCTGGTACCATCGCCGCCGCCGGCCTCGGCGAAACCCGTTTCGAAAACGCGCTCACCCTCCGCGGCCCGCGCGTACTGGTCGTCTCGCGCGATCCCGCCCCCAGTGAAGCCCACTTGGCGCATACCCTGGAGGCCAACCAGTTCACCATCGATCGCGCCCCCGATGGCGTCCCCGATAAGCTCGAACCTTACCAGCTCGTGGTCCTCAACAACTGGGACATGGAACAGATTCCCCCCGACCGCAAAGCCGCCCTCGAAACCTATGTGAAGCGCGGCGGCGGCCTGCTCTGGATCGCCGGCGAGCACAACGTCTACGTCGATAAACAGGGGCGCGAAGAAGATCCGCTGGAACGCACCCTGCCCGCCCGCCTCTCCCCGCCCCGCTCCCCCGAAGGCACCGCCGTCGTTCTCATCATCGACAAGTCTTCCTCCATGGAGGGCCGCAAGATCGAGTTGGCCCGCCTGGCCGCCATCGGCGTCGTCGAAAACCTTCGCCCCATCGATTCGGTCGGCGTCCTCATCTTCGATAATTCTTTCGAATGGGCCGTTCCCATCCGCAAGGCGGAAGACCGCGCCTCCATCAAACGCCTCATCTCCGGCATCACCCCCGATGGTGGCACCCAAATCGCCCCCGCCCTCACCGAGGCCTACCAGAAGGTCATGCCGGTCGGCGCCGCCTACAAGCACATCGTCCTCCTCACCGACGGAATTTCCGAAGAGGGCGACAGCCTCACGCTCTCCAAACAGGCCCTTTCCAACCACGTCACTATTTCCACCGTGGGCCTCGGCCAGGACGTCAATCGCGCCTTCCTCGAGCGCGTCGCCGCCACCGCCGACGGCAAGTCTTATTTCCTCAACGACCCCGCCGGTCTGGAGCAGCTCCTCCTCCGCGACGTCGAGGAACACACCGGCATGACCGCCATCGAGAAATTGTTGACCCCGAAAATCCTCCAGCAGGCCGAAGTGCTCAACGGCGTCGATATGGCTCACGCCCCGGCCCTCCGCGGCTACGTGCGGTTCCAGGCCAGGCCCACCGCCGAGACCATCCTCGAAGCCGACCGTGGCGATCCCCTCCTGGTGCGCTGGCAATACGGCCTCGGCCGCGTAGCCGTGTTCACTTCCGACGCCAAGAACCGCTGGGCCTCGAACTGGGTGGAATGGTCCGGCTTCGACCGCTTCTGGGCCAACATCTTCCACGACCTGTTGCCGCACGCCCCCGAAAGCGAAACTCTGGCCGATTTCGATCCCGCCTCCGGTGAACTGGTGGTGGACTACCGCCTCTCCGCCAACGTGCAGGAACCCGCCGCCATTCCCGACATCTTCGTCCTCGGCCCCGCCGGTTTCGAGGCCCCGCTCAAGGTGGGCAAGGTCACCGCCGGCCACTACCGCGGCCGCCTCGCCATCGGCTCCGCCCAGGGCCTGTTCCACATTCGTCCCCTCGCCGACTCCCGCACTTTTCCCGAGGCCGGCTTCTACCGCCAGGAAGACGAGATGGCCGAATACGGCAACAACCCGAGCCTCCTGCGCCAGATCGCCGCCGCCACCGGAGGACGCTTCCGCCCTTCCCCCCGCCAGGTCTTCGAACCCGGCGGCCGCGGCGTTCGCTCCACTATGCGCCTCTGGCCCGGCCTGCTGGCCCTGGCCCTCGCCTTGAACCTCATCGAACTGCTGCTAAGAAAGTGGAAAGGCCTGCTCGAATCCGTCGGCCTGAAACCCCGCTCCCTGCCCGCCTAACTAAATGGGGTAGACCATCGTTTTTAGTGGTCGTCTCTGGGCCTGCGGCCCGTGCAAGCTCATGAAAACCGTGGAGCGGACTCTCAGTCTGCCACGCCGGGACTCATCCCGGCGCGTTTTTCGACCCTGCCCCGCAATTGGCTGCTTTCGTGGACTTGTGGGGCAGGTTGGCAACCTGCCGACCGATTGTCAATCGGTCCCGTTGGCGCTTCGCAACTGTTCTCGACTCCCGCCTTAGGTCGGGCATACTTTAGCTTGCCCCGCGGTTCTTACCGAGCCGCGACCGACACGAAGCGGTCCGCCGGCGCATCCGTCTTACGCTACGATATCCCTGTCTATGCGAATTCTGCTGACCTGCCTCTTGCTCTCCGCGCCGCTCGTGGCGCAACCGCCCGTTCCGCGTTACGAAGTGAAGCGCGCGCCCGGCCCCATTGTCATCGATGGCAAACTGGACGACAAAGCCTGGGCCGCGGCGCCCGCCATAGAGTTCATCTTCCCCTGGCAGTTCCAAACCGGCGCCAAACAAAAAACCATCGCCAAACTGCTCTGGGACGACGACTATCTATATGTGGGATACGAGTGCGAAGACAAAGACATCGTGGCCCAGCGCACCGAGCGCGACGACCCCACCTATCTCGACGATGCAGTGGAATTCTTCGTCGACCCCAAACCGTCCCAGACCACCGTCTACTTCGGCCTCGAAATGAACGCCCGCGCCGTCTTGTACGATTACCTGATGGTGGACACCAAATATGTCTTCAAGCGCTTCAATATGCAGGGCGTCCAACTGGCTTCCTTCATTCGCGGCACGCTCAACGCCCGCGGCGATGAAGACCAGGGCTGGAGCCTCGAAGTAGCCATTCCGTGGGTCAATTTCGAAGAGCTGGCGAAGCGCCCAACCCCCGGGACCGTCTGGACGGCGAATCTCAACCGCTGGGACGGCGTCGAACCCGACCGCCGTCTTAGCATGTGGTCCGATTCGGGCGACGCGCAGCCCAATCCCCACCACCCCGCCCGCTTCGGCCAGTTGGTCTTCGTCAAGTGACGTGGAGCAGACTCTCAGTCTGCCACGCCGGGACTCATCCCGGCGCTGTCGGTCGCGGCTACGCCGCCCTGTGGGGCAGCCAATCATGGCTGCAGCCGCCTTTCAGGCGGCTCTTCCCGTCGCGCGCCTGCCCACCGGACACTGCGCTAGCTTCGTACCTGGTTTCGCAATTACGGTCACACATCCTGCAACCGCTCCCTGACGGTCGCGGCTCGGACTGGGGCCTTTCCGAGCCGCGACCGTGAGGGAGCGGTTGCCCTCCAATACGTTACCGAACTTCCGAAACGGTGTACTTGGCTATAGCTACCGGAACAACAGCGGCGCGTACTCCGCCAGGTCCTTCCGCCACACCGTGAAGTTATGCACCCCGTCGATCGGGTAAAAGACGTGTTTCACCTCGTTTTTCGTCAGCAGTTCCGACAGGTTCTTCGAGCGTGGGAATAACCCATCCTGCTTCCCACAGCCGATCCACAGGGTCTTCAGCTTCTGGTTGGTGCCCTTGGCGTCCTTGAGCAGGGCGTCGAAGCGGGTTTCAAAATCGGCCGGCACCGCGCCGGAAAAGGACGCGACCGCGCTGAACAGGTCCAGGTGCCCCAGCCCGATGCGCAGCGATTGCCCGCCGCCCATGGAAAGTCCCGCGATGGCGCGGTTCCCGCGTCCCGGCAATACCCGGTAGCGCGCTTCCACCGCCGGGATAACGTCCTTCAGAAAGTAGTCCTCGAATAGAGCGTCGTTGGTAACTCCTCCCTGCGGCACCGGAACGCCGTACGGCGTGGCGTGGCCGAACGGCATCACCACAATCATCGGCACGGCCTTGCCGCCCGCCAGCAGGTTGTCCAGGATGAAGTTGGCGTTGCCCGCCATGGTCCAGCCGGCAGCCGTGTCGTTCGAGCCGTGGAGCAGATACAGCACCGGATAGCGGCGCTTGGTCTTGGCGTAGCCCGGCGGCGTGTAGATCCAGATGGCGCGCGTCTCCCCGGCAATGGCCGTGGATTTCTCCCAGTTGATCTCGACCGTCCCGTGCGGCACGTCGCGAGGCTCCCAAACGGCTGCCGGCGCATCGTCGGTGACCTCCACGATGCTGGCCGAAGTGCGCGCCCGCAGCTTGATGCGCGGGTTCACCGGGTCGGGTACGGCCATGCCGTCGACGTTGAAAGAGTAGATATAGTTACTCGGCTCGAATGGGCCAAGAGTGACGCTCCAAACGCCGCGTTCGTCCTTTGTCAACTTAGGCGGCGGCGCCGTGCCCAGCCAGTCGCCGGTGAGCGTCACTTCCGACGCTTTGGGCGCGAAGATACGAAAGGTGACGCGATGGTCGGGCGAAACCTCGGGAGATTGGACGGTTTCGGCGACCGTCGGCTCGCGCCGCGGCGGCTGTGCCGAGGCCGTGGTTGCAACGAGGGCTGCCAATGACGAGGCTGCCAATAAGAAGGACCGGTGCATTAGTGTGTCTCCTGAAAAACTCTCTGTGCGAATTCGGCCAGTGCGTGCCGCCACACTTTCCACTCGTGTACGCCCGGCGACGGGTACCACGCGTAGCGGATCTGGTGCTGCTTCAAGTTATCGGCCAGGTCGAGCTGTCCGTAGTAGCGTGGATCCTCGGTGCCACAGCTCAGAAACAAAAGCTTCAGTCTGCGGTTAATGTCGTCGGGGTGGTCCAGGAAGCCCGGCAGGTACTGATCCAGGTGGAACTGGGTGTCGCTCACCAGTCCCGAGCTGAACTCTCCCACCCACGCGAACAGTTCCAGGTGTCTCAGCCCCATGGTGAAGGCTTGGCCCCCGCCCATGGATAGGCCGGTGATGGCGCGGCGCTCGCGGCCAGGCGCCACGCGGTAAGTCCGGTCGATCATGGGAATGATGTCAGTGAGCAGCTCCTGGGTGAGCAGTTCGATTCCCTCTGCAGAGCTTCCTCCGGCCCACGTACCGTCGGTATCGCCGTTGGGCATCACAATAAGCATGGGCACGGCTTTGTGTTGCGCGATCAGGTTATCCAGAATCACGCCCGCGCGCCCGGTGTCGCTCCAGTTCCCTTCGTTATCGCCGCTGCCGTGGCGCAGATAGAGAACCGGGAAGCGGCGGCGAGGCTCCGAGTCGTACTGCGGCGGCGTGTACACGTAGAGCTTGCGCGCCCTTTTCAGCGGCGTGGAAAGATAAGTCCGAATCTGCAGCGCGCCGTGCGGCACCGCCTGCAGTTCGTCGAAGCGCGGCGGATTGCCTGGGACTTCGACCGTGCTGGCGTCCGGCGCGCGGCCGTTCTTCAGATTGGGATTTCCGGGATCGAGAATGCGCACCCCGTCCACCACGAAGTTGTATTCGTAAATCTCCGGTTCCACCGGCCCCACGGTAGCGCTCCAAACCCCGGCGTCGTCCTTGGTCATGGTCTTCGACCCGCCGAACGACAAGTTCACCCGCCCTGCCTCGGGCGCCCTCAGGCGAAACACAATGGTCCGGTCCGGACGAACCTCCGGCGATACTACGCGGGGCACGGCGGAGGCGCCCCCGCTCGAATGATAAGTGTTCTTAGGCCGGCCCGCATCCTGCGCCACCAGCAAACAAGCGCAAACGGCCGCCGCCGCAATAAGCTGCTTCATGGCAACTCCAAATGATACCGCCGCGCAACAACCCAAGGTGGGGCAGGTGGTTCCACCTGCCCTTCCACCGCGTTCCGCGCAGCGGATGCGGCAGTACAGCGACGTATTGGTGGGCCCGCTGGAATCAGGGCCGAATGTTCGAGTCCGAGCCGCGACCGTAAGGGAGCGGTTGCCGAATACGTCACCATAATTTCGAAAAAGCGTACTAAGTGGATTCCCCCTAACATGCAAACTTCGAGTAAGTTAAACTAAGGTCTGGCAAGCATAGCCCCAAATGGAAATCTCCAGGTCCGGTCAGCTCTGTCTGTGCAGCCTGCTAAGCGCATACGGCCTCTGGGCGCAGCCCACGATTATCGAATATCCGATTCCCACCAGCGGATCGCGGCCTCAAGGGATCACAGCTGGGCCGGATGGGAACCTCTGGTTCGTCGAAACGGCGGCGAACAAAATCGGCAAGGTCACCACGGCCGGCACGATCACCGAATACCCGATTCCCACTGCTTCATCGGGAACGACGGCTATTGCACAAGGACCCGACGGCAATCTCTGGTTCACCGAGGGCAGTGCGTCTCAGATCGGCAGGATTACCACTAGCGGCACGATCACCGAATACTCGGGAACAAACCTCTGGCAGCCCTACGGGATAACCTCCGGACCCGACGGTAACATGTGGTTTGCCTACGGCGCTGGCGTCGGCAAGATCACGCCGGGCGGTGCAGTCACTTTATACCAGGCGCGCTTCACCTATTTTCCGGCGAACATTGTGGCCGGTCCCGATGGGAACCTCTGGTTTACGAATACCTACTCGAGCGGGTCCACTCCCGGCAATCTGGGAAAGATCACGACCGCGGGTACGATTACCGAGGTGCCGCTATCCGTGGGCTACAGTTCCAACGCCATCGCATCGGGGCCCGACGGCGAGCTCTGGTTCACTGGCGATGGGGGCGGACTTGGGTCCATCACCACGGCCGGCGCGGCGGCATACTACCTGTTCTCCGGAGGGTCAATCTATGGCATGGCCGCGGGCCCGGATGGCAATTTGTGGCTTGCACAATACAACGGAATCCCCGACTTCGGGCAGTACGCCCGCAACGCTGGCGGTTTCCGTGGCAGGCAACCTCTCGGTGGGGCCATATACTGGGACCATCTCGGTGAGGTTCGCGGACGGAGTGATCATCCCCGTCCAGGTCAGCGTGACCGTCGATACGGTTGCTGGTTCCGCCATTTCGGTCAGCCCATCCGCGTTGGCGTTCACGTATCCGCTTGGAGGCAGCGTTCCCGCGCCGCAGGCGCTGCAGCTTACCGGCTCCGGCGCCCAGACCGTGCCGTACGTGGCCAGGGCCGGCAGCCCGGCGAACTGGCTTTCGGTATCGCCGACTTCCGGCACCACGCCCGCGACACTTGAGGTCGCGGTTGCGACGGCGGGTCTTGCCGCCGGGACTTATAACGGCACTGTCGCTGTAAATGGCGGTGCCGACGTTATTCCCGTTACCCTCACGGTAGCCGCCGCGTCAACCGCACTGCCTACGATCACGGCCGTCGTGAACTCGGCCAGCTACGCCACTGGCGCGCTTTCGCCGGGTGAGCTGATTACGATTGGCGGTTCGAACCTGGGACCGGCCAATCCGGCGTATCTGACTCTCGATTCGAACGGGAACGTGGCGACTTCGATCGGCGGGGTGACGGTGTCAATCGGTGGGACGCTGGCGCCGCTGGTATATGCCAGCAGCAGCCAGATCAACGCCATTGTGCCGTACGAGGTAATTGGGCTCTCGACGGCGAACGTGATCGTGAATTACCTGGGAGTGCGGTCGAATGGGTATGGGATGGAAACGGCGGCAGCGGCGCCGGGGATCTTCACTCAGAGCTCGTCGGGATCGGGACCGGGGACGATTCTGAACCAGGATTACACCGTGAACGGGCCGAATAATCCAGCGGCCAGGGGCAGCTCAATAACGATCTACATGACTGGCGAAGGGCAGACGAACCCGAATGGCGTGGATGGCAAGATGACCACGGCAAACACCAGCGGCGCAGGCCCGGTGACGCCCGCGCCTCTATTGCAGGTTTCGGCGCTGATCGGCGGCGTGCCGGCGCTGGTCGAATTCGCGGGTGAAGCGCCGGGGGTTGTCTCCGGAGTTTTGCAAGTGAACGTACAGATCCCGGCGAACACCCCCACCGGCGACGTGCCGATCTCAGTCTCGGTCGGAACCAGCAGCAGCCAGCCGGGCGTGACGGTGTCGGTGCAGTAAGGAACAGCCCGGCGTCCGGTTCGCGGCCGGCACCCGCCAGGGGCTATACTTCAATCCCAGGAGGCTCAATTCGTGGAAGCTGCTCTCCAAACCTCGCCCGCCGCGGCGCCCGCGACCTCGCCCGTCCCGCAAGCTCCGCCGCGCAATATCGCCATTGACGCTTATCGCGGCCTGGTCATGCTGCTCATGATGGGCGAAGTGCTGCAGTTTTCGCGCGTGGCGCAGGCATTTCCCGGCAGCCGCTTCTGGAGCTTCCTGGCCTATCACCAGACGCATGTCGATTGGGCCGGCTGCTCGTTGCACGATACCATTCAACCGGGCTTTTCGTTCCTGGTGGGCGTGGCGCTGCCTTACTCGATTGCCAGCCGGCTCGCCAAGGGCGGCACTTTCGGCCGCATGTTCGTTCACGCTCTCTGGCGGTCGCTGCTGCTGGTCGCGCTGGGGATTTTTCTCCGGTCGATGGACAGTCCGCAGACCAATTTCACTTTTGAAGATACGCTGACGCAGATCGGCCTCGGTTACGGATTCCTGTTTCTGCTGGCGTTTCGGCCGCCCAAATGGCAGGCGGTGGCGCTAACTGCGATCCTGGCGGGCTATTGGCTGGCATGGGCGCTCTATCCGGGGCCGGGCCCTGGTTTCGACTACCAGTCGGTCGGCGTTCCGGCCAACTGGGCGCATCACTACACGGGTTTTGCGGCGCACTGGAATAAGAACGCCAATTTCGGCCTCGCCTTCGACCAATGGTTCCTCAACCTGTTCCCGCGCGTCCGGCCGTTCGTATTCAATGGCGGCGGGTACCTCACCCTCAGCTTCATTCCCACGCTCGGCACCATGATTCTGGGCCTTTTCGCCGGCCAGTGGATGCGGGCCTCGGCGCCGCGCATCCCCATGCGCCGGCTGCTGGCGGCGGGCGCCATCGGAATCGCCGCCGGCCTCGTGTTGCACTTCACCGGCATCTGCCCGGTGGTAAAGCGCATCTGGACGCCAAGCTGGACTCTGTTCAGCGGCGGCCTTTGCTTCCTCTTCCTGGCCGCCTTCAGTTGGATTCTGGATGTCCGCGGCTACCGCAAATGGGCCTTCCCGCTCGTCGTCATCGGCAGAAACTCCATCGCCGCCTACCTGATCGCCCACTTGTGCGAGCGCTTCCTCGTCGATTCCTTCCGCATCAACCTGGGCCCGCACTTCTTCCAGGTCTTCGGCACGGGCCTGGAACCGCTGCTGCGCGGCATCGCCCTGCTGCTGGTCTACTGGCTGTTTCTGTTCTCGATGTACCGGCGCAAGATCTTCCTGCGCGTGTGAAACGCCAAGCTGACCGCTGAACCGCTCTCTCACCTCAGCCGCTTGTCGCAATCCGCCGCCAGGCGCTCGGTATCGCTCAACTCCTTGGCGAACCGTTCGCCGCCCGGCAGGGCGATCAGGGGGCGATACTCCTCGACCGCGTGCGTGTAGGCCGCCCGGGCGCTCTTCCAATCGTCACGGCTGGAGTTCTTGCGCGCCAGCACGGCGTAGATGTCGCCGAGCCAACGCTGGCTGCGCGGTTTGTACACGCGCACCGGCAAGGGGCCTTCGCCCAGTTTCATGGCCGCATCCACCTGGGCCGCGGCCCGCTGCATGTAGCCGATGGCGGCCCGGTCGCCGGATTCCGCCAGCAGGTCGGCCGTGTACTTGTCGGATTCGGCCAAGGCGCCGCGCGCGCCTTGGTTGCCCGGCTCGGCATCCACCAACTGCCGGGCTAGCTCCCGCGCGCGCCCATAAGCCGCCAGCGCGGCGCCGGAATCGCCGGCCTGCTGCAGACGCTCGCCCAGCCGCCGGTGGGCCCACGATAGCGTCAGCGTGTTTGCCCCATTGGCCAGGTCCCGGCGGTGCGTCTCTTCAGCAATCCCGACCGATCTGCGCAAGATCGCAATCGAGGCCGCGCGCTCACCCGCCGCGTTCATCGAAATCCCGTAGCGGAACAGCGCGCCGCTCAGTTCCCACCGCGCCTGCATGTCTTTGGGATCGGCTTCGGCCGCCGCCTCGGCCATCGCCACCTCTTTGCGGAAATACACGGCCTCCAGGCGGGGATCGTAGACACTCGCCTTGAACCGATCGCTAATCAGGTCTCCCATCGAGGCATAGCCCTCCGCCAGGTGGTGGCGCAGCACCGAATCGTTGGGGTACCGCGCCCACAGCCGTTCCCACACGTCCAACGACTGCTGCAGCGCGTCCCGCGCGGCGGGCAGGTCGCCGCCCGAGCTCTGAAGGGATAGCCCCAGGACTTGGTAACTCACCGCCAACTGGTCCAAAATCTCCCGGTCTCCGGGATGGCCGCGAGCCAGCTTCTCGAACAGCACCGTAGCTTGGCGCGCCCGGTCGACGGCTTGCCTCGGCAATCGGTCCATGGTCATGCCGGCGCTTTCCCGGTAGGCCCTCGCCAGCAGGGCCTCCATGGCCTGATCGCCCGGGTTGCGCGCCGCTAACGCTTCGCCCCGCGCGATCGCTTCCAGCAGCAGTTTGCTGGCCTCCGGCACGCGGTTGAGCCCCTCCAGGATCGCTGCCATGTGAATCTCCAACTCCAGCAGCCTCGGTGCCACCGCGTCGCCGCCGGGCCGGCCCTTTTCGAGCGATTGATAAATCTCCAGCGCGTGGCCGTAACTGGCCAGCGCGCCAGGCGAATCCCCCAGGTTGGGGTGCCCCGGCTGGCCCTGCACGTCGCCAATGCGCATGTAGGCGCTGGCCAGCGCTTCCCGTACGGCCGGATCGTTATCGCCGTCCCGCCCCAGTCTATCCAGAAAATCCAGCGTGGTTTTCACGATCTCGCGCCGCGCCTCGGTGGCCCCCGGAAGCTTTTCGAGCGTGTCGTGAATGTCGAACAGGGAATGGTTGGCCAGCTCCACCATCTGCCGCAGGCGGCGCTCGGCGCGCTGCCGCTGCCCGTCCGCCACGCGCGCTTCCCGCACCGCCACCCCCGCCCCCACCACCAGGCTCAGCGCCGCGGCTCCCGCCGCCAGCGCGCTCAATCGGTGGCGCCGCAGAAACTTTTCCGCGCGATAGGAGAACTTGTCCCCGCGGGCGCGCACCGCGCGGCCGGTCAGGTAGCGCCGAACGTCTTCGCTCAGATCGTCCGCCGAATGGTAGCGGCGCTCCGGCTCTTTGCGCATCGCCATCAGCACGATGTTGTCCAGCTCCGCTCCCACCCGCGAAGGCGGCTTGCGCAGCCACGCTGCCAGCCGCCGCCAGCCGCGCCCCCCCGCCGGTCCGCGCAGCCTGGCCGCCAGCGCGCTGGGACGCGGGGGATCGTCTTCGCAGATGGCCCGTTCCAGAGCCACCGGCGTGAGCGTATCGAGCGAATAGGGCCGCTGACCGGCCAGCAGTTCGTACAGCAGCACGCCCAACGAATAGACGTCTCCGGCCGTGGTCACCGGCGCGCCCAGGAGCTGTTCCGGGCTGGAATACTCCGGCGTACCCATGCGCGCCGCCGCCGCGGTCAGCGTCTGCGCTTCGCCTTCTCCCCCCGCCGACAGCACCTTGGCAATACCAAAATCCAGCAGCTTGGGGATGCCGTCCGCGCCCACCACGATGTTCCCCGGCTTCAGGTCGCGATGGATCACCAGTGCCCGGTGGGCATAACCCACCGCGTCGCAAACTTTGGCGAACAGCTCGCACCGCGGCTCAATCCCAAGGCCGTGTGCGTCGCAATAGTCGGTGATGCGCCGGCCCTCCACGTACTCCATCACGAAGTATGGCCGCCCGTCCGGAACGCTCCCCGCGTCCAGCAGCTTCGCGATGTACGGGTGATCCAGCCGCGCCAGAATCCGGCGTTCGTGGCGGAAGCGGTCCACTACCGCTTCGACATCCATGCCGCGCTTCACCAGCTTGATCGCCACCTGCTTCTGGTAAGCCTGGTCGTCCCGCTCGGCCAGGCAGACCGTACCCATGCCGCCGCGGCCGATTTCCCGCAGAACGCGGTACGGCCCCACGCGAGATCCCGGCAGCAGGTCGCCCACCAGCACCGAGGCCGCGGCGTCTTCCACCAGCGTCGAGATCCACCGGCCATCGGGAGCGTCGTAGGCCAACAGGCTCTCCACTTCAGCCCGAAGCCCGGCATCGCTGCCGCATTCCCAACTCAGAAAGGTGTCGCGGTCGCCAGCCGGCAACTCGGTGGCGGCGAAAAAGATCTCCTCCGCCCGCTTACGCCTCGTTTCCGGGTCGGCTTCCGGGTCCATCCTGTCGCGCACCGCATCGTCGCTTGCCAAACGCTCTCCTCACTGCAATGTCCAGGGAGATCCCTGCTCTCGGTTCCTCACATCATACATGCGGAAACGGCTCGGCGGTTTGCCGCCGCGCGGCTGCAAGCCGGCGATCTTCGTCGCCGGTGTCTTTGGCGCGGACTGTCAGTCCGCGGCGTCGGCCTTTCGAGCCGACGTTCTTGTCCTCCGTAGCGCCGGCGATCTTTGTCGCCGGTGTCTTTGCTCGCGGCTATGCTGCCCCGTGGAACACCGATGATGCTCGTTTAGGGCTGTTAACTGTGTCGAACCTCACATATAGTACGTATATAATCAGCAGCAACTACAGTTTGTCTATGCCATGACGATCCGAACTCCGTATAATTACTCCACGGCGGTGAACGTTATGGCCACTCCATCGAGGGCGCTTCAAACGTTACGGTGTTCGTTCCCTGGCTGCCCGGTCCCGGTCCGCATCCATTTTTCGCTGATTGAGACTTTGGAGGGAATCGTCCGTAAGGGCGGCGGAGGTGAACAGGGAATTCTGTACGGGCAACTGGACGGTACCGGTACCGTCGTCGAAAGCACTTACGCCCTGGAAGCTTTTGTGATCGAAAAGATGCGCCAGGCGGTCGCGAAAGTGCACGGTCCCGTGGTGGGTTTCTACCGGATTCGCGAGGGTAACTCACGCGAGCTCACGCCGGAAGAAACCAATCTCGCCATGGCGCTCTTTGCCAAACCCGGAGCGGTAATCCTGCTCGTGGAGCGTCGCGCTGAAGGTCCAAGGGCCAATGCCTTCTTTTTCGACCACGGAGCGTTTGTGAGCCTTCCCCGTGGGCGCCAGTTTCCTCTTGATGTCGGCATTCTGATCGAGCGTGAAGCGCAGCGTGCCAGATTCTCCGACGACGAGGCACTGGTTCCTGCCTCTCCCGTTCTTGTGCCGCTTCGGTCCGGCTCGAACTCTCCGCCCCCGGCGGCAAAGCCAAGACCCGCTTCACGGAGGAGGTGGTGGTCGGCGGCACACATCTCGGCGTTCTCGATCGCCATCTCCGCCGCGGTGGCGTACTTCTCCGTGGCGCAGTACATAAACCGGCTGCATGACCAAACCGGCCATGCGGCAGTGGCCGGAAACCCGCCGCCTGGAGCCAAAACGTCGCTGCGGGCCGAGCGGCAAGGCGAGGACTTGAAGATCCTGTGGGACCTCAATTTACCGGCTGTCGCTAGCGCCACTTCAGGCATTTTGGACATCGACGACGGCGGCAAGACTCGACAGATTCCCATCACCGCCGACCAGGTCCGGTTCGGCAGCCTCGTGTACTCGCCCGCGTCGGAACAAGTCTCCGTGCGGTTGACTACGTTTAAGGATGGACAAAGAACTACCCAGGAGTCCGTCCTCGTGCTATTGAAATCGCCGCAGCCTCAGTCCGGTAGCGGCCGCCAGAACCCGAACATCCCTTTCGTGGTGAGAACGCAGCCCACCTCCGGGGAACCCGACTCCGCCGAATCCGACCCTCCCGGGCAACTGAAGGCGCCGACCCGTGCTTTTGTTCCGCCCGCCGTGAATCCCAAGGTAACGGGGCCTCCGGTTGAACTTGGGGACGCCCCAGCCGCCCGCGCGATTCCGGGACGCGCCGATCTGCCCGCGGCCCCGCTGGGGTTCGTGCCGCCACCACCGCCACCAATAGTTACGCCCCGCGCCACCGAGCCAGTCAAGCCCCAGCAAACCGACTATGTCGCACCGGTTCTTATTTCCCAGCAAGGCGCGCGCTCGCCGCCGGAACTGATGCTGCGTCGGCCCGTAACAGTCAGTGTTCGCGTCGACGTCAATGAAGCGGGTAAGGTAATCCGCGCCGAGCCCATCCCCGAAAAAGGCACCCACAGGCTGTTGCTGGATGCCGCCAGGGACGCAGCCTGGCACTGCCGCTTCCAGCCGGCCCGGCAGGGGAAATCGCCGGTCCCGAGCACGATAACCCTGGTGTTTCACATCGGCCCGAAGGAGTAATCGCCCGCTCACTGCGCCCGAACGATCTCGAACGGGATGGCGGGCAGTGCCCCTAAAGGCACCCGCTGGCGGTTAGCTTGCGGCTTTCCGTTCGCTGCCTGTGCGGCTCTTTCGCCCGAGACGGTCACGATCAGGTTGCGTTTCAAACCTGGTTTGGCCTTTGACGCGTCGCAGCGGAAAACGATTTCGGTCCCGTCCGGCGCCCCGCTCGCTCCCGCCAGGGTAACTCCGTCCGGCGGGTCGCTCAGTTCGTAGTTCACATTATTGATCGGGCTCCTCGGCGGCAAGCGAACCTCGACTTCTAGCTTGGCAGCGCCGCCCGACGGCAGCTTCAGTTGTTCCGGGCTGACGACCCTGGCCGGTACCCGCAGCGGTCCGCCTCTTCTCACCGCAACTTTCCATTCCTGCGCCGCCACCAGATGCCGATAGAAGAAAGCCTGCATCCGGTCGTCGGCAGGCACCCCCTGGCGGGTCACCCTCCGGCCATCGATAGACGCCACGCCCTCCAGGCGCAGCGCCATCGGTTCAGGCTGCTGGCGCGCTTCGGGCGGTACGGTGAGTGTGAGCCTCACTTCATCCTGGCCCGCCGGAATCGTGGCCCCGGATAAGACGAAGCCCGCCGGCGCTCCTTTCAGTTCCAGCCGGATCTCTCCGGCGAATCCATCTTTGCGGAGCGCATGGACGGTGACCGGAACCGTCATGCCGCCGGCTGCGTTGATGGCCGATGGCGTCACCCGCAGATCGAAATCCTGCCGGGGCGGGCCGATGCGCAGCCGGTACGTGTACTCGGGGCCCCCTTTGCCTTGCATATCGCCGAGGTAGAGATAGTAGGCGCCATTGGCGGGCAGCGTGGTCAGAATGCGGGAATCGGCGTGATGTGTCTCCAGTCCTTCGCCCTTGTCCTCGAAATCGTCGTTGAAGGCGAGTTGCCGTCCGGAGGCATCGGTCAGCTTGAGCACCGAATCGACCGGCGATTCCATGCGCCGCGCATAGACTTCGGCCACAATCCCCTGCCCGGCCCGGCCCTCGAAGCGATACACGCCCCACCGGCCCGGCTTGCCCACGCGGCCGTTGACAATGACCGGCAGCTTGACGCGCTGCGCGGTCGCGGGCGAATCGTTGCCTTCCTTTTGGTTGGTTTCGGGGAGGCTGTCCACTTGAAACGGCAGCGTATTGGACGACCGTAGGGAGATCGGATAGATACCCGCCTCTTTCCCCTTCGCGTCCACAATGAGCTTATATTCCGGCAAATTCCAGCCGGCGAGCTCGACTTTGGTTTTCGCCCGTGCGCGGCCGCCCATGGGAAAGATGCCGGTGATAAACGGCAGCTCGCCGATGGCGATGCGGTACACGAAGTCCTCGCGGCCACGGTAAAGGGCATCGCGAATTTCCAGGGAGTATTCGCCGTCCTTGGGCACCGTGTAGTGGATGACGGGATCGGGATGAAAACGGTAATCGTCGTCGTAGGCCGCTTCCCGGCCGTCGCCGTCGTAAAGGGTCGCCACGGCCTGGAACCAGCCCGGAACCGCGTCGGCGAGGTATGGCACCAACTCGCGCGCCGCCACGGCAATCACCAACTCCTGCCCGCGGCGGGCGGTGAAGCGGTACCGGTCGCTGTCGCCCGGCGTGAAGGGTGTAACGGCTTTATTCTGCTGCTGCGGCGTGCCCAGACGCGGCTTGATGCGCCCATTAATGGTTGCCGGCAGCGTAATCGGCATGTCCGTGGCGGGCTGGCGGATCTCGGTCCGGTTGACCGGCTGCCCGGCTGGCGGGGGAACGACCTCAATGGTCTCTTTCTCGGTAAATTCCGGCAGTTGGCCGACGCAGAAGATCAGCGGATTGGACAACCCCTGTGGCGTGAGCACACGTAGTTCCCGCTGGCCGGCGGCAGCGCCCGCGGCGATGGAGACGCGAAACTTGACGGTTTCAGCCAGGCCGGGGCTGATCGCGCGGTGAGCATTGAACAGGAGCAGCTTCACGCGAATATCGGTCATCTCTTTCCGCGCGGCCTCGCTGACGGCCTGCTTCTGCAACTCCTGCATCCGGCTCCGCAACTGCTGGGCCTCCGCCCCTCCCATCGGCTTGCCGTGCTCGCCCACCGTCGCCTCGATTCCGCCTCCGGTGACCGATACGGCACTCATGTTGTTCAGAAATTGCCCGCCGACGGTCACTTCAAACGCCGTGCCCTGTTGCCCTCCGGCCGGCAGAACGTAGGCGAGACTGGGCACGTTTTGCGCGTGCAGAGAGGCGGCGAGCAGCGCCAGGCAACCGAGGCGAAATGCGCTAAACTCGCGCAGGAGCTTTCCCCTGTCCACGGGGCTCCAACCAGGTGCGTCACGCCGCGTTTCCGAGCCGCGACCGTAAGGGAGCGGTTGGCGGCCGCATTGTGAAGCCCGGCCCCTCATACCAGTTCCTTCAGCCGCCCCGCCATGGGAACGCCCTCGGCGGCGGTTGGGATTACGCGTAGATCCAGGCCTTGCGGATTGGGCAGCCTGGCGTTGAGGTCGATGCCCAGCAGTTCGTAAATGGTGCCGATAAGATCCGCCGGGTAGACCGGGCGGTCTTTCACCTCTTCGCCCTTGGCGTCGGTTGCCCCCACCACCCGTCCGCCTTGAAAACCGCCGCCGGCGACCAGCGCGCAGAAACAGGCGCCCCAGTGGTTGCGGCCTCCGTTCCAGGGCGCTTCCCACATCACCTTCGGCGTGCGGCCGAATTCCCCGCCCCACCACACGATGGTGCTATCGAGCAGACCGCGATCCGATAGATCCGCCAGCAGCGCCGCCAGTCCCTTGTCCATCTGCGGCAATTTTTGCCGCATCACCTGAAAATTCTGCACGTGCGTGTCCCACCCGCCATAGTTGATGGTGACGTAAGGGACGCCGCGCTCCACCAGCCGCCGCGCCGCCAGGCAGGACTGGCCGAAGGTATTGCGCCCGTAGCGGTCGCGCATCTCGTCTTTTTCCTCCGCCAGGTCGAATACTTTGCCGGCGTCGCCCAGGATCAGCTCGTAGGCTTGCCGCTCGGCTTGGTCCAGCGCCTTGATCGAGGGGTCGTTCTCCATGGCATGCTCCAGGGTGTTCAACTGGTGGAGCAGTTGGCGCCGGTCCTTTTGGCGCTGGTCGGAAACGCCCGGGGCCACGATGCCCTCCACAGCGAAGCGCGCCTGCGCCGGGTCGCCGCCAGTGGCGAATGGCCGGTAACGTTCCGGCAGGAAGCCGTTTTCGGAGAACCGGCCCTGCGGTTGGGTGAGCACGATATAAGGCGGAATCAGGTTGCCAGCCGCGCCATCCTTGCCCTTGAACAGGGACACCACCGCCCCGGTGCAAGGGTATACCAGCCGTTCGCCCGGCTTTCTGCCCGTCTGCACCGCGTAGGAAGCGGTTTCGTGGGCGTAGATGCCGTGGGTCATGCTGCGGATGACCGAGTATTGCCGGGATTGAGCGGCCACGAGCGGCATCAGCTCGTTGATTTCGAGACCGGCGGTCTTGGTCGCGATCGGCTTATCGAACGGACCGCGGTAATCGTAGCCGGCCGAGGGTTTGGGATCGAAAGTATCGGTGTGCGACGGGCCGCCCCACATCCAGATCTGGATTACGGCTTTGGCTTTGCCTTCGGGTTTCGCCCTAAGGGGAATACCGGCTCCAGCCGCGAGCAGGCTGCCCGTACCCAGCAGACGCAATGCGTCGCGCCGGGAAAACTGCAAGATCGGAATCTTATCCATATCGTCTTCCGCCTTTAGTGCCGATAGAGAAACTCGGCGCTGTTGATCAGTGCCCAGGCCAGATCGGTGGCCGCCTGCCACCGGTTCGCTTTCGACGCCTGAAAATAAGCCGCCACGGTTTGCCATTCCTGGCTGGTGGGGTAGCGCGATAGAATCGCCAGATAAAGCCGTTCGACCGGTTCGCGCGGCGTGCGGCCAGCCTGGACCAGGGTTCGCAGCTTGACGCTTTGTTGGATTTTGACCTGAATGTGGCTGGAGTTCAGCAGGTGCAGGCGCTGCTCGGCGGTGATGGTGTTGTTGCGTTCGGAAGCCAGGCCGGTATCGCGCGGCGGCCGTCCGAACATGTCCAGGAAGGCACTTCCGATGCTGCCATCCGGTATTGTCGTAGCCCGCTGGTTTTCCGGAAGATACGTGAATGGCTCAGGGATTGGGCTGGAATAGTCCTCCGCGGTCCCTGTAATCTGGCAAATGGCGTCGATCAGTGTCTCGGCGTCCAGGCGCCGCACCGGGTAAGATGCGAAATTGGCCGCCGCCTGCGCCCGGCTGTCGCGCGGAATGGAGGACATCTGGTAGACCTGCGAGTTCAGAATCAGCCGGTAGATGTGGCGAAGATCGTAGTGCGAGGCCACCAGCTCCCGTTCCAGGTAGCCCAGCAATTCGGGATTCGCGGGCGGATTGTCCGGGCGGATATCGTCGGGTTCCTGAACGATGCCGCGGCCCAGCAGCCAATACCAGATCCGATTGACGGCGTTCGACGCGAACCAGGCGTTGCCCGGGGCAAGCAGCCAGGCGGTGAAGACCTCGCGCGGGTCCTCGCCGGGCGTCAGCCGCGCCGCGCGGCCATCCGGAAATACGGCTCCGGCCCGGGTGGGCTGAGTGAAATCGAAATAGACGATCTCTTCCTTCCATTCCGAGGTCGACTTATATCCGACCCGGGAAAAGAAGGCAGCCATCCCTTCCAGCCGCGGTTTGGGCCATTGGGAGGCGCGCGCGCCCATCCACGTCAGCGCCACGGCTTGCGCGATGGCCTGCGGATCGCGACTCGGAATGGCGCGGTAAAAATTGACCTCCGGCACGCGGAAGTTACTGCCGCTCGAATCCAGCAGTTGGCGCGCCCATCGGTCGTAGGGAAGGTTGGCGGCGATGGCGGTGTGGATCGAGCGGTAATACGCCTGCACGGCGTTGGGCCATAAATTAATCGGGAACTCCGATTTGACCCGTAGCAGGTCGCTCCATTTGAGAGCCCAATAGTCGGGGAATTCGTCGCGGGCGAGGAGGCGGTCGATCAGGGCGCCGCGTTTGCCGGAACCGGCATCGCCAAGAAACTGAGCGGCTTCATCGGGGGTGGGCAGCGTGCCGATGACGTCCAGATAGGCCCGCCGCAAGAAAACCTCGTCCGAGCAAGGTCCGGAGGGCTGGATCCCCAGTTGCTTCCAACGGGCAAAGGTCAGCTCGTCGATCCGCCCGTGCGAGGCGATCGGGCCGGCGCTCTCAAACGGGGCGGCGCGGTCTTCGGGGATCGTGCCGGCAAACGCCGCCGCCAGGAACGAAACCAGGAGCGGGAGAATGCCGGGTTCCCATATCATGAATATGGAACCCGATTCTCTTACAGAAGTCGCAATGAGGCGGGTGGGCCGACGCGCCCTCCTGCGCTTATTGCGGTAGGACGCGCGATTCGGTCCATGTCCGGCTTTGCAGCAGGGAGTCGCCGGCCAGCAAGCTGGGATCCTGGAACGTTTGCATGGAATCCACCGATTCAAGCACCCGTTCGAGCAGGCTGTCGGTTTCGGAAACCGTGGTCTTCAAGGCGTCGAGCGAACGGCTCTGCGATCCGACCCGCTGGTCGAGCGAGGCCAGGACTTTGCCCAGAGCGTCTTCCTTCTGTGCGACCGAGGTCTTCAAGGTATCGAATTGCTTGGTCTGGTCGGCGAAGCGCTCTTCGAGCGAGCTCACCATCTCGAGCAGCGTCTGCTTTACTTCGCCCGCCTGCGCGACCGACGCGGTCAGGACATCGAACCGGCTGGCGAAGCGCTCTTCGAGCGAGTTCACCATCTGCAGCAGCGTTTGCTTTTCTTCGGCCGCGGCGGCGGAGGCGGCCGAAGCTTCCGGAGCCGCTTGCAACGAGTCAAGCGATTCCAGGACGCGTTCGAGCAGGCCGTCGGTCTGGGTCACGGTGCTCTTGAGGACTTCGATCGAGCCGGCCTGGCTGTTCATCCGGTCGTCGAGGGAAGTCATGGTTTTCGAAAGCAGTTGTTCCATGGCGGACACAATGTCCGCGGTCGAGGGCACTTCCTTGAACTTGGCGTCATGCTCGGCCAGGCGCGCTTCCACTTGATCGAAACGTCCCGCCGTATCGGAGTACTGTCCGGCCAGGCGCGTTTCCAGGTCGGCCAGAGACTTCTTTAATTCCGCAGCCAGTTTCGGGTCCACATCTCCGCGAAGCCGGCGCGCTCCAGTGACCGCACCCGCGGCGATTCCGGCAACGAAAATCGCGATGCGTGGAAGATAGTCGAGAGTTCGTCCCATGCGTGATTCTCTTATAATACTTTTCCGTAATCTCTTGCAAGTACTACAGTTTGTGAGTAGCGTACCAGGTACGTAACGGAATTGCCCGAGGTTAGTGATCCTGCCATCCTATTTAAGCAAGATCCTTTTATCGCAGGAGAATTCCGGTTGAACACTAGAGCGGAGTCCGAAGCCGCCACGGAAGAAACGCCGATCTCAGCAGTCTTCACGGAATGCGACCGCGTCGGGTGCATTCTATGGCAAAGCGCGCGCGCCAATCGCGTGCTGGGAGCACGGGCCGGCTTGGCCGATGCGCTCACGGCGGGCGCGGCCCGGTGGAGCGTGACCTGCGTGCTCGATACGCCTCGGCGCATCTGGCTGGGGTTGCAGCCGCTCCCCAAGCCGGAAAGCGCCGCCCACCGGAGCGCCTTCGCCTTGCACCATCTGGAGGGTCGGCTTCTGGGACACTACTTTCATTTGCAGAGGGCGGAGCGAAATATTGCCGACCGGGTGAAACAGGGGCCGAGACGCGCCGGTGCGGGACAATTGATTCAGCACATGGAGCGGGAACGGCAACGCCTGGGGCGCGAGTTGCACACCGGAGTCGGGCAGTTGCTGGCCGCCATTAGTCTGCAGGTGGATACGGTCGCGACCGCGATCCCCGACCCGCCGCCAGCCGCCAGCCAGGCTCTGGACCGGATCTCGCTGCTGGCCGGCGACGCGCTCGAACAGGTGCGGGCTGTTTCGCGCCGCCTGCATCCGCCCATGTGGCAGCGCCTTACCCTGGAAGAAGCGCTGCGGCAAATGTGGGCCTTGAGCGGCGTGCCGGAGAAGTTGGCCGCCACGGCGACCATCGCTTCGCTGTCCCGCGGCCCGGAGCCGGAAATCAAGGCCCTGCTTTACCGCGCCGCGCAGGAGGCAATCTCCAACCTGGTGCGCCATTCGCGAGCCACCGCCGCGCGGCTCAGCCTGACCGAGTCCGAAGGCTGGCTACACCTCACCGTATGGGACAACGGCGGCGGGTTCGACGTGGCGTCGATCTGGGATGCGCCGGCCGATGCTCGCGCCGGCCTGGGGCTGCGCTCGCTGCGCGAAGAAGCCGCCGCCGTCGGAGCCGCCATGCACATCGAAAGCGGTCCATCGGGTACCAGCGTAATGGTGGCAGCTCCCTTCGAATTTAAGGAACCCGAATGAGCCTCGAAATGGGAACGAAAGGCAATAATGCAGCAGATTTATAACAATATAACCGTGGTATTGGCCGACGACCACGAGATCGTGCGCGAAGGTTTCGCCTTGATCTGCGAGGAAAGCGGATTGCGAATCCTGGGCCAGTGCGCCGACGGGGTGGCGGCCGTGGACATGGTGATGACTCTCAAGCCCACGCTGGCGATTCTCGACCTGGAAATGCCGAAACTCAGCGGAATTGACGTCATCCGCCAACTGAAAGCCCGCGGATCGGGCTCGAAACTCCTGATTCTCTCCATCAGCCGCGAAGACCAGCGGGTAATGGAAGCCCTGCGCGCCGGAGCCGATGCCTATATCCTCAAGGATGGTCCAAAGCGCCATCTGATTGATGCCATTGGTTTTGTGCGAGACGGAGGAGTTTACATTTCACCCCTGTTGCGGGGCGTGGGCATTTTTACGCGCGCTGCGAACGCCGCTCAGGAAGATCCCCTGGCGGTGCTCAGCCCGCGCGAACTGGAGGTTTTCACCCACCTGGTCAATGGCTTGCGGGCAAAGGATATCGCGGACCTTCTGCAAATCAGTCCGAAAACCGTGGATACCTACCGAGCCAGCCTGATGCGTAAACTACAGGTCCGCGACTTAGTGAGCCTGGTGAAATTCGCTATCGAGCGTAACCTTACGTCTACTTCTCCAACGCGATGAGGGGTGTACCGCTGGCAACTCGGATTTCTCGCATCCGCTGGTAGTCTTCCAGAGAGCGAATAAGACCGTCAACTGCGGCCCGGCGTTGATAGAGCCGATCCAGTGCCCGCCGACGAATCACATTCATCGACAGGAGGCGTCTTCTGTCCGCCGAAAATGCTGAAGGAATCACGATTGGATTCGTCATTTACCGATCTATCCCAGTACCGATATGAGGGTATTTCAGGAAATCAACGGTAAGTATAACGGCAATTTCCTGATATATGCAAGTGTTTTTGCAAGAAAAATCTGACTCTTTTACAGTTTTTTCTGGTACTGCCATTGGTAAGTGCTAGAACCCCTGAAACTAAGTACTCGATTTCGGAATTGCAGCCACGTAGTAAGAGCAACCGCTCCCTGGCGGTCGCGGCTCGATTTCGCGCGTTTCCGAGCCGCGCGCGTCGGAAGACTTGAAATATTCGATTTTCGGGGTTACAGCCAGAAACCCTTTCCTAAACGCAAGATTCCACTATTGGGTGGTGAGCTCAGCGCCATTTCACCCAGCACTTGACCCACCGCTTCCTTGTTTTTGACCCAGGCTGAGCGGACGTACCAGATCGGTCAAGAAAACGATGAAATTTGCGACAGGCTGATAATAAAAGGCTTTGGGACCTGCAATCGATTATATAAGGTTATGGTCCTACACATGCAGACGGTGGTTGGCTCGGTAGCATGCATCGTCCTGGCTGGGTTGTCTCCTAGCGCTCGCGGTGCATAAGAATCTCGGTTCTTACTCTAAGCGGAGAACAAGCGCATGCGGACTCCTTCAGTTTCGTCGGCAATACGGTACGCCCTGGTGGCGGCAGCGGTCGTCGGGTCGGCCGTTGTTTTGGTCGCGGCCAGGAAAAGCACTTTCACGCCACACGAAAAGGCATTTTACGCGGATCCCTCGGTCGTCGAATATGTGAACCCCGGCTTGACCATTACCGTGGTGTCGGCGAAAATCGCCTCCAACGGTACGATCAGCGTCGATTATAAGTTGACGGATCCCACCGGCGCGGCACTGGATTCGGCGGGCGTGGTCACGCCGGGTCCGGTTTCGTTGAGTTTCCTGGCGGCTTATATTCCCGCGGGCCAGTCGCAGTATAGCTCGTACATCACGAGGGTATCCACGGCGGCCACCGGCGGCGCTACCGCAACGCAGGCCACGACCGATTCCGGCGGAACCTATCAAACCGTCTCGACCGGCGAGTATATCTATACCTTCAAGACCGTGGCGCCGACCGGATTCAACGCCAACGCGACCACCCGCATCGGCATATATGGCTCGCGCAACCTGACCCAATGGGACCTGGGTACGAGCTACGCCGATACCTATTACGACTTTATTCCGTCCGGGACCGGCACGCCGACTCCTCGCGACATCGTGCGCAACGCCGATTGCAACTCCTGCCATGGGAGCGCCGTCACCACCACCAGCACCAACGGCTTGGCGGCGCACGGCGGCTCGCGCCGCAGCGTGGGCGTCTGCATCATCTGCCACCAGCCGCAGACCTCCGATCCGAATACCGGCAACAGCCTGGATATGAAAGTGTTCATCCACCAGATTCATATGGGCAGTTCGCTCCCCAGCGTCCAGGCCGGCACACCCTACCAGATCATCGGCTATCAAAATTCGGTGAACGACTGGTCGACGGTGGAGTACCCGGCCAATATCGAGCGCTGCCAGACGTGTCACAATCCCAAGAACGGGGCCGCGCAGACCGGCGCCTGGCTCAATAGCCCCGGGGCGGCGGCGTGCGGCTCCTGCCATGACAATGTGAATTTCGCCACCGGTACCAACCATGCCGGCGGACCGCAGCCGGACGATAGCGAATGCGCCAACTGCCATATTCCGCAGGGCGAGTTGCCATTCGATTCCTCCATCATGGGCGCCCACACCATCGCGGACCAGGCGCCGGGCATTCCGGGGTTGAACTTTACCCTGGTGAGCGTAACCGGCGGCAGCGCCGGGAAGAACCCGACGGTCACGTTCACGGTTAAGGACAATAGCGGCAACCCGATTCCGATGAGCAGCTTCACCACGGGTTCGAATTCGCTTTCGCTGACCATGGCCGGCCCGAGCAGCGATTACGGCTACACCAGCTTCGGGTCGGACACCACCAGCACGCCGGGCTACGTCACCGAATCGGCCACATCGGCTACCTGCAGCGGCTCCGGGACCTGCGTATACACGTTCACCCACGCGGTTCCGGCCAAGGCAACCGGCACCTATGCGATCGGCATTGAAGGGCGGCTCTCCATCACGCTGCTGCCGGGCACGACCTCGGCGACAACCACTAATTATGGTGGTGTTAACCAGGTCATTTATTTCTCGGTGGACGGTTCGGCGGTGACGCCGCGCCGCACGGTGGTGGCGATGGCAAACTGCAACGCCTGCCATTCCTACCTGGAAGTGCATGGCGACCTTCGCAACAACGTCACCTACTGCCCCATCTGCCATAACCCAAGCAACACCGATGCGAGCACGCGATCCAGCGCCACCGTAAAGGCGCAACAGTCGCTGCCGCCGCAGGGCATCAATTTCGCGATGATGATTCATAAGATCCACACCGGCGCGAACCTGGAGGCGAATTTCAACCAGGACTACATCATCGTCGGTCACGGCGGGAGCGAGAACGACTTCGGAGCCGCCTACGCTTCGGTTCCGTCTTCGATTCCGAACACGGGCGTGCGCTATCCGGCGATGGGGCCGTCCGGCTCGGTCGCGGACACGGCGGAATGTTACATGTGCCACGCTAACGGTTCGGAGGCCGTGCTGCCCATCGGCAAGAACCCGGTGACCGACCCGCAAGGTCTGCTGAATCCCTCGCCGACCACCACTTCGGCTTGTACGGCATGCCATCTGAATACCGGGGCATTCGCGCACGCCGTTACCCAGACCGATCCCAAGTTGGGTGAAAGCTGCGATGTGTGCCACGGAACGGGCGCGCCCTTTAGCGCGACCCAGGTGCACGCCGGCCAGTAACCTGATCGCCCGGAGCGGCCGTGCCCCCTCGTGGCCGCTCCGGGCGAGCAACGGGTTTTCATACGGAGATCTGAGTCATGCGGAATTCTTCAAAAGCACGGACCATCGCCGGATTACTCCTGGTGGTCCTCCTTGTCGCGGGCGCCGCTCTGGTAGCGGCCGCCGACCGCAAACCGGCTTTGACGGTTCACGAGAAAGCCTTTTACGCGAGCGCAAACCTGGTGGACTACGTCCAGCCCGGGCTGGTCGTCAGCGTGGTTTCGGCCAAGATTGCGAGCGACGGCACCATCAGCGTCGATTATAAGGTCGCCGACCCCAACGGAGCGTCGCTCGATTCCTCCGGTGTGGCGACCCCGGGGACGATTTCGCTGAGCTTCCTGGCGGCTTACATTCCCACCGGCCAGGCGCAGTTCGCATCCTATATTACCCATAGCGTCGCCGCGGCCACCGGCTCCGCCACGGCCACCCAGGCAACGTCGGATTCCGGCGGCACCACCACCACCGTCGCCCAGGGCGAGTACGTTTACACGTTCAACACCAAGGCGCCCAGCGGCTTCAACGCCAACGCCACCACCAGAATCGGCATTTACGGCTCGCGCAACCTGACCCAGTGGGACCTCGGCACCGATTATGCCGACACCACCTACGACTTCATTCCGTCCGGAACCGGCACGCCGACTCCGCGCGACGTCGTGCGCAACGCCGATTGCAACGCCTGCCACGGCAGCGCCATCACCGCGACCAGCACCAACGGCCTGGCCGCGCACGGCGGCACGCGCCGCAGCGTGGGCATCTGCATTATTTGCCACCAACCGCAAACCGTCGATCCGAACACCGGCAACACCCTGGATATGAGAGTTTTCATCCACAAGATTCACATGGGCAGCTCGCTGCCCAGCGTCCAGACCGGAAAGCCCTACCAGATCGTCGGCCATTTGAATTCGGTGAACGATTGGTCCACGGTGGAGTATCCCGCCAATATCGAGCGTTGCGAAACGTGCCATAACCCGAAGAATGGGGCGGCGCAGACCAACGCCTGGATGACAGCCCCCGGCGCCGCCGCCTGCGGGTCCTGCCATGACAACGTCAATTTCGCCACCGGCACCAACCATCCGGGCGGGGCGCAGGCCACCGACGCGCAATGCGCCACCTGCCACATCCCGCAAGGCACGCAGTCGTTCGATGCGTCGATCATCGGCGCTCACACCATAGCCGACCAGGCACCGGAGCTGGGCGGCCTGGTCTTCGGCCTGGTCAGCGTGACCAACGGCACGCCCGGCAAGACGCCCACGGTTACCTTCACGGTTCACGACAAGACCGGCGCCGGCATTCCCATGAGCAATTTCACCACTGGCAGCAACTCTCTCTCGCTGACCATGGTGGGCCCCACCAGCGATTACGGCTACACCAGCTTCGGCTCGGACACGGCCAGCACGCCGGGCTACGTGACCGAATCGGCCACGGGCGCGTCCTGCACCCCCAGCGGCACCTGCCAATATACCTTCACCCACGCCATTCCGGCGAAGGCTACCGGCACGTATACCATCGGCATCGAGGGCCGCCTTTCCGCCACGCTGTTCCCCAACA